>JGI24022J15233_10006541_pt1 | contig 12653 bp, 8 predicted proteins | sample Ectturendosymbi2_FD_15233 | JGI IMG/M metagenome (IMG submission 15233)
AATGTNTGTTCGTTTAAAACGTTATCACATTTTGCCGCCCTCCAGCAACGTGCCGCCCCTGGATTTATCCACAAGATCCAATGGGTAGCTACGTCACTGATTTCAGGAAATGCATCATCTCCTGAAACGGCGATGCTTTGAAGTTTTGACAGGCCTGGATAACAATAAAAGAGGCTTATCATTGAATCATGAGGTGGAGTCAGCATGTTTTCGCAACGAACTCCCTTGAGAATCGCAATTACAAAGCGTGGTCTTCGGTCTACATGTCAAACTTAGTTTCACCAAAAATGTCCAATCTTACCTGACGAAAAATGTCTGCTTCGCATGTCCATTGTTACTTGCATAACATCAGCCGTATTGCCACACATGAAGTGACGGCTGGCAAATCAGTCCACACAACCCGCTTACCACGGTTGCGGGGTCGGAGCCGGAGTCATAAAGAGTCGGAGGTTTGTGGGTGGAGTCGGATTCTAGCAACACTGGGAGTCGGAGTCGGATTTTTTTCCCGAATCCGGATGTCCAATTGGATCATGTTTTACATCACACTCCAAAATTGGGAATTCCTGTTGAAATGGTGCAATTTCTTTTGACCCTTTGTTGACACAGAGATTTCTTGCTGTGCATCACGATATCCATTGATTTTAACAGCCAAATTTTATTCCCTTTATGTTAAGGAGTCGGAGTCGGAAAATTTGCAAAGATCGGAGTCGGGAGTCGCAGTCGGATATTTTGGGAAGTCGGAAAGTCGGATATTTTACCTCCGACTGCGCAACCCTGCCCCTTAGTCAAAAACTGCAAAACTTACATATATTTTGATTGAAAGAGGCTTTGAAACAACCATCAGCTACTCACAGAGTTAATAAGTGCTTTTTATGACTTTTAACAACTTAATTGAAAAATGACGTAGTCTGCGTTGCCTGGAGTTACCTGAACAGGTGTTTAAGTCCCACGCTTGCCAATATTTTGGCGCAAATGGCGCCAACACATTTGGCCATAACTTGCCAGCAGATTGAGATAGCTGGTCAAACCCACTAAAGATGCAGAAAGGCTTGTACTTTCGATTAACGAAAAATTAGAAACTTTGGATTTAATTTTTTTGGAGTGACGTCATAATGAAGGCAAATTTATGCCTTTTTGGCCCACATTATTTGTCCCGGATCCCAACCGCAAGAGGGAGCTTTTGTTTATATTTTTTTGAAAAAAAACTAAACGAAAGTCCGCATCTTTAAAGCCCTTGATTGGCCTCCTAGCGTTTGTGGTCGGCAAGTTATAACCTGAAAACCACAAAAGAAACAATTAAAAAAATTAATTGGTCCCAAGGGGATTAGTTACTGTATATAGTTGTTGTTTTTAGGCCATAACGTCCAAATCACAAACGTTAGAAAGCCAATCAAGGGCTCCAAAGATACGGATGTTCACCTAGTTTTTTTGAAAAAAGAAAAAAAACTTCTCTCTTGCGGTTGAACCCCAGGGCCTAATGACGTAAGCCCAAAAAGCCTAAACTTGCCATCCATATGACGTCATCCACAAAAAACCTCAAATCTAAAACTTTCCTATTTTAAAAAATCAAATCTACAAGACTTTCCGCATCTTCATAGGGTTTGAACAGCTCTCTAGCTCCATCTACTGATAAGCTATAACTTGCCCAACTTGGGCAAATCTCGGTATTACAGGGGTGTTAAAGAAAATCGGAAATGAGTTTTGAATTTATTACATATTTTTCTCAAGATGAAAAAAGGGCATGTAAACCCTTTAGGGACCAACGTTCCCAAAATGGGAACATGTTTTTAAATGCTCGTAGCTCTTTCGCGGATTAAAAATGTGCATCCAGTTTTCTTCAGAAATTTCTTCTAGATTGATGCTATTAAAATTACACCCACTTCATGAAATCCAAATTATTGTTTTGTTGCTATGGCGACTCATATTCAGTCAAACTAATCTTTGTTTGTTGATTGTTAGCTCGAAAAAATTTTTAGAAAACATGCCATGAAAATATGTTTTATAGATCTATTTAACTGATCCCAGCGTTAGTCTACAATTTTGTGTTCATCTCTTTCCTCACAAAGAGTTTGAAAACGATGTTCCCAAAATGGGAACGTTGGTCCTTTTCGGTACAGAAATATCCATGTTTGGCAACAGACGGTCAATAATAGGAGGACAATATTGAAGTAACTTTTAATCTCATTCTTGTTTGACACTAGAGCGCTGCTGAAATAACTCGTTGTCGAACAGATGTGAAAAGAGCCTGTCACATGAACCAATCTATTTCATTACAGATATACAGTGAACTAACTTTCCAGGATAGCCAACATGACAATGGAGTGCTACAGTCATGGGCAAAAAAAGACCACTTGTAAATTTCAGCGAAATCAAACAAAGAAAAATCCTTCAAAAAATATTACCGTTGCTGGAAAAACTGAAGATCAACTGTCAACAATTTGGTGCGTTTCACAAAAATCTATGTATCGATGAATAAATGGTGCCGTATCTAGGCCTTCACAGCGCTAAACAGTTTATGAAAGGAAACCAGTCCAATTTGAATATAAAATGTGGATGCTGTGTAGTGCTCACGGTTTTCTACATAACTTGGATATATAGGCCTACTGTGGAAATGATTCTCGGAGAACCACCTCATTAGGACAACGTTTTGTGTCCACCATACTTAGTCCAACAAGCAGTGATAAACAACATTAGGTTTTCTTCGATAATTTTTTTTGCAAGCCAACGGTTGTTGTGTGACCTGGCTGTCAAAGATATCAGAGCCTGTGGTAGGCTACAATTAGAAAAATCGAACTGGATGCTGCCCTTTGATTGCAAACAAGGACTGAAAGAAACAGCCTGGAGGATCTTACGATTAGCGTTCAGATGGCAGTGTTATTTGTGTGAGACGGAACGATAACTGTCCAGTCACGATTGCCAGCCACTATTTTACTGTGACACCTGTCAGCAAAACAGAAAGACGGGTCAAAGACGAACACAGAAGAGCAGTAGAGCAACCACACGTTGTGAAGATGTACAATCAAGGGATGCGTGGTATGGATATAGGCGATCGTATGCTGTCATCCTACCGACCGCGGATGCGATCACGAAAGTGGTGGTGGAACCTATTTAACAACAGCCTGAATATTTATGTTATGGCGGCTGTCGCTTTTACAGCAATGCCAATCACACTAAGACCACTTATCTCCAATTTCGCAGAGAAATTGCAAGGTACAGTATTTGGGAAAAGTAGAAGCAATGCTCTGTTTGGGTGGCCCTACAGCCCAACACAACGCAACAGTAAGATACGACGGCGCGAAACCTACACTGAAATTTGTCTCATAAGGAAGATGTGTTTTCTGCCAAAAAAAACACTAGGCCTTAGCTTAATGTGACATTTTTGAAAAGAGATTTCATAAGAAATGCGGTGCACTGTACCACGCACAGTGAGGTGAAGTTTTTTTACTTTTCTCCGAGTCGTTGGCATACGCGGCTGTTTTCTGCAATTGGTGTTTTGGTTTGTCGTGTTATAGAAAGTAAACCAGCGTATTTTATGTGTAACATATGCAGGTTTGGGACGTAACCAGCTTGGGACACCAGGGGCGGCGAAGTGTTTTATAAGAGGGGCCCAAATTTTGAACTATGTCCAATAGTTTTGACATATGCTCAACACATTTTTCCAAGGGGGCAGGAAATTTTGCAGGGGGTTCCTGGTTACGGGCCTGAACATATGTTTGAAGAGCAATCTACAAAAAGGCAATTCAAACGCTGGTAAATACTCGACTTACTAAAGAAATACAAGCAATTTCTCATTAATTTTGCCAGAGAGAAACGTAGTCAGTTTTATGTATTTTCAAGTAGCAGTAGACCCCAACGTTCCCAAAATGGGAACATAATGAAACAAACAAAGTAAAGAAAAATTTGAAAAAAGAAATTTATTTATGGTTTTATTATGGAACGTAGACAAAAGTTTCAACATTAAAAAATATTCACTGGGTTCATGAGCCGTCCCCGAAGGGTTAACGGGAATAGGTGCAATGGTGCAATACTTGGTTCTTACAGTAGCTCATTGGAAAATTATTTTCAAAACAGTTTTTTGATATCTTCGTTTCGGTTTCGTTTCTTGTTTTGTGATAGAATGCAATTTAAATAATTAGATATATCACAAACCTATGAATGCCCAATCTTGCAAGTGACATCTTGCCACATGTTTCATAATATGGTATCAGCATGTTTTTCTTTTCACTTTGTAATATTAGTTTTCCTTCAAAATTTATTTTTGTATCAAGAATTCCTCGTTAAGTCATTTTGTTTGCATATACTTTCTGGTGTACTATTGAAAGGAAATGTTTGGCACTTTTTGTTTTTTTAGTTGATGCAGTGTAATCAGAAGAAATTGTAGAAATATATTGAGAAATGTTTTGCTGTTATGTTTGTTGAAGTTTTATAGGTTAGTGTTCCAAACACTCAAGAGTAGGTAAAGGAGCTCATCCCATGGCTTGCTTTATCATGAAGGTCACTGACATTTTGTCTCTAATTCATATTTTTATGAACGTTTTAGATTAGATGTATGTTGCACTACTTCCCGAAAGCATTTCTTACGAATGGGGCAAATAGAGGAATTAGCGTGCCATCTTTTACTGGGTACGCTTTTTCACAGGACATGCTCTTACTTCTAGCTTCAAAGCAGGAAGCAAAAATATAATTCCCACAGGATGTGCACACGTCGAAAAATAGGTAATGAAAGTGATTAAAAAATCGCTTTTAACAGTGACAAATTAAGAAAAGGGTATCAAAAGAAAAGTTCTGTTTGTATCCTATACATCTTTTGCATTTACAAAAAAAAATTTTAATGCAAGTCAGAAATTGTTTCCTGGGTCAGGAAAAATAATAGAAGAAAGATTTATCTAGAAGTTGAAAATGTTTTGCTCATAAAATACCACCCTGATGCAGTAAGGAAAAGTCAATAGTGGTTAAAATAAGTCAATAAAATTTTTGCAATTTTCTTTGTAATTGCAAAACATATTTATATTATTTATTTTATACAGGTACCAGGTACCTCTTCAAATGTTTTTCCTTTGTTTGAGAACGCAGTGTTATTTACTGGAACGTCAAGCGATTCTAACTTGGTCTGTATTTCAATTTCTGTTAATTGCCTTCTCTAGCAAGAATAATTGACTGAAAAGGCTAGTTCTTTTCACATCAAGCCATCTCTTGCAAAAACAAGAAAACTGGCCTTAACGCCTACCAAACGTTTTTAGAATTACTTTCAAATATGCAGTAGATAAATGTCTAGGACAAGAATACAAATTGCGTAATTCTCTGCGCATATATCATGAGTCATTAAGAAAAGATCTTTGAGCAAAGCCAGCTGTTTCAAGTTGATTCAAACCATTTTGGGTCACAACTAAACAGTAGTTTTGCATGACATAAACGTGCAAAAACTTTTTTGAATTCGTGATTCGTTGAGGGTGAAGTCTGCAGACCCACATCTTAAAACTCCAAAATGGAGTCGTGGACATTTCGGGTATAAACTACAATCCAATTACTGTCAAGCTAACAAAGTGTTCTGGTAAACCTTACGATGTGGCCACGGCAAAAAAACATACTGCTGAATCCATCTACGGCCAAAATGGCGCCTTGCGTGGCAGTGAGGTTCCTTGGCAGATGGAGAGAGCATTTCACCGCTTTTTTGAACCCAATCACTACCACATCATCGGACACACATGAGGTACATTTGATGAAGGATATACCTATCACTGCAGCTGAAATGTTCCTACCTATCAAAATACTAAAGACTGGGAAAGCTGCAGGTTGCGGTGAAATCCAACCTGAGGTTTTGAAAAACTTGAATCGAGAAGGTCTTGGCTGATTCGTGTGCTATGCAACAAATACCGGGGCATCTCTCTCCTAAAAAGGTTTCAACGCAACATTTGAACCAAAGCTGGAGGATACCAGTGCAGTCTTCGCCTTGGTAGTAGTAGTGCAGACCACATTTTCACTCTTCAGCAAATTTTCAAGAAATCTTTGTAGTATGCCAAAGACGCCTACGAATTTTTTGTTGACGGACAGACAGCAAACTACCAAGATCCTCGTAAAAAGCTTTGGGTCGCGCTGCGGGAGCACCGCGTTAATCTCTGTTATTGGCCGTCAAGCCAACGTATTCCGTCTCAGAAATTTGTTTCCTTGTCATCGCGGTTAAAATCAAGTCGTTAGGCGTGGCGTGCGTGTTGGACACCAACAAGGATGTGTGCTTTCACCACTCTTTTTCATAGTTTATATGAGTTGGACAGACAGTCACAGCCGATTCAGTGAGGTTGTTACTTGTAGGATCTGCAGGATCAACCGCTTGCTTTATGCGGACGATTTGTTACAGTTTTCATCCTTTGAACAGGGGTCTCAACATGCACTTGGTCAGTTGCCTGCTGCTTGCAACCACATGGCAATGAAATCAGAACTGAAACGAACGAGTTAACCCCCTTAAGGACCGCAGAGCCACAATAGTGGCTGTGATTTTGTCCAGTCATAACTTTCCGACTAATAGAGCTAGAGAGCTGTTCAGAACCTCTACGGATTCGGCAAGTCTTCTAGTTTAGATTAAAAAATATTTTGAATTGGGTTTGGAGTTTCTTGTGGGGACGTCACAATGGAGGCATGTTTTCGCACCTTTTTGACTTATTTTACCTAGCCCTGGGCGTCAACCCAACGAGCCATTTTTGGGCTCATGTTTTTTTTGGAAACTAAGGTATGATGCGAGTCTTTACAGATTTTGATCGGCTTTCTAGCATATCTAGAGCCAGAGTTATGGCTCAAAAACCCAAATTGGTAATAATTGCATCCCCACATACGCTGACCCTGGGTATATTATACCCATGGACATAATTGGTCATAACTTGCCAGCAGATTGAGCTAGAAGGTTGTTCGCACCCTCTAAAGATGGGGAAGTCTTGTAGTTTGCAATAAAAAATTGTTTCAATTTTAGATGTCGGTTTTTTTGTTTATGTTTAAATGATGGCCGGATGTTTATGCATATCTGGTTTACATTTGGATGACATCATCATCCCCTGGGATCCGACAAAACGAGCCGATGTTGTGGCTAAAGTTTTATTGGATTCCAGTCTACAATGCGAGTCTTAAGAGCACTTGATCAACTTTCTAGCATTTCGGGTTTCAACATTATTGCCAAACTTCCAATAATTAATTAGGGAAACCCCCCAACTTCCTCCGGAAATTCCTGAAATATTTTGGAATAATCAAGGACTCTAGTATGATAGCCTAGAATCAAATAAAAATTTGAGCCACAAAATCGGCTCATTAGATCGGCCGAGACGTGATCAAAATAACCGCAAAACATACACCTATCATGACGTCATTGACCAAAAAGCCCAAACCCCCCCAAAAAAATAATTCCGAACTACAAGACTTCACGAGTCTTCAGAGGGTTTGAACAGTTCTCTAGCTCAATCTGCTGCCAAGTCATGGCTGGCCAAAATTTGTCCTGAGAAGGCAAATCATACATTGCGAGGAACTTTTGCATTTTTGCCGAAATTCGAGTTTTTGAGCCATGATTCTGACTCCAGTTTTGCTAGAAAGCCAATCAAGGGCCCTGAAGACTCGGATGATTACCTAGTTTCCAAAAAAATACTTGAGCCAAGAATGACTCTTTGGTTTGGCGCCCAGGACAAGACAAACCTGGCCAAAAAAGCACAAACATGGCCTAATTGTGACGTCACCCACAAAAAAACCCAAAACGATAATTTTTTTAAATCTAAACTGGAAAATTTGCCGAATCTGCAGATGATTTGAGCAACTCTCTAGCTCTATCTGTCGGCAAGTTATGAGTTGACAAAGTTACAGCCACTATTGTGGCTTCGCAGTCCTTTAAAGTGTTTCTTCAGAAAACTTAGTCAGGACCAGGTGGAATGACTACATCTCCGACTTGGCTTCGTTCCGTCAGGGTGTAGAGCCAGCAGAACCTTGAGGTATTTCAAGTCCTCCTTTGGCTGCTGCCCCGCGACCCTCCCCAGAGAAAAAGGGGGTATAAAAATGAATGATTGAAAGCGTAAAATCAGATGGTGTTTGAAAAATGCTGGTGTTACTAATTTTCCGTGCTGTAGTGTGGTTGTTCAAATGCATTGCTTGTTTTGCTGAAGTGTAATGGTTTGTATAAACACAGGCAAATAAGTGGTTTTCCCGACAAGTGTTTTCTTACACAAACTTGGTCTCCGCTTTTAATTTTTGACAGCTACAGCTGTTTAGATTTCCTCATTACTATGCCCAATTCGGGTCACCAATGACCACCACGTCTAATTCATTAATTTTCAACTCTTTTTTGTTCATTTCTTGACCCATTTCAGGTACCATTGCATGCTGGCTGCTGCCTGAAACTATTTTATGTGCTATGTTATAAACCAGGGGTCGGCAACCTTTCCCTAGTCGCGGGCCAACCATAACTCGGCGAAGTCTGACAGGCTGTACTAACTTTCCACCAACAAGTCTGTTCCCTTCGCTGTTTAAAATGTTGTTAAAACTATGGAATTTGAATCAGATCAACTCCTGATTTTCACAGTTCATAACGAAAGCACAAAATGCGATAAAAAGTACATTTATAGGACAGTGCGCTTTCTCATACGTAATTCCTCATACCTATGCAATAAAAAATGTTGCAAGGAGGGTGGATTCACAAAATATAATACCACTAGGCGGGCCATAAAATTATTTCAATTTGTAGTAAAGGCGCCGCAGGCCGGATGATTTCGCTTGAATGGCCGGATCTGGCCCGCGGGCCGTAGGTTGCCGACCCCTGTTATAAACACATGCAACTATACATCACACAAAATATTACTCTCCAAGACCATATGGGGAAATCACTAAAACAAGCCGGTAAAGTGAGTTTGTTGGGGAGCTCTTGAGACGCCATAAAGCGTGGAAACACGCCGGTTTATTGTGTTGGTTACCGGGTGCTTTCCCTATGACTTCCCCTGGTTTTGTCAAATAGAGCGGCAGCGGGCAATATTCCGTTATTTTGAATTTTGAATGTCGCCACGTTATACAATCTTGGTGGTTATGTATCAAACAAGCCCACGTTTTTAATAACGTTGCAACGTTCAAATAACTGCCTTCATTATCACTTTTCATTAAAATTTAATGTCACTGACGGCTGATGGAAAATATATTGATTTTATTTTTTAACTGTTGTTTTCATTTACCTTCACTTAGAAGTGCAAACGGTTTGGATTATCAGATGTCAACATTGCGGTGTACTGCTCAATGCCACACTAAAGAGTCACCACGACGTTCAGAGACAAATAAAATTACTTGTGCTACGATCAGGCTGAGGCGAAATTCACTCAGGGCTCAAGTTCAGTATACCGTTACATGCCAGTGTGTGCATGCTAAATTTGCAACAAGTGCATACAATCGGGTATCAAGTGTCTGCTCATGGGGTGAAAAACGCCTATCAAAGTTTGCGTTACATTCACAAAGAAGTAAGTGCTCTTCTAAACTAATGATAGCTATTTCCAAAACACCCTTGATGCCTTGATTAGAAACAATGTGTATGTTTTTTCAATGCTGTGCATCTCCACTAAAAATTTTTAAGTTAGTTCAAATGCATGATGATTTTACAAGTGTTAACGTTTTTCTTCCACTATGTGACACTTTCACAAGACGATGGCAAAACGCAGTAGTCTCTCGGGCGTTCCTAGGGTTTGTTTATTTTTGGTTTTGTATGAGCGTGTCATATAATAACGTTCCCTCTGACAAGACATAAGTGAGCGTTTCCGTGGTTGCTTCCATTTACTAACCCCTGTGGCACGCGTCACGACCCTGAATCCAACCAGCAAATGAAAGTAACAAAAATTAAGGTTTATGTTCTCGAAAGAACAAAACCGAAACAACGTTGCTACATTTTTGTTTTTAAAGTGATACATCACCCAGTTAATGTGAGAAAATTTTACTGTAAGTGAACTCGGACAAAATCGGTTTTGGATCAATTATAAAAGCCTTATGAAAGTGCTCAAGGTTATTCTGGAAATAGTTCTGCGGCCGAATTGCGTGTCACGGAGTTACGAATGTAGGTATTTGATCAAGTGCGGCAATTTGCAACATAAATTTAAGCGCGTTTTCGTCAAACACAAAACCTTAAGTGTAGCAGTTGGTTCAGCACGAGCCACTATATTGGGTACGTTGGGATCAATTTCCGCTCGGGTCATAACAAAGACTTGCAAAATGTACGTCCCTCCCATCGAGCCTCGTGCTCAGAGGATGGAAGGAAAACTTCATGCAAAGCATAAGCTTAGGATACGGGGTTGCAGGGAGCGATGTAGACCTCAACTGTCTTTCGGGCAAAAATTGTTTCAAACATCGGAAAAAAATTTTGGTAAGAAAATTATAATAATCTTCAGGATATTTTGTGAATTTAACTCTTTCCTCTTATTAAAGATTTTCACCTTAGGCAGGCATCATGTTGCCAATCGTTTCAGAAATTCACCATTGTAGAGCAATTCACCTTTTATGTGAAATCTTTCATGTGAATCTTTTCAGCAACCCACCGTTGTAGAGAGCGTATCTTTCATGTGAACACCAGCAATAAAAGTTGTATTTCGTGATCTGGGATGCTGTCAGCTATTCTGAAACCCCATTAGAGTTTACACACATCTGCGCAAATCACATAAGCTCCATGAACTAACGGTGATAACGAAAACGGCACCAAAACTCCATGAGTGCATAGTTTTAATCACATCGTCAGCATCACTTAACCCACCGTACTTTGAGTTGTTCATCTGTGGAGCAGGAAAAAAGCTGTCAGTACTTGACTGACAAGCTGAACTGTGGAAGAAGTCTATTGAAGCTGCACAAGTAATTTTTCTCTTTGTTACTTTTTTCATTTGTTTCATTCTTCAACCGTTTTTTTCTAATTAGCTGACCTTTCAGTTAATGAAATTCTACACTTTCTTTAGCCGATATCAATTTCTACCTCAGTTGTAGTTTTTCTATCAACCACTTGTTCTTTTTACTTCGCATTCCCTGCATGACACAAAAACCCATCCAATGCTGTTCAAACATGCCCAGGTAATACTTAGGAATTCCTCCAAATCGTGACACAGTGACCGCACACATCAGAAGATGGCGGAATGGCACAGTTCTGCGACGCCGTTTCGGCGATGGACGTTTAGGCGATGGATTTTAGATCGATACTGTTGCTTCCAAATATTTTAACTTTCCCATGCTCAATTGCTCTAGGAAAACTTTCACTGTTGGCAGGGCCGGTTTATAGAAAGCGAGACCTGGGGCAAAGTCATGACCACGAGGCCACCTAAAGGCTTATAACAACTGGGTAGCGTTTCACATGCCCTCGTTTCAACTTTGCAGAAGCACCGGTCGAAAACGTCAAAACTGGTATGATTTGGCAGCCTACACTTCAGAGACAACTGGGGGTGACCGTGTACGGCCGTTCGTATGTGGTTCATTTGTTCAAACAGAAAGTTGTATCACAAAAAACGATATTTTTGCTACCGTGACACTACAAAACAACCTTTTTTTCATAGACTCTCTGACGGTCTGACCATCTTCACTGCACAAATCGTCCATTCACATACGTATTAAGGGAAGATGTGATTTATAACTATAATAAAAATCAGTATTCAATTATCGTTTCAATTCAAATAAGCACACTCATACGTTTTTGTTCGTAACACAAGCTTCCTTGGTTTTATTGTGCGAATATGAGTTCTTTTGGTGTGCAATGCGGTTTATTTGAACTCACTGAATTGGAATCCTGCATGTGACAGTTGAACACAGACACCCTGGCAGGTAATGCAATGAGACAGTGACATTACTGATAGCGATAAGCTACTTTTAGTACAGCAATGTGCGTTGTAATCAAATGCGAAGGCTGAGCCTATTTTTCGTTAGAAGCATAGATATTCGAAGCTCAGGGGGTTTGTGACAGAAACATAGATGTTTTGCATAGTTAGAAACATAGATATTTTTCGAAACGTTCCGACGCCGAAACAGCGATAGGGGGGGGGAGCTCTTAAAATACAAAAATAATTGTTACGAATTATCTTTTTTCTGTTTAGCAACAATGTTGACCTCAAATATAACAACAGATATTATAAAAAACCGTTCTGAATTTTCTGTGTCAGCGAATAGCTGCAATGAATTGTTTAGTCGATCTTGATACACCGTGAAATTACCAGTGATACGGTTATCAAAAAGCACCTTCCCGTTGCCACCGTTTTGAAAGGTCAAGGAAGCAACATCCCCGTAATGCCTCCGCTCTCTTGAAGAGTTCACAGTGCGACATGTAGCGACAAAATGCGCAGTTGTTCCATCTGCAAAGCCCTGAATGTCAACCACTTCTCTTCCGAAAGATCTCAGCTACGTTGATTCGACCATGTGTCTAGAATGTCCCTGGAAACATTGGCGAGGCAAGTCCTGCTGGCTGCACTCACGAGAAAGCGGCCAAGAGTTCGCCCAAAGACCAGATGGAGTGGCTACACCTCCGACATGGGCGTCGTAAGGATCTTTTCCAGGCGTGGGCCGCTAGGGGATTTTTCCAAAATTTTTCCAGGGGGGAGCCAAAAGTGGTGAAATTTTTTTTTTTCCCACTCAAAACTAAGAAACCAAACTTTTTTGCTAAAAATTTTAATGTCCAAGTGACCTTGACC
>JGI24022J15233_10006543_pt1 | contig 12652 bp, 10 predicted proteins | sample Ectturendosymbi2_FD_15233 | JGI IMG/M metagenome (IMG submission 15233)
GTTCCTTCAATGCCCTGGCGTCCTTGCACTGATTTGTGTTTTTTCTAGCTGAATATTAATTATCGCCAAATAAAATCAACTCAACTCATTTAATTAGGATTCTAATAGGTGTTTACATCACCTATACACTCATACAGTATTAGTATAGAAGGCAAAGAGTTATTATGATGACACAAGTTAAAACCACGTGAAGTTTTACCAATCATAGCAACTGTGAGGTCACAGATTCTATGTCATTTAACTGCAAAAATGACATGTGGACTGAAATCACTAACCCTTGCAGATTCAAAAGTCATAACTGTTAGAATACCATAAGTTTGAAAGTGTAGACTGGCATAAAGTGAAATTTGCATTTGAATTCCATACAATATGAAGGCTGTTGACTATAAACATAGTAATACTGTAATTTTCAGACAATAAGGTGCAATTAAAATCCTTTAATATTCTCAAAAATTGAAAGTGCGCTTTATAATGCAGTGCGCCTAATGTATGGATCTGGTTGTGCTTTCTCACCTGGGACCAATTTTATGTGGTGAATGGTGCTATTTATTTATTGCTAGTTATGATTTTTTTGTAGATTTTTTGTTAACGGGCCATCATGTTATGTAATAAACTAACAACATTGCAATGAGCAGCATATGTGGTTCCAAGAGGAGCTAGCACATACTACACATCCTATTCCTCCATTAGGCTCCTGATCACATTGACCCACACCAAATCAAACATGTGCACAACTTTTATTTTATTATATTCGTGTCTAGCAGATTAGGCATGTGTGACAGATTAAACTCCCTCATCTGTATGGTAATCCAAGGGAGTTTAATCTTTATGTTATCTGTGTTTTTCTTCATTTAATGCACCTTTTAATCCAGTGCACCTTATGTATGAAATAATAACAGCTAGCATTAAATTTTTGATACTGCATCTTATAATCTAGTGTGCCTTATGGTCCGAAAAACATGGTAGATATATTATTGATTCATGAAACAAATACATTATATGGGTTTTTGACATTTTATGCATGTATGCCATGAATGTCAATGAAATTGCTAAACTGGCAGTTTCAGTACTGGCATTTCAATAAACATTTCAATTAGTACACGAGTTAGGGTAAAACTATAAATTTTTGCTAAAATTACCAATTTTGTTTTTGGCCACAACTTTTGAACCAGAAGTGCTAGAAAGCTGATCAAAGGCTCAATGACTCAGATTTTAGCCTAGTTTCCAACACAAATTTGAGCAACATACTTCCATCTATTGGTTGGGCCTAGGGCCAGGTAACCTGAGCCAAAATGGCCAAAACCTACCCCACTTATAACATCACCCACAAAATACCCAAAGCCTGAACTTTTTTTCATTGCAAACTAGAAAACTTGCTGAGTCTTTTGAGGGCTTGAACAGCTCTCTAGCACTCTCGGCTGGTGATTTATAGAGTTGCAAAGACTTGGCCAATATGGGCAAATTATACCTTTTAAAGTGAAACTTGGCCGGCTCCAAAGATGTTAATAGATTGGTTTGGATGCTTTTTAGATTTCTTTAAACAGTAAAATATGTAATTGAATGTGTTTGCTTTTTGTGACAGCAGATTTTATATACTTCAAAATATACTGTGGTATTGGAAATCATTAGTGCAATGTCTGAACTTACTGAGGATCAAATGAAGCGCATGGAAGAAAACCGAAGAAGAGCTTTGGCAATTAAATCTGCAAAATCTGTTGCTGATGTTGATACTGTCATAAAACAGCTGCCTCTGAATGGCAAACCTTGCAGTACCAGCAGCAAGAATTCCATATCACAACAGATTGGCTACAAGATGACCAGTAAAGAAATTGGTGTTTCAGTTTTTAAATGCTCTTTTTTACAAAGTGATCGCTTTTTGGTAACATGTCCTTACAATGCAAAGTTTGTCACTGTTTTCAAGAGCATTGCATCTCGAAGATTTGATCCAGCTTCAAAAGAATGGTCATTCAACTTGTCTGACTATGACACACTTTGTGAGTATATTTTGTAAGGTTGGCATGAAATGCAATAATTGCTGAATATTTGAGGATAAGAATGATATTGACAAAATAGGTAATGGTTGAGTAGGAAAGTTGACAATAGATGTAATTGAATGTGTTATTGATTTATTGGTGGTATGCTTGATAAAATTGTTTTGTTTGTTTTTGGCAAAAATTCACTCTTGCTTTACTTTCATTTCAAAAGCAGTTATTTATTTCAAGGTTTGAAAGGCTAAAGTTATCAATATGTAATTTAAATCAAAGCAAGTGTTCAGTGTTTGGGTTAAAACAAGCAACTGGTGGAAAAGGCAGTTGTTTTTAAGGAAAATGTTAAGTACCTGGCATGGACCTGTAAGGACCTGATTTCTCTGATTGTAGGGACCCAATTTTCAATTCTAGGGACCTGAGTCGGGTCCCTAAAACACCTTAAAAAACCCTGGGCAAAGTCAAGACTCTAGTAAAGTTTGTGAAGCCTGCTGCAATATAGCAAAAGTTGCCTATTTTTGTCTAGTGTCTAGCATGTTTGTTTCTATAAGCATGTGTTATGGGACTATCATGTTGAAGTTCTGGATTAGGTTGAATGGTATTCTTAGTTCAATGTATACCTTACATTTTATGAGATCCAACATCTTAGAAGTATGCTGCCTGCCTTTAAAATAAGAGGTTGGAAGATCTATCTGCAGTCACAAATCAAGTTGCAGTAGCACTCTTAGGATATAAGCCAGTAGGGCATTGTTATCCTCTGATGCTTCATAAATAGACTTACTTCAGGGTTCATTTTGCTGTTGATAACCATCAATCAGATATAAATCTACAGCTGCATCTTAGCTTTTCTCAGATCTTATTTGATTCCTGCCTTGTCTGAAATCCTTTAGTGCAGTGGTTCCCAACCAGAGGTGTGAGTCATCATTTCCAGGGAGTGAGAGAAGTGTCCTTATTAATGACAGAATATGAGTGTGTAGTAGCATTTGCTCAAATGAGCTAGATTTTGGCATTGTTTTTTGTGACGTGATAATTAGTGCAGTATAATGAGCACAGTATAAATGCAAGTGGATTTCATCATTCCTAGTAAATAGTTCTAAGGTGAATCAAGCATATGAAAGAAATTACATGCATTGCCTTTCATATTGAAGTGAATTGTGTTCTCCTGAAAGCATTGTGTTAATTTGAAAAGACGTAAAGGTCTGCTCTATATAAATGAATGGTGAATCCATACTCCTTTAATTTAGATAAAATGTCATGGAGAGCTGAAAGAAGGTCGTACAGAACTGCTTTCAAATCATGATCTTAAAATGCAATTTGAGAGTAAAAGTTTGGAAGAGTATTGGTGCTCAGCTATTGTTATGTTTCCAAGACTTTGTGAAACACAGATGTGCTCATTTCATTTTCAACAACACACCAGTACTTATATCAGTCAGGATTTAGCACTCTTTCGTCAATTAAGATGAAATCTAGAAATCCTTTGAATGAGTTTTGAACAACTCAAGCAAGAAACAGGAACAAAAGAATCATTGAATTGAAATAGATTAGGAAACTTCTGGAAGTCAGTCGTTTGATTTTATTATTTTGTAAATATTTCAAGTAGGTGATTATTTTTTGTAGAGTATATCCAAATGTTAGTCTGTGTCATGCTTTCTTGTCTATATGTTTGATTTTCTTTACATGCTAAACAATTTAAATTCCTTTCTAAATGTTTGAAAGCCAGTTCCTGAATACAAATTGTAGGGGTGCCAGGTAGGAACAAATTTTTTGGGTGGTGCAGGAGTAAAAAAGGTTGGGAACCCCTGCTTTAGTGTGTCCTATGTAATACACTTTGTATGTAACTTACCCTGTTATAGCAGCCATATAGAGTATGGCCGCAGGTCAGTAATATGATTTGAAGAAGCATCGTGTTAGATCAGACATCACCAAACTTTTTTTCACAAAGGGCCAGGTAAGTATGAGTCTGATCTGAGTATTTCGCTGAGGCATTTCAGTCATTTGTCCCATAATAGTATTAAAACTCGCCAAAACTGTATTCACTAGCCTACATTTTGGACATTATGATCAGTGGCATAACTAGGGGTTTTATCCAGGGGAAGCAAAGCTCAGCTGAAGGGGACCCCCTGGTCACCGTAGGGGGCCACTAGTCAACACTAAAAAAAGGTTAAGAAATGACAGTGAATCTGGGTGTCGTGGATGTCTATACTAGCTAAACAAACGAAAACACCCCAAAAATGCGAAAAAGCAACAGCATAAAGAATACTGAATATCAACATGTCAACTCAGGGGGCCCCGGTTTTACATTTAGCATGCCAGGGGGTTGGCTCGCCCCCTTCCCCCCATCAGTTATGCCCTAAGTTGTGCCTCTGCGAGGTGGACCGGAAGAACTAACCTCATGAGCCGAATGCTGCCTGTGGACTGGTTTGGTGATCCCTGTTTTAGAGATGTGACTGTTTAAAGTTTAATTTTTTTTGAATGATTTTTGCAAAAAAACGTTTGACCGTGCACAAAAATTGTGCAAAAAACACGAATCAACAAATGAAATGAACTTACAATACTAAAGCAAGTTTCCTTTTTGTACTCATTCGATTTCAAAGTGCCTTTTCAGGATATGAATCCTGCATGCTTGCAAAATGTAATGAAGCATTTTGAAAACACCTTTTCACTCATTGCAATCTGTCAAAGAGTGTTTTTACAGATTTTTATGTTTTTGATTCGTTGGAGGAGCTGGTCTAATCCGTTAAACTTCGCTAGTCTTAAACCTTGATAACCTTGATGCTCAAAATAATTCGATATTGTTTTTAACAGCTAAGAAACTGAAAGAAATTGGTCAAGAACTTCCTTGTTTAGGAAACGCTGCGCTTTTCCAAAATACCCACGGCAATACTGCTGCTCTGCCACTAAACAATGTGTGCAAAGGATCGTAAGTTTGGGAATGTTTGTGTAGTGTTTTTCGTATGTTTTTAGTATTTTCGTAAGGTTGGCAATATTTGCTAAATTCAGTGTTTTACTGAACGCTTCACGATGTATTTTTTGGGCATTGAACTCAACGCATGTGTACTTGCGACTTATTGTAAAATATATCATTTCAAATAAAAAGTCCATTATTTTTTGGACATATCAAACGTAAACACTTATTTGCAAAGTTAATACGAAGTTGTGAAATATTTTACATGCAAAAGCGCTACTCGAGTAAAATTTGCAAAATGGCTACGCAATTTTGCTTGTGAAATGGAGAAGCGCCGAGTCCATCGTCGTCAATGACGGGATGGGCCATAGTAGTAGCGCAGGCTGACGTTTGTGAAGTCGTTTTTTGCGAGCTTACCAAGAGATGAAAAAATTTCGGCGAACCCTGATTGCTATCGAATCAATCACTGATCGTGTAGATGCCGCTTAATAACCCCGCAACGGTTCGAAATGGACATGCCTTATGACGCACGATGTGTTGCGTTATTCAAGACAATGGACTCACGCTCTTACGACGTTGACAGTCGAAAGTGGAGTTTTGACCTTTCTGAATATAACAAACTTGGTAAGTAGTGTAATGTTATTTTTTGTGCCAAAGTAAACGTCATGTGCATCAGACTGGCAATATGGTTTTGTTCAGTTAAAGAACTGAGAAAGGATCCCAGCATTTGCGTGGAGCCCTTGCCCTCCTATATTATGACTGTCTTCAAGGAATCAATTGCTGGTAGAACAAAAGATCATGTTATTCCAGAATACGACTTGCTGGATGTCGATGAACAACTTGTCTCGTCATTGATGCCTTTTCAGAGAGAAGGCGTCAGGTGAGTAAGCAGCTCATTTCACACAAGGTGTACAGACATGGGGCGATTACAGCACAAATGTTATCGACTACGATTACTTGCAACCTGCTCGATTGCGATTACGAATAAACATAATCATAATGTAATCGATTACGATTACATTGAAAGTAATCACGATTACATTTGTCTTGAAACATCTTCAGAACGAAAACAAACGCCATTTGCATGGTTAGATGTAAGCATATTTTCAGACAACGTACGATAATAATGAATGCAATAAACGAAATTACTAATCTGTAAAGATCAAGCACCGGAAAAAATTAACAATAATTGTTTAATGAGATGTTCGTGCAGTCAACAAGCCAGTGGCGGAGCTGGAGGAAAACTTAGCTGAGAGGCCAACTGGCCTCTGTAGGTGACCTACAACACTCAGAGAAAAACAACTTTAGAAACAACGAAGAATCCGGGTGTGGATGGCTATACTAAAAACCCAAATCAACGGAAAATTTTCGAAACATGCAAAAAGATGACAACCTACTGAAAACCAAAAGAATGCTAAAACCGAAATATGACCTAAGTGGCGGCCTGGTTTTACATGTAGCTGGCCAGTGGAGTCAAATTGCCCCTCATCCCTCCCTCAGTTACTCCACTTCAACAAACACTTTAAATATTAATTGAACAAAAATGATCAGTGTTTAAAATATTTATTACAGTTAATAAACATCAAGGCTTCAAATCTTTAACAGTCAAGCGACATCTATCAGGCTTGAACATTCGTCCAGCAGCGTTGAAAATTCGTTTGTTAATAAATTCAAAATTGCTGACTATTTTCTCTAAGTGCGGGTTACGATCATTTGCAAGCCATAGCCTTGCATAGCACTGCATGTGCAGCTTTTAATTTAAAATGAAATGAACAGTGACGCCAATATAGCTGCGTATCTGTCCATTGGACCAAACGTCAATGGTAAACAAAACATCACTGGTTTTGTTTTTTTAGCAGTATGCCTATCTGGTGGATCACGGATGACATGCTAGTTATCAGTGTTGTGGAAAAGTACTTTCGACTTGGATTCACGTACCTTATGCTTCTGAAAAAAATTAATTTGCAGTATACAAATTACTATACTAATTTATATACATAGCCTACTCCAGCACTTGTATTCATAAGTTCACTCTGATTATACTGTATATATAAATAAAACCAACACCTCCCTTCGTAATGTCCCGCTATTCTGTTGCGGAAGTGTCAAGCCGTTTTTACGTAAAGTTCTTTTTGTTGCTACGTCTCATTAGACTCACTACGTTACTTCTGGCGGCCAACAGGAAGGGCAGCTGCAACAAAGCGAGAATTCGCTACAAACGCTGTGCTTGCCTCTGGACTATCTGGATTTAACGCACACAGACGGAGCTAATGGCCTCTCCTGAAACATAACCATAACAAAAGATGACAAAGGAGGAAACCCAGCCGCCCCAACCACCGTGCAGCGCACACTGATGTAGGGTGAAGATTTCCAAGTTTAATCGCGAACGTAATCGTCGATTACGATTAAATTGGCAATGTAATCGATTACGATTACATTTCATTTTTGGTCAATTCAATCGATTACGATTACTCAAAAAACTAATCGATTATGATTGACGATTACGATTTCCCCATGTCTGAAGGTGTGGTATTCTGTTTCTAGACGTGAAGTTTTTTTGAAATTTCGCTTGCGTCTTCAAAAGGTTTCTTGTTATGTTGGTGCGTTTAGGTTTGCAATTTCGCGAAAAGGAAGGATACTTCTGGCTGATGACATGGGTCTTGGTAAAACAGTTCAGAGCATTTGCATTGCTGCGTACTACCGACAGCAGTGGCCCTTGTTAATTGTTTGTCCGTCTTCCGTGAGGCTGATGTGGAAAGAGGTGAGGGGAGGATGTGATGCGCTTTATGAACTTGTATCAAAAATATGTACTTTTATTCCGATAATGCCCAAACAAATTGTACTCCGAAACCTAATATTATCCGTGGTCTCCGGCACCTATCAAATACACCGTGCTTGAACATATACTAGTTGGTGGAAGAAATGGCAGCAGTCCGCTGCAAACAGATCATATTTGTAGAGAATTTTGATAACTGTTGGTATCATTCTAAATTTGCCATTATTATCAGGTAATCGTCTCTGTTGCGATACGTGGGACCATGCATTGCGCCAGACTTCAAAATTGAACGTGAATTATGTTTAAACGTCACTTGTTTAGTTGTGTTGATTAAACTCAAACGACTTTTTGGCTTTTTGTAAAGTCACTTCTGAGATGGCTACCCAATCAATTGACAGAAGACGACATCAGTGTAATTCTCACCGGCCGTGACTTTTCTTCTTCTTCTTGTCCTGTAACTATCATTAGCTACGATCTTCTTACCAAGAAGCATAAGGAACTCGAGGCCAGAAACTATCAAGTGGCTATAGTTGTGAGTGCTACGACTCATCAATCTGTTCTTTTTTGTTTATTGTGTTTGACGTAACTTGTAAGTAAAAAAGTAGAATTTAATTTGTTTGTTATCTTCTGCGGTTGGCAGCTCTTGTACCTGCAGGGCTTGAAGAACTCGACATCAGTGTACAAAGCCTGCACTCACCATTGTCAGTTAGAGGTCTTGCATATAGGCTTCACAAAAACACCAAGAATTTTACGAAATCAAACTGCTGCATTTTTGCAAATCTGGTTTATTGGTTTGTATCTGCGTCTGTTGCTGAAACACTTTGCTGATTTCTTTTATCTTTCCCATGCTGCCATTCTCAAGGGTTTTCGATCTGTGGTGTCCATCGTTTTTTTCCCAACATCTCGAACTAACCGACGCATTGATACTTGGCCGAGCGTGATGACAGAGCTCGCAAGCAACATTTACATTTCACATCCGATGTATCGGCATGAACCTTTTTTGCAGGACGAATCTCATTTCATAAAGAATTTTAAGACCGCTCGAGCTCGCGCCTCCGTCGCTGTCCTGAGGCGCGCCTCGCGTCTCCTGCTCCTTTCCGGCACTCCTGCGCTGTCGCGTCCCGTTGAACTCTACACGCAGCTGTCACTCATTCGTCCCGACCTGTTCTCACGTTTCCACCAGTTCGGTTTGCGATACTGCGACGCGAAGCAGGTGGATTGTGCCTTTTCTGATCCGTTTCGTTGTTTGTAGCAAAAGCAGACGACCGCAACTTCTGAAACCTGCGCCACATTTTAGTTTTTGTAAATAGAAGCAACTTTTGTTGGGCAACTACCTAATAGACTCAATTTTAGATTGCAACATGTTTGATGGACGTATCTAAGTTTTTCGCTTTTCTTATGATAGAATCCATGGGGCTGGGAATACTCCGGTTCATCAAACATGGGTGAGCTACGTCTCCTTTTGCAAGAAAGCGTGATGCTTCGCCGCACCAAAGACGACGTGCTCTCGCAGCTTCCGCCGAAGCTCCGGCGCTCGGTTTCGTTGGATGTGAGCTGCGTGAAAGTGACAGCGGGACAGCAACACGCGATCGACGAAATTAAAGTTGCAGTGGGTCAAAGAGGTTTATCAGTAAGTGGACTGACTGAGTGACATAGCGCAGCGTAACGTTTCCTGATGAGTAAATCATGCTATGCAACGTTTGTGCAGGACTTCAGTTTCATTCTAAGTTATATTAAAGCACGCTTCTGTGAACTGCACTGCTGCCATCAGACGTGTGTCATTTCTACAAGCAGATCGTTTTGCAGAAATGAATTTGCAGTATTCTGTTGTTTAACACCGTTTATTGGTTTTCAGTGTGACAATACTTCGCTCCTTGAGCAAGGGGTGAAGTCAGTAGCTTGATTTACATGCTTTTAGGACTTTGGCAAAAATCTTTTTTCAGGGTATGAAGCATCATAACTTTTTGTTCGACAATGCAAGCTTTTACGACCTCGTAACTGTTTGTGCAGTGAGCAGCAAGTTGTCGTGCAGCTTGATTTTGTGGACCTCCGGTCCACACTCTGTGGCGAGGTCAATTTTTAAAGTTTTGTAGACATCAACGCTTCTTGTTGGCCAGTTTCCCCTTTCAATGTCATGCCGAGCTGCATGTACTTCTACTACAGGCTCTGGAAAAACATGGAATTCTTCTTCAGTATTTCAATGAAACGGCTCATTTGAAACTTGCGGCGGTTAAGTCGTATGTCTGCGATTTGCTGGAATCCGATTCCAAGTTTCTGTTGTTCGCTCATCACCGCACAATGCTGAACGGCTTGCAAGGCATGCTGGATGAGAAGGTGGCTTGTGCTTTCTTCTCTTTATCTGTGAACATGCTGTTTCTCATTGGATGTGTAAATACGGCGTTTAACCCATTTCTTGTAAGCAGTGCTCTGTAAGTTATACCACTGTTTGCGGCCTACTGCGGTGTTGAAGCTTGATAACCCTTTTCGTTAGTCAAGTGAAAGTGAGGACACGCAAGCTTGTTGCAGCAATGCTGAAAATCGGATGATGACAACCACATGGCGCAAAATATGTGTTTGAAACGGTTTTTCGTATGCCACTCCGTCAGCGTACGTGGTTTGGTGTACGCACATGTTACCGAATGCTTTTTATTTGCTGTGCTGCAGAACATCGAATACATTCGCATCGACGGCAATACTCCGTCCGAACGGCGCCAGACAGTGATTGCGCGGTTTCAAGAATGCTCCAAGTGCAAGGTGGCGCTACTGAGCATCACTGCCGCGAACATGGGGATTACCCTGAGTGCGGCCTCCCTCGTTGTTTTTGCCGAGCTCTTCTGGAATCCGGGGGTTCGTACAGTTTGTTTTTGTTTCGTTATTTACTTATATTAAAATTTATTGAGGTTTCAGTCAAATTGTAAATTGACTTACCTACCTTTTATAAGAAAAGACAGTAAAACCGTTCGTTGGTTCTTTGTCTGGAAAAGAGAAAAACGTTTTAGCTGTAGGTCGCCTTTGTTCCTTGCACAGTTTTTTTTCACTAAGTTTGCACTCGTCATGATATCATGAACAAAGCAAAACTTTGTACAACCGTTAGTCGCCTTAACCCATCACAGTCAAGCTGCTTGGTTTTGCGGGTAGTTCCATTTTGAGCGTTTCATTGAGCTGCACGCCATTTAGTTCAAGTTTTGTTGCTTTTTTTTCAATTAAGTTATCGATATCTGAATGAAAGCTCTCCTGCGCCATCTCGAGTGAAGTTTTCGGAAGTGACTTGACAAGAGCAGCGTTTTCGACATTTCCCACCAGCGGTTATTTGCTAGTTGTGAGCTCTTGCGCTCCATCTTGTGGGTAAAACGATTAGGTTCGCATTGTAACGTTACCTTTTCCTGGTGTGCATTGGACCAATGTAGTGACTCTCAACGTGGTCCAGGTGGACCAACGGTGGTCTACCTGGGATTTTTTGTGGTTCACAGAGAGTTCTATAAATCCTTGATGAAATGTTCCTGAAAATTGCAATCTTTACTGTGCAATAAATTATGCAAGACTAGACTAGTTGTTCATGAGCTGCCAGCATAGGAGTGTGGTCCATCGGGATTTCTTTTTAAAAAGGCTGTCTATGGGCTGAAAAGGTTGAGGACCACTGGACTAATGCAATGCCATGCTGTGCAAACAATGAGTGTTTTCATCCAGTTTTCTTTGGCATCGCTAATGCCGTTAATTAAAGTGCGTTGTAAACAACGTAAAGACAAAAGTGATATCTTTTGATCATTTGTGTTTCGTTACAATGAAAATCACGGCCAATGAAAACGACATCAACGACGTATTGCAAACGTTTCGATAACTCCTGTTATCATCAGTGTTGATAAAAATCATGATTTTTTTAAACAATCAGAAAACTTGGATTTTTTATTTAAATCGGATTCTTTTGATTAAATCAATTTTTTTATTATTTTTATGATGTAATGTGTAGAGGGCACCCACCTAACAATTGCAATTTTTAATTTTAAAGAGTTTGTTTTAATAAAACTTTTTATTGGGCTTTGTTTCTTCTACTGTAGTACAGCAACTAGAATTCATCTGAACTATCATTCAAATTTACTTTACACTTATACATCACGCTTAAAGCAAAACAGTTCATAACACCAGTACCAGTGTATAAAACAAAATATTTATTGGAATGACAATACTCAGACCATCTGTTCATCAACTTCATTAACACTTCTGGCATGTTAAGAAGCTTGTAGAAAAATACAAGCTTGCCAGTCTTTTGGTGTGACATCTATTGTTAAAATTGATCTCTAGTTCTGCATTTGCAAAAGCATAACTTGCATGCAGAAAATGGTAAGAACCTATAATATATGTGTTATTATGAATCTGAATCAAAAATGTGTTCTAAAACTACTATTTCTACAGTCAACAACCTACATATTTGCTGGAATTTAGATGTAACTTCACTTTATTACAGGCCTGTGGCCATAGGGGCATTCTGGGGCAGTGTCCCTAATTTTTTCGTACCCCCAAATTTTGTTGTGCCCAGAAAAGTTTGTTTCAAACATATACCGTAATAAAAGCAAAAATCTTGCCCCCTAAAAGTTTATATTGCCTTCCAAACCTCAAAACCTGGCTACGGGTTTGCTTCATGCCAACCTACACTTCCAAACTTGTGGCATTCCTAACAGTTCTGACTTCTGAGTCTGCAAATGTTAGTGATTTCAGTCCACATGTCATTTTGCACTTAGTTGACATAGAATCTGTAACCTCGTAGTTGCCATGATTGATAAAACTTTAATTGCTTTTATAACTTGTGTGGTCATAAGTAGTCTCTGCTTTCTTTAATAATAAATGAACCTGATTAGAATACCAATTGAATGTGTCATACAAATCACAGCCAGCTTCAAAACTGCATATGATTTTTTACTTGATTTTTATTATTTTTATCACTGATTTAAATGAAATGATTTAAATCAATCAACCCTGACTAGAAATAGC
>JGI24022J15233_10006544_pt1 | contig 12652 bp, 6 predicted proteins | sample Ectturendosymbi2_FD_15233 | JGI IMG/M metagenome (IMG submission 15233)
GTTCAGTTTCGCAGTACGCCGACTTGTCCGTGGTTTGGTATTTACCTACAACGGTGCTGATCGGTCTGGAGTTCGAATCTGACCGAGCCAAAACTAAGTCTTTGCGAGCTGATACTGAAACATTCTTCCCTGACGCACGACTTGCAGAGAGCAGCTGGAGCAACTTCTTATGTGTGTGCACGGTGTAAGCAGTTGTATATTTTGGAATGTGCTGTTGTATCTATGGTTTCTGCAGTCGCTCATGCCAATCAGCGCCAAAAATCACCAATAAGAAACAAAATGGCAGTGCGCCAATCGCATTTGTACCTGTATTCGTACAAAGCCTAATTTGAGGCGAGGCTGACTGCTTTCATACGACATTCAGGTTGATAAGCTAAAGTCTGAAAAGTGACGGACGCTTCGCGAGGTGCGGCGATTGATATATTAGTTGATTGATATGATATACTGACATGAAAAGAAGTGGCAATAATTTGAGATTCATTAATAAGAAGCCTCTCAGAGCAAAAAAGAAAAGTACCCGCCTCTTCACACAATTGGATCCTTGCGTTTGTCGTTATACAGTAAGATTTGCTTCACTCTTCTGCGACAAAGTAATATTCGAATCACTTGTGTCTGTGCTTCAAGAAATTTTCAAACTGTAATGAGCTTGCGGGGACTTTACTAATGCTAATATAAACCAACAAGAGCTATGATTCCTGACAACACACCATTGGCCATCATCAGTGGGAANACCAGGGGCAAAGGTACACTCCATTTTCAATTGGTTCCGTTCAGATGGAAATGTGTGATATTGATTTCTCTTTCCCTGATAGCGTCTCTCCTTTTTGTTCTTGGTCCCCATCAACCTAAGCGTGATGACACGTCTGCCATGCACGTTGTCAGGAATCTGATACTGGTTGGGTAAAGACACTTGAAAACACGGGCCCAAAGTTCCCAATCAAGGTCTAATTTCAAAAGCATACTACTGTATTCTGTAAGCGTAAGCTTACCATACGTCCCGTTTTAGCCGGGACAGTCCCGGTTTTAAGGGCTTTGTCCCGGCGTCCCGGTCAGTCAACCAAAATGTTCCGGTTAGGCATTCAGTCAGCCAGGATAGTCCCACACAGTGGCGTAGTGAGGCTAAGTGCCTCCCGGGCCGGCCAATAAAGTGGCGCCCTTTTCACACCTCAAATTTGCTTACAATAATTTAAAATATGCAGTATAAAGATCTACTTTAACTCTGTCAACACTTGTACGGGGCCCTCTTGAGATCTGCGAACCGTTTTGATAAAATAGGTGAAATAGGCCCAAAACCGGCTCTTGTTGAAAAGCGCTGGCTTGTAACTTTCATCATGATCTGTAAACTTGGTCTAGCTCAGGGGCGTGCAGAGGTCTTGTGATGCCGGGTATCGGGGCAACTGCTTGATTGTATGCCCTCCACCCAAATTCTAATATTGAGGAATGCAAAAATACAAGCACAGCAAAACTAGCTGCCCAAACCCTTGCCACGTGCAAAAGCATTACGTCACAAAGGCTTCACCTCAAGTGAGAATAAAGAAGCGAAAAAGTTGTCCGAGTCTCGTGCCACGTTACGCAACAAGAGCAAGACACTTGAACGTTGTGAAAGTAATTTTGCATGGCACTTTCGACGAGAAAAAAAGTGAAATACGTTTCTGATGCTGGTGCTCTGCTTTAAAGGACATGGTAAATTTTGAACGATATCATACTTCCTTAGTGCCTACGTGTTTAACAGCTCCGAAAGATGTTCATCAGGTCCGTAACCATGGGGAGCGAAGCTCCCCCCTTAAAAATTTTCGCCCCCCAGGAAAATTTATTGGACATTGTTTAAAAAGTTTGGGCCCCTCTTAGAAAAATTTTTGCCCCGCCTGGTGTCCCAAGCTGGTTACAGGACTGATGTTCACTCTGACGAACATTCTGTATTATCTTGATCTTTTCTGCAACTGAAAGCGAAGAATCTGCATTATTGAAAAACTTTGCAGTAGGTTTTTTTCTTGGATCAGCAAGATAGGCAGTAGTTAGCACCGAGCCAAATTTCCAATTCTGAATCTTGCAAGCATACATGTCGAAGCGTTTGACAATACAGTATTGCTCGCGCTTGCCAACGAGTTTTTTTTACCAGAAAATACTATTTATCGCCACTGGCGTAACTGAACCAGTTGGACATATCTTATGTGTCAGGGGATAAAAACATATCCTACCAATGTAATCCTTTAACTTAACGCGCTCACTAAGCACGTGACAGAAGCAAATCACTTAAAGCTTCACCAAGTCATCTAATTACTTATAATTACGACGTAATTATCTGCTTGAAGCAGCTTCCTTGCGTCATAATAAAAATTCCAAATGACTGAAGGCAGCTGGTTGTGCCTGGTCCTGGTTTTGCCCAATTTAAAGCGTTTAAGAAGGTAAATTATTTTATGATGAAGAAGATGTAAGGTTTTCATCTCCAAAAACTGTTGAAATCTTTTTTTGCCAGGAATTTGTCGCCTGCTAAACGTTTTTCAAAATTCTGCTAGATTGAAAATGTCACAGCTAACAGTGAGAAAATCCTGCTAGATTTGGCAGCAAATCAGCTAAAATGGCAACCTGCCATCTCGCTTCAAGAACACCATTTTCTGACACCATTACTTTATACAGAAAAATAGCAGTTCTATTGATACTGAGTAAAGCTAACTTTTACAGGTTCTTCGTTTCAACCGCCAAAATTTAATATTGATAAGCCCACCTTGTGACCAGGCTACAGCTTGTGGCACTTACTGAAAATATCCTACTGAACATCAAAAAAATAGAATGACGCATGCCAAGAAATATTTGTTGCCAATGCCTAGTTGTCAGGTGTTGTAATGATTTGCCGTTGGAGTGTTTCTAAGGATCGAACAATAGGAGAAAAAAGATTAAGCTAGGTTTGACTATTTACCATTATTTCATTCAAGGCCTTTTGTATTAAATTTTGAGTGGAGGAGCAATATAAACCTCGAACCACCGGATCGGTGACGTTTGGTACTCTACGATCGAACGTAACCTCTTTGCTCTGTTCAAAGGATTTTTGACTGGGGTGAGGGAAGTGGCTTTGGCTGGAGAGGAAGGTGGAGGGATTGGAGGAAAGTTGCCCCCAAGTATGTTAAAAAAGTCCTGTTTTTGAAACAAACATTGGGGCACTTTAACAAACTGGATTTGACCGATACTCTTGAGTAAACATTCAATCAATTTGCTTACTCCACAGCCACATTTCCTACTTTTTAAGGCTAGCCTACCAGTCTAGGGCTTCTAAAAACAAAAACTGAAGAGTTAGAACTTTCAAAATTTATTTACTATAAAAATTATAAAGAGTTGGAACTATCAAACTACTTTCAAAAATTGAATTTCAGTCGACGCACTGCCGCTCCTCAGAAGGTTCCGCCTTGAGCCAGGAGCCCTCAGGGCCCCTCCTATGCTACGCCACTGGTCCTACACTTGGTGCATCAGTTCCACTGAGAGAATTTGTTCTATCTTGAACAGCATGAGGTCTGATAACAGAAGCAGAATGTGAAAGCCATTATCACCTATAAAATTTATACTGACTTTTCCTGGTGTGATCTTTACGAGAAAATAAAATCGAATAAAGACTCCTTGAAGAAAGCATTGTCTACAGAAAAGTATGATTAGCCGAATATGTAAATATGCAAATGCTTAAACACTGTTTTGTTTCTTAGTGAAAGGCATCATTTTAGTTTTTCCTGGTGTTTCAGCTACAGGAATCGATAATGGCTACATGCTCAGTAAGATATGATTATATGAACCACATATATCTGATAAGGCTCGTTTTTCTGAAGCGTCCCGGTTTTCAGTAACAAAAATATGGTATGCCGCCTATGTAAGCGTGAATGTAGTAGGCTGTCCTAAACCTAACATCTTAGGATAAACGTAGCCATATTTAAGTCAAAAAACTGATTCCTGCAAAACGCGTCTACCCGAGCCAAACAACCAAAGTTACCTTTGAAGCGCCTTTCTTTGGAGTCGAGTTCATACTTGAGAAATAACTCAAACTGACGTAGGCGTTTCTTTTTCTTTTTTTTCTTCCACCGCCTCTTCCCTGCTGACGAATATTTCCTGACTTTTTTGGGTTGGTTGGCACAAGGAATTAGCGAAAAGCGTCGTTTTCGAGGTGAAACTTCTGCAGAAGATTCCATACCATTTCTACCGTTTTGAAGACCTGAACCGATATCCACGAGTAGGCTATGACTACAGCCTACTGTACAGTGTACGGAGCTAGCTTCCAGGCCTTAGATCTAAACCAGCCAGCTCCACTTCAAACCTAGACAAAGGCACTTATGATGTAACATAGCTTCTCTTGGCAACTACAGCAAAAATGCTGCAACAAGCACCTTTACAAATTCCTCAGATAAGGGCGCAGTGTTGTCGCCAGTTTGATTTGCAAAGATCGTTCAAAACAGATTTTAAAATGAGTGAAAGCCGTGAAAGCAAATCTAAGCCAACGAAGAAAGTGTTTCCTGTCAGCTTTTCCTCCTCAAAATCGAAGGACGCAGCGTCTGCAGTTTATGCAAGCCGCAGCATCTCACCCAAAGCTAAAGGAGCCAAGAAGCCCATCAGACATGCGGCTTCAGACTGTGGTGTGCCTTCGACAAGCAAAGACGTTTCTGCAGAACGCAAAATGTCACGGACCAAGAGTTCTGACCGCTCTAGGAGCTCTAGTTCCGGTAAAGTTAGTTCCACCCCATCATTCAACATATTTTCGGGTTTATTTGCAAAAGGTGCTACCAGGTCAGCTGACGATTTGTCGAAAGACAAAAAGAAAAATAAAAGCCAAGAGCGTCAGAATGTTGGCAATTTTTGGATGGGGAAAAGAGATAGAACCCCGCCATCAATCATCGTGACTCAAGATTACAGTAACGGCTCATTCAAGCCGGGTGAAAGTGAAACACCTGTAATTGTGGTCACCTCTGAAAGCGATGCATCCCAAAGAACTCAGGAGGATGAGCAAAATAATTCCGTAAGTTGTGAAAAAATGGATAAAACTCAAACGAGCGCAAGCTCACTGAAAAAGAATGCACCCTCACGTCATAAGTCTTCGTCCAGTTCTGTGACGTTCGACCTTCCAGAAGCTGCAGCAATCCACCCTCTAATAAAATTTGCTGGCGACGAAAAAGCGTTCTTAGCAGTCCAGAAAGCGGCAAGAAAATGGAGACAACTTGTTGAAAAACGAAAATCGAAGATGCAGAACATGGAGGAGTCTCGTGGCGGAGAAAGTCGTAGATTCAAAGACGCCGCGGATCGGGTGGGGCGACGGATTCAAGCGAAAAGGATGGTCAACTACTGGGTGCGTCTGACCTCTTTTGGGGCGTTTGCCACCGATGCTAATCACCTCGCGTTTATGAGGGACCACGGCGAAAAATCTCTGACCGAAGTTCCAGAGACCATGATAGCCGAAATCCGAGAAGAGGTCATTCTAATCTTGCAGGTAAAGGTTTCTTGTCAGTTAGGATAACGTTATACGGCAAAACCGATACAATACCAGGCCCGTAGCAACGGGGAGACATTCGGGGCAATACCCCGTCAAATTTTGTTGCGCTCAGAACATTTTGTATTGAAACATATAACAGAAACAAAAACATTGCCCCCCTAAAAATTTATTTTGTCCCCCAAATCTTTAAACCTGGCAACGGGCCTGTACAATACCATCGGATGCAGCAAAAGGACTACCGAACGATGGAAACAATCATAACTAGGGTTTGATTTTTAAAATGGCAAAAAATGTATTTTCTCAGATTATTTCACACTGTGTGTTGACTACGAATTACCAGTTAAAAAGCAACTCTACCCACTTTGCTTGACAATATGACTATTTTAAGTCCAAGAAAGCTTGCGTCGTGTCTAGCAGGTGCATTACAGTATCATAAGCTAAAGCAGCGGTTCCCAAACTTTTTTTGATCGCGTACCGTTTGTGGGCCATGTATTTTCACCGCGTACCACCTTGAAAACACCTTGTCCCAGGAAAACTCGTTCTATCCAATATCACTGGATCAAAATTAAGTTTGACAAACCAGACTTGACGCTAATCCGGCATGGGCAGAATGGCTGTGAGAAATTATAATGACCATATTTCGAAACTAATAAGGGAAGTACACAAAAATGCAGGAATTTATTAACAGAAGCCGATAAGTGAAAACAAAATGTATTCTTTTTACTTAGAACAGAATTGTCTCGCGCACCACCTTCAAAGCCTTCGCTTACCACTAATGGTACGCGTAACACAGTTTGGGAACCACTGAGCTAAAGGTTTGAGCGGCACGAGCTCAGTGATAAATTGTCCGCCGCTCAATTGGAAGGTTGGGTGTTCGATCCACGGCCGCTGAGTAAGCTTCCGCAGCACTTCTTGGGCAAGAGTGTTCACCCAAAATCGCCCCGACAGGGGGCAAATTTCAGGCTTCGGCCTGTCGCTAGCTGGCGTCACCAAAAATTCGAATTAAAAAAAGGTTTTGCGTGGGACAGTTGGAAGCAGGGACATCGCAGAACGGGGGGTTACCACTTGACGTTGCGAAAAGGGGCAACGGGGGTTAAGGTACCTTTTTATAACAGTATCCTAGGTAATTTCATGGTTTACCAAGGTCAACTTGAAACAAATTTATTGCAATTATTCCCTCATACAGTAAGTTTCAGAATGGTTTTCTATAAATTCTGTTATTATTTTTGAGGTCAAATTCGTTGACGAACAGAAACAAACATACTTTCATGTGTTCACGGTTTTTGTTTTTTTTACAAGTTTCCATTGCCCGAAACACTTTTAATGGTCCCCCTGTCCTACCTACCGCTTCTGCGGCGTCCCTGGTTAACAGTTTGTATGCACAATCGTCGCCAGAGTTTCCAACAGGGGGGCTTTGCGTTTCTGCGGGGGGGGCTTGACATTCTAAAAATTGAAAAAAGCTCCACTGATTTATAGTGTTTCATGTTTCAGTTTGGGGGACTCGGAGCTTCGCTTGGAGGGGTTACCCACCCGTGGCGACGGGACTGTTTGTATATGCTCAGATTGGGAGGCAAACAACTAAGAGAATTCAACTGTAGCAAAGGCTGTCAATTGCAAAGCTTTTAAGGTTATCAGTCTTTAAAGCCTAACCAGCAAGTGATCATTCGCACAGCTGCAGGGTATTGATTGCGGTCTGATGCAGAGTATGTTTCCGATTCACTGTCGCTCGATTGCCTCTTATCTGTTCTTACTGGAAGTGTACGATTTCAATGCACGCAAAATAAAAATCTGATCAGCTGTTCATATGGCACAACCAATTTTGTCCTAAAAGCGCGCGAGCGTTATCATACTGGAAATGTCCACAGAACCAGTCATTTTTACCATTCGTACAGCTGAACATATTTGGAATATATTGTGTAACAACCAGGGTTTCGGTGTCGGAGTCGCATTTTTCTAAGAACGCTATTACAGTCGGATTTTTTTCGACCCCGAAAGCGTAATTAAATTATTTTTTACATTGCCCCCAAGGTAGGAAAATCCTAGCTGATGCCTGTTGAAATGTACAATTTCTTTCAAAACTTTATTGAAGCACAGAATTCTTGCTGCGCACCACGATTTCATTCGCTTGCTTGTCGCTACAAAATTGTTGACAGCCAAACTTTATTCACAAGGAGTCGGAAATTTCAGAAAGGTCGGATTCGGTGTCGGACATTACACCTCCGACTCGGTAATCCTGATTACAACGTTTAAATAGTTGTGAATCGCCTGACCATGACAGGGGGAAAAGCTTCCAGTGTAAGCATATCAGGCCTGCCAGTAAACGTAAAAAGATTAAGTCTAATCTGGTAATTACTGTTATTTCGTTTGGTTGCCAACGTTTCGCTCATCTGTCCAAACAACTTCTCTCTGGCGAATGTAACAGAGCAGGTTACGTGCAATTTACCGATAACTCTAGGGAATGGGCAATGTAATAAAAATTTTGGAAACCTCAACAAACCGGATAAAATGATGTTACAGCGAAAAAAAGACAAAGAATAAAGCAAAAAATGGTGATTCAGATAGCTTGATTCCAGTGCATTTGGTGTATGCAAAACTTCGCAATCTATCATACAGTTATAAACCCTGAGCCGCTTGAGGTCACTGGAAAAAGTTGCTGGATTCGATTGGTGCTAAAACATGGATACATTTTGTTTATTTCCTCAGACATCAAGATATATTTACATACAAAATTGCCACAAGCGTAGGCTAATAACTAACAGAAGGGATCATTAAACTGTTCAAAACGCAGCGTGCCGATTTGCAGTCAAAGTGTTTGATAAATTGCTTGAAAACGTAAGGAAACAGGGTGGTTGGTGGAACATAAATGCAATTGCATTTTCCTGGGGCACGTGGTCGCGTAAACTCCGTTCAAGCTTTTTTTGCTTCGTTGCGGGCGCTTTTACCAGAAAACTATACGTTGGAAGTGGAACACATTTCATGCATATTTTATGAACAATTCATGCCCGCCGTCCCGTTTTCACATGAACTTAGATTGTGGGTCTACACGACAGGAAATAGGTTTTCGGATGTCATATCTACAACAAATGAAAATTACCCTTACTCTTCAAGGGACCTTGGCAAAAAAATCGGGAAGTTTTTGTGTAGTCTCTAGTCCTGCAACCAGCTTGGGACACTAGGAGGGGCGGAAGAGTTTTCTGAGGGGCTCAATTTTTGTAAACTATGTTCAATAGTTTTAATCTATGTCAAACACATTTTCCCAGGGGGACGAAAAAACTTTTAGGGGGGCTTCTCCCTTTAGTTACGGACCTGATGGTCTCTGAGAACTTAGAAACCATTACCTTCTGTTTATAGTCTTACACTGACAGTGTGACAAAATTTTGCACCGTTCGGTTTGTCTCCGAAAATTCGGGGAAGTCATGGCTCATGAAGCAACAAATTTCTAACGTTTCCTCATAACTTAAACGAAACCTTTAAAAACGCCTGCAGGGACGATGGCACGGCTATAGGGACGATGGCACACCTGCAGGGACGATGGCACGCCTATAGGGACGATGGCACACTCCAACGTTACCGGAGCGGGGCGCGCGAAAAAAACGCAGTGATAAAATTTTGAAGGCAAAAGATAAAAAATATCACAAAAGATCTGGAGGTAACAGAAAAAATCACAAGGTGATGACGTTTCTTGGTGTTATTTCATTGAGTGAAAATAGACATGACTTTTTTTCGTGCCATCACTTTTTTTGTTACTAAATTACTTCTTGGCGCGTTTTGCTCCACTGGTGGTGCATCCCCCCAAACCACGATGGTTTCGACAGGAGATTGAATAAATGTATGAGTAGGGACGTGTCAAAATTACGTTAAGTTTGATTATACCTGTACATTTTTTGGCCCCAACACTTCTTTCGGGGACTAAAGCTCCGCAAGACCCACGTTGGGATCCGCTGTTGGAGTTTTTTTTACGTCAAATCCGGTAGCACACTGAAAATGTGATCAGTCGAAGATGCAAAAATCGACTTTTCTTTGTTTTTTTTTCTTGAAACAGGACACATTGAAGCAGTACAGACTCGAGTTGGGATTGCATCATCGTCTGACACTGGAACTGCAGGCCCAGATCGCAGAACTCAAAGAAGAGGCGGCCGCTTGCGCCGTGCGCTTCAGCCGGAGGGACTTCTCCTTCTTGGGAAAGAGCATTTTTCAGCCTAGTATTTATCGCGCGTGAACGTTCAGCAGAGATCACACCCGAAGCAACACTGCTTGCGAAAAAACTCGCGTGACCTCATGGCTACTAAGCGTTATGTCTAAAAAAAATCTCCAAAAATATGCGTTAGTTGCCTACAATGTTAACGCTCGTAGTAGCAACAGTAGAGCAGCCAAGAATTTAGTTCGGGCGGGGCCAGTCAGTGACGTCGTCAGTCACTGACGTCGTCTTCAGTCCGACTGTTCATTCCGTTTATTTTCTAATAGTTGAAAATCGATATAAGGCACCAGTAAACATCTTAGCAAGTTCGTTTCAGGAGGGACAATGGACTCTTCGGCCTCATTTTGGCCGCGCTGCTGGCAGCAAGGTTTTTGAAATGAAACAACTCCAACTTTTAAAAAACTGTTAAGTAGATAAGCATATTTTAAGTATAAATGGTATTTTTTTCTGGACCAGCTTTTTTTACGTTATTTGGAAAGTTGCCTTTTTTTGGCACAAGTGGCATTTGATTTGTGAATTTTGAAGCTCAACTTGGGATATCTGTTCCTTCAACTTGTAGTGTCTTCACATGTATGACTCTGCAGCAATACGAGCTAAAAAATTGTTTTCAAGTCTGAAACAGGAAGTAGGAGATTGTGAAACCGATTAATCATAGAACCATCGTTACACTCGCCAACAGAGACCCTTTGCAGAAACGCTCTACTCTTGAGCGTGAACAACACGATTAGCATCAAAATGCCGCCTGAATTTTGAAGTCGGCTTTCTGCCAACGCGACAACGTAAGACGCTCATCCGGTCTTGCTTTGAAAAAAGCTGAACAAGTTCCAGAGTTTAAGCAGCTGCTTGCACGGGCACGCCGGTCTGACTCTCCCCAGCTGCTGTCTTTCTTCGCAGTTGTGCGTGAACCGAACTAATTCTCGCAATATCTCGGGAGTGCATTCACGGCGCGTGATCGGCGGCGTCACCGAAGAACTTGGATCGCAGACGGCAGAGCTTGTCAGTCCATCGCGCGTTCGCTTCCTCGGTCGAGACGAGAAGCTGTAAGAGAATAACGGATGGCTTGCGACTTTGTGGAGCGGCTGTCTGCGATTTGCTTTCAACTAATAAGCGGCGACGTTGCACTGTGGGACAAATGCGCAAGCGCCTGGACTTAGTCTGCCAATTTTTTTCTAGAACCAGAACATGAACTGATAGAATAAAATATTTTTTGAGTTCTGCGCCGACTGACAATTTCGCATTCCTCGAGAAACAGAATCTTCGCGACTGCCCAAATCAATTTCAAACTATAATTTCGATAAACAAGATGCTTTGGTCGTGAGAAATGATTTTTTCGCACAAACGTGCATGACAATGTCTATCATATAGAATCCTCCTCAACAAGGAATGGGACACTATGTCACCTTTGCGGAGTCTATACTTTGTTGTGTGGTCATCCTTGGCTTTTCTTAAGTATATGCAATTGTGCGTAATTTGATTACTGGGCAGGTTAGACAGTGACAGCTTTAATGCTGGTTAATGCCTAGCGGAGAAGTCCGAAACCATCGGATATTCAAAACGTCTGCTGACAAATCACCTTTTAAAAGTCCGATTATTGCGTCACACACAGTTTTTGTTTTCAGAGAATGGAACGATAATACAGGTATTAATTTAAAAAAAAAAACGTTAACAGCTGACGTAGGGTACGTTCTATCATTTTCGTTCCAAACCAAGGGCAGCTTTATACGAATTGGCTTCTTCACCTGGGATACCTGGATGTGCTTCAGAGGGTTCACGCACCCTTGGTTTTGTGTTTAGGGTGCTTGTCACCAACACTGGCCAGAACTTTTGTGAGATACAGTAAAAGAAATTCCATTTGAACAAGATATCACGATGCCTACCTGGTAGGTTACATATATACTCTGATGACGTGAACTTATTGTTTCATTCTTGGCTGTGAAAAGATTCTTTTCGATAGACAAGAACAGTAAAAGAAGCACAAAAATACGTAACAGCCAGCAGATAATCGAAATATAAATATGTAAGAAATTTAAAATTATAGCTGGAACGCGACAATTATTTCATGCATCAGCTCGAAATTCAACTCGAAAAATATTACCATTTAGAACCGTTTTGTCGGCCTTAAAATTTCCTGAGAAATTTACGCCAATTGCATGAAGAAAACAGCTTATCTTCAAACTGCCATGAAAGTCGAAGTCGGAAAAAAGTGAATTTATTTCATACGATACTTCGCATACTTCCTCAGCGAACAAGGTGTCAGGGTCCCGCTGGCAGAAATCGACTCTTCGCTTGGCCTTGCTCAGCGCTTCTTCATCTGCGTCCTTCTTCATCTTTAGCACTTGGTCCATGGACAGGGTGCTGGTGTGGCCGAATATGGCCAGCTCATGTGTGCCTTCTCTCTCTACGAAAGTCTGGGCAACCGAAAAGGAAAACAGACAAGTGTAAACCAAAAACGTGTGCCTAGGCGGTTGAAGTGACATTAAGAATGCAAACTGAGATTTTACGAACTAAGCAGAATCTTGCAAAAAGCTGCAGAGGTGTTTCATGCAGGTTAGAGTACCAGACAGAATCAACTGATAAGGTAGTGACGGGTCTAATTGTACCAGCCGTCCATCAGCCCAATGCAATCGGCATATTCGATTTGGTTTGTAAAAGCGCACATTCACTGCCGCTTTTATGTTCTGTAAGTTGAAAGTAACAACATTTTATTTGGTTGCTATGAAGCAAGTTATGCTCTTACGAACAAAGCGATTGTGTGGCGACAATCGTTTCAAGCTTGAAGCTGATTGGTTCAAATGACCACAACATCCGAGGCACTGGGTGGCGCAGCTGGGTCTCTTGAAACAACTGAACTGAACGCTCAGGCATATAGTAAACAAACAAAACGCCATTTTGGCTGCTAACCGCTCTGGCTCAGTCGGGTAGCAACCAACCAGGAATGCGACAAACGCTGGCGGCGCAAAACTATTCTTAAAGACCTTGCTATTGCTGGTTTT
>JGI24022J15233_10006545_pt1 | contig 12652 bp, 8 predicted proteins | sample Ectturendosymbi2_FD_15233 | JGI IMG/M metagenome (IMG submission 15233)
CGGAGTCGGAGTTGGAGTCGGATGATCGAAATTGCCCGGAGTCGGAGTCGGAGTCGGATGACGGGACTTCCGACTCCACAGCCCTGGTTTGCACTCGTTGCATGCTTTGCCTGTTGCAGCCTTGACGATTCCAGTTAAAGCGCTGCCCGGGCAAACCATGCAAAGAGCACAAAACACATAGTCGACTCTCATGTGCTTTTTCAAACACGCACACATTTGCATTAACACAAATGCGAAGATGTGTTTAAAAGTCCTATGTTCAAACAAATAGCATGAACAGAAATTCACATCTGACCTTTTAAAAATAGCTGAACTTCTGATTTCTTATCTTTTGCACTCAAAATAAGCAGTGATGAATCGCAAGTAAAGCACAATTTAACACGCAAAGCTTAAGGAGAAAATAAGAGTGACGGTTACCGTAATGAAAACAGATTTTTTCCACAGATGAAAACTTCAAGAAAAGTCCACATTTTTTGCATTGATTTTTATACCCTACTGATAATGTACTGCTATGCATAGCAATGGCAGTTTGCTACCAATTATTTACAACTTTCATGTTACGCTACTCCTTGCAAACGTAATGTTTTCCAGTGAACTTTGCCAAGAATCTGGGAAACCTTGCTAGTAAGCCTAATGGTTTCTAATAAAAATTCCTACTTTGCAATGGCGTGCCGTGCATTTTACGCTTAAATCTGCAATAGTATCATATCTTAATCATACTCCCTGCTAATAGCATGACTACACAGCTACAAAAGCTTTGGATGTTTTATTATATACCTATTCATTATAGCTCAGTTCTTTTTAGATCGTTACACTACTACACACCCGGTTTGATCATTCTGACTAGAAAGTAAGATGCTGTGGTAGTTACGTTTTTATACTTCTACAACAGTGGTTCACAACCATTTCGCTGAAGGGAGCCAAACCCAGACCTACGATTTTGTTAGAGAGCCGCAATAAAAAATTTACCACAAGTCAATTGACACGTTTTGTTTTATTGCACTAACGAAGTCTGTTACACAAAATATTAGATGTGTTATTGAAAGGCACTGTCTATCGAAAGCAATCCTTTCCCGGCAAAGAATCAGACACCAAGCTCATACAGAGTATATATTTCGCCTACGAAGTAGGCGTCATCAGCTCTTATTCAAATAGAATCTGTTAGAGAAAAATTGCTAAAAGCCGAACAAAGGATGTTTGGGAGCTGCATGCGGCTCTTAGAACAGTGTTTGAGAACCAGTGTTCAACAAGTAACACCACGCCTGCCAGCTACTATGGTCACATCCTTAGCGATTATTATTAAACCAAGGAAACACCAAAGGCTTGCAGATCGATTGTTGCAGTCTGGTGTCGTAACTCGTAACACTCGCCTTTAGTATGCTATAAAGAGTACACGTGAGTCTATCTGGCAAAACCGTTAGTATCTAGGAAGGGACTGCGAGCAGAAGCTACCTCTCAAATGGCCATAGCTCCAGCTCCGGTCCTAAATTTTAAACTGAGCTCCGGCTCCATCTGATTTTTATTTTGAACTCCGGCTCCAGGCAAATGCCCAGCTCCGGCACCGTAGCCCTGGATTACGAGGTATTTTCACAAGAATTCTGAACGTAATATTAGCGTCGTAATAGAATTGCTTAGTTCAGCTATTTAATGGCGTGGTTCAGCTATTTATTACGTTCTTTAAATAAAATTCTTTAATTGACTACCTTGTGTTTGTTTCATCAGGCTTGGGGGGCGAAAACGACGTGTCGAGAGTGAAAAGGGGGAGATGGGATAAAAAAGTTTGAGAAACACTGCCCTAGAGGATACTCTATTATTCCCAGCTCCCACAGTGCACAATTACTGTAATGAAGCACATTAATGAAATGCCTTTTTTGCCAAAGCTTTTGCGTACGTCAGTGATTCATCAACTCTCACAAATTAAAACACGATGTTACTAGAAAGAGTTTGTTGACTTTATTTATATTTAATGCGTTTTCTATGACACAATAAACTATTGATTCATAGACTCAATAACAAGGAAGTATAATTACATTTATGCTGTTAAAACGTCGAAGCTTCGTTGCCCAGTTGCGCGGGCATGGTTGTTCTCAAGTATATTTGAAAACAGCGCGCGTTTTCTCATTAGGCAGTGTTCTGAATAACTTGGAAACGGTACCCTTTTCTAGTTTTTTCTTTGCGCAGCTTGTGTACTGATATATTCATTTTAGTCTTGCGTTTGGCGCTCTCACTGCCCTTGCTTCAGCCATTCAGCATTTCACCCGTAAGAATTACTTGCAGATTTTGGGGCTGTAGATGCGTGCACCTGCGTCGCAACAGTGGAAACTAATTACTTGAATACAGATTATGTGCGAGTGTGAATCGTCACGGAGTCTTGAAAGCAGAGCCCAGTCGGGTAGAAAGCTTGCAGCAAACTTAGATTTTTCATTTGTCATCGACCAGGAGAGCGAATCCAGCCTAGCTGGGCCTAGCGGAAATGTTAGAAATGTGCTGGAGTCAGAGAAAGGCTTGGTTCCCGCATGCCTTGCATGAGGGAAACATCTGACCGCGAGAAATGCGTTGACTTTGACTTATTTATTGATCGAGCAACAAAACAGAAATATGACGATTTACTTAGACTGAAGGAGATTGATAAAGCATAAACAGAAGCGTCGAAATGATGGAACAACAGTTATAGGTGCACCATTGACAAAGAAAGCTANAAGCCCAACTTNAGATTTGTACAAACATTCAACTGGATAAGTTATAATCAGCCCCGTCACAATAAGCGTCAGGATTTAATTGAGCACTCATTGAAAAGAAACTCGGTAAACGTTCACGAGATGAATATAATCAAGGCTACAGAAAACCTTTCAGGATCTCCAAAATGGATGCTGCTTTGGCAGAACCCCCAAAATGTTTGAACAAATCCTCAACTAACCTGAATGATCACAACAAAGCTTTATTGTGTCAAGGATTGACATTTGCTCCAACAGCCAGTTGAAATAGGTCAGGAAAAAAGGCAGCATGGCTCAACACCCACCAGGGTGTCAGACGAAGAGAGTTGCGCGCGTGCGTGTGAAAGAAATTATGAAGACCAGGTGTTGCCAAAAAATGAAAATCCCCAGAAACTCTCTAGACCTAATATAGATGTAATGGATGAAACCACCATATAGGTGGGCGTGGTGTTTATAAAATTCACAAAACTGAAAGCTTGGTTGTTGGACGCATACCGAAGCCAGTGGTGTAGGAGAAAAGTGTTCATGGGGTGCAAGCACATCCCCAAAAGTTTTGATTTATCGAAAATTTGGGCAAAAACATTTCGACATTTTTTACCAATACTACTGAAATTATTTTGAGTATATAAATGAAAGTTTATTTCATCACATAAAACACATTAGATATTTATATAAAATCAACAAACTGTTTCTTTGCACAGCCTAGCATACGTTTCTCAATTGGGTTGTTAAGAACCAATTTCAAGTACCAAATTTTCTATTTTTAAGTCTAAGGTAATTTGGTAGATTTTACCGCATAAAATTTTTTTGGGCTAATTTGGGTAATTTGGGCAAAATATTCTTTGCACCCCCAAAAATGTGCCTGCTCCTACACCTATGACTGAAGCAAGAACAATTTACCAAAGAATAAAGGGACTGTTTAAGAAAACTAACAGGAGAGAGGAAATTGCGATTTTCCCTGCAGATAAAAGGACAGGACAACGCTATAATGATCAAAGAAAATTGTAACACTCTGGAAAAACTGGATGTGCCAGTAAATGTGTGCGATGTTTACCTTAAACTCAGGTATGATTGTAACGCTCTGGTCATTGAACTCCATACTATCGGTGCAGTTTGTGATGAACTGTTGCTACGAACAACTGGAATGAAATGGAAGGACAACTCGTATGGCGAGAACAACAGTGTACCAGCAAAACACTTTTTCTATGCAATATACCGGCTTACCCTCTTTTCAAGACACGCAAGTTAGCTTCGAAGAGTTTATTGAAGGTTGACGTCAAAACACATCGGTCTCCCTTGCTACAATCTGCTGCGTACATCAGCACTTCACGTATTACTATCGCCGAGATTTGCGCAAATGGAAACACCGTCAGACTAAAAACCACAAGAACTGAAAAACAAAAGCCTGCGATTTACATGCGACGGCGGATGTGAAAGCACTTTATCCAAGCTTGTGCAGAGACACGGTAACAAAAGCCCTTGAATGCGCGTTGGAGAAGCATTCCATCTTCAACAACAAGGCTTCCGAAAACTTGTTGAAATGAACAAAATTGCCTTAACAACGCTGCCACCCAACATGGCAACCAATTACATAGCCAAGAAAAACGGAATTATAACAAGTGGTAACCATTATTAGACCTGACATGTACACACTATAGTTTTTATGTGTGCGCTTGTGTTGCATGCAATCAACAGCATGTTGACCAAGCATTAAATAAATTTTCCACAAGATGGTCAGCGCACCGATGTGCTATGAACAAACCAGATAAGAGGGAAGACAGCGACCAAAGGGTCTTGGTATCCTAAACAAACCAACTGTTTATGATTCTACACTTATACATTTCTAGAACAACTCAGCTTTCACCCTCTTAATACCTGTGAAGACAAATGGCTTCGCAAAGTTACGAACAAATTAATATTCAAAGCAATATTCAAAGCATGGTCCTCCAACGTGTGAAACATTTTTTGTCCCTCTTTGCGATGTTCATTGATTTTTCCATTCTGGTTAGTGCATTTGCTTGATTCTCTTTCTTACCAGAAGTGTAGTGTTAGTTTTTCCCGTTTTTTTTATGGCCCATTCGGAACATTTAGCATTTATAGGCCTTCCCCGCAGTGCATCTGTCAACCTAACAGCCTTGTGATCACCGCAGCGTTGTTCGTAGCTCTGATTCTGCATTAGTGAGTGTTTCAGTTTTAGTGACGGCAATTATTTGAGAACTGCCTATTTTGCAGTTTTTCTATTCATCAGTTTGTGGTTTGATTTATTCATTTTAGTCTTGAGTTTGTTTCCTTTCTCTGCCCTTGCTTTATCCTTTCAGCATTTCACCCATAAGCATTGCTTGCAGATGTCAGGACTGGTGATGCGTATAGATTCGTAAAATGGATTTCCTATTTAAATATTTTCTGATAAATTCCACAGAGTGGCGATTGTGGAGACTAATTATTTGTTGCAAAGTAGATCTTTCCTCAGGGGAAAATGACTAATCTGTTGCTACCTGCAACTGCGGGATGCGCTTGTGAGTCAGGTTATGTGCTACTAAAGTGATGATTGTGTACAGTGTGAATGTATGGCATTTCCAACTCTAGTTAGATAAATGGCGAGTTACAGACCTGGAATGCTGCGTGCAGTTTCGAAAAGTACAAAAGGTTTAATCAGAAAGGCCTTTCACCGCAGTGATTACCACATTACATATAATAATGTGAATCTGATCAATTCATTAAAAAATGGTAGACAGCAACTAAATATGCTCAGGTTTGAAAATGAAAATCAATTCTTTGCGATTGCAGCATTTCTTAGAAATTTGTATGGCTGTTTATTGGTGGAATTGTTACATCAAAGAGTTGGTTGCTTTTAAATTAATGTGAAAATAAATCACCACGCTTGCAAACGGTGTCTTCGAACAACACTGTTAAAATGTAAAATGGTGTGTGTGTTTTATTTACTTCGCATATAGCTTGCAAAACAGAATTGAAAACAGCTGCGATGTTGCATGGGCGCAATTTGGTGGGGGACACGGGGGAAATGTCCCCCACTTTTTCTGGTTGGGGGATGTAATATGCCATGTCCCCCCACTTTTTTCTCTTTATGTTTTGTATTTGGAGAGGTTTCAAAAATAAAAGTGATGTTTGTCACGTTTTGTGTGAAGAGCGTTTCATGCTAGATGGTAGGTTACATATAGCCAAGGTCATGTTGAAGTAGAGTTTGGTGTGGTATCACTGATTCTATTAGTTTATACATTTTAGCTTTGATAAAATAATTTTTAGCATTTTTCAAGTTTCTAGTGACCGTGAAAGATGATTAACTGCTTTTGTCCGACATTTTACCCTGTGTGGTATGCTGTTAGAAAGGTTATTTTCCTGTAACATTGAGAGTATTACAGCTGCGCATGTGAAAGACCACAGTACAGCCATTATTTGTTTCGCGCAGAAATTTAACGAGCTTTGCTTCAACGCTGATTGTCACGTATTCACAAACATACAGCGTATAATTTAATGATGCTAGTGTATATGTTAGAAAGTTAGATTTTCATGCAAGTCTCTGCGAAGCTTTTGCGGAAGACAAGAACGCAGCACTATTGTGGAGACTTAGTTTTAGGATGGGTAGTTTTGCAAAAGACTGTCTTCAACCTTTAGTGAACAGGAAATAACTCAAAACGTTGGAGAAGTAGCCTATAGTATTCAGCTAGCTGTATATTGACCTATAGCTCAACGTAGGGACTTGACTCGGAAATAAGGATAAAATATACATTTATCCTCACTTGTAATGTCGCAACAATGATGACCAACAAATAAAAAAGATTTTTTCCCTGACTCTTACACTTTGTGCTTGTGCTGAATGCATTGGTTCGTAAGTCATCTGATTACTTGAGTTCAACCAAACCCACAATGCAGCAACGTTTTCATCCAAGTGCCAAACATTTGCTTTACATGTATATCACACCTCGTTTTGTTCGACATTCGTTTCTTGTTAAAGGTGAAACTTGGTACTTTTTTGCCAATTCACCGTTGTGCATTTTAATTTAATCTCAAATGTTTTCGTGTCGTTATGCAAGTACAGTAGAACTCTTAGAATGAAACTTGACGTGGTGCAGAGTTGTAAGTCAAGCTGAGCTTTTCAGATCGGGTCAGGCTCGGGCTTAAGTTTGTCAAAATATTTCGGACTTGCATACAAAACTTTTTTATAGCATTAGGAGTAAGGATTTTTTCTTTCTTGACGCAGATTTGTTGTGCTCACCGCGGTAACTTCAGCGAGTGAATTGATTTTTTTCAGCTAATTCTGCTTGCAAACACAGCTGCGTTCTTTTCTTCTCAGCTCGGATAGTCTCACACTCTTTTTGAGAAGGTGACAGCGGTGAGGAAATTAGCACGCGGTGGCTTTTCTTCAAAGCGATCAAATACTCACGCGATTCTTGGCTTGTTTTAAGAAGCCTACAAGCCGGCTTGTCATGCCTACAGCGCCATCGTAGTTAATTTTGTGATAGTATCTTTTTTTCCTGAAGCATTGTATTCGGCAGTATTATCGTTTACTAACATGATACGTTTGTTTCAGACTATGGCAATGTTTTGGTGAAGGTGGTTGTTATTTTGGGTGTGATATGGCGTGTACGTGCAGCTATACCCGAACACAACATTTTTTGTTATATCTTGAACTCCCTCGGTAAATTTGGCTTTCAGGTCTAATCGGGCTTAAAAAATAAATGTCGGGCTCGAGCCGGGTTCGGGATGGTGAGTTCGGGCTCCGGTCGGGTTCAGGCTTCAAAATGAGGCCCTTTTACAACTCTGCGTGGGTATGTATGCAGTTAAGGGTCCAACAAGGGGCGATTGAAAGGATATATCCTCCACTCACCAACAGTAAATATATATTAAAATCATTTTGTGAAGTAGGCTACGCTAATTTTAGGCCAAATGTTTTGGTGTTAGTAAGAGGATATCACTGGAGATTTTGGTAGGGGTGGGGTGGCATGCATGATGCCCAGTAGCATTAAAAAGCTTTCTAGCTTTTTCAAAAAACGGAAATGTGCAAGAAAAATATTTATCGCCTTTGTAACGTTACGCGACTTGAATATGACATCAAATCGCGCTGTAACCTACACTTCTTATAAAATCCATGAACGTTGAAGTGTTCTACTATAAGAGTGATATGCACGTGCGACCAATGCGATTCAGCATTTTGTGCACTCCAACTGACAGCTCTGATAAATGCCAACTGATGTATTCTACTATATTGCTGTGTCTGTTTGTATCCAAATACGATATTAATGGTAGTAGGCTGAATTACAGCACAATGACCAACAACAAATTTAAGTATATTAATATGTAAATGATCTGCAAGAACAAAGCGTGATTAGTGTTGCTTTCAAAACACCTCTACAAATAAGAGGGAATCCGTACATATAAAACGTCACTTCTGCATCGTCCCGATGACTATATAGGTTTCACACCAAGCTGTCCCCCCACATTTTACAAAAAAATTGCGCCCATGTGTTGTTGCATGAAATCTTTTTCGAACGAATCGTACAGTAACGTTAAATGCAGAAAATATGCAGTTCTCGGTTTATCGATATACTGTTTTGATGGATCAGCAATTCCAATACCGTATATGCAAAACAAAATGCGGTACTCCACATTGACTTTGGTTTAAAATGTAACTGTCCAGAGGACGTGTTCCTCTTTTTATATCAGTATGAGTATGTTGTAAACGAAGCAATGCCATGGCACAAACTTAAAATTTGATCATTCAAGAAAAGTACAGCGAGACTACGATGTCGGTGTCAAAGAAACTAGCCTGAAGTCATTCATTGATAAATAAAAATGTTTTTGAATCACCCAGCGGTTGATACTTCAGCTCAGTTTTAAAACCATTGTGGATAACCTGCAAAGCAGTCATATAAATAATTCGACAACAGCAGCGTAAGCAAAAAATACAGTAGAAATCAGTCAAAGGATGGCAAATAATTGTCTTGATGATGCCGATCTAAACATTTCCGCAGAGTCGCGAGGATGTTATAACTGATGAACGTTTTACAAGTTATTGCTGTTAACAAGATGCTGCTGTTGAGGTCAAGCCTCAGCATCCTGGAACATTGCGAGGCCAGTCGCAAACTCCTTTCGCCGGATTGAAAACCGAACCTCCAGCGCAGATGAAAGTGTACAAATTTCCTGAAACCGGAAGATCAGAAATTTAGACAATACGTATTCAGCTTCTAGTCGTGTTCAACGCCATTCAAAAACCCGTGTTTTACCCAATAACGTTTAAAGGACAATGCTATCGGAAAACTACTCTAGCAAATTACAACGTCAACCAGCATCTACTTGCCTCCCATCTTCACGAATACTAAATTAGCATTGTCAATTTCGAAGGCACCCCTAATTTGTGAGCATGCTTCTGTTTGCTGCAGCTGCTCAGAAACCCAACAACTAAGTTAAACGCACACCAGATCATTATGTGAAGCTCATTTGCACTCAAAATGGTTCTGATCCTGAATGAAATTAAAAGGAAGGAAAAAAGTATATGAGGCAAAAACAGCAAAACCTTTATAGGGGCAATAGCTTCGTCTCGTGATTAAAAAATAGCTTCACATTATAAGAACTTGTACACCACATGGTATGTTTACATAAATAACTCAGATTTTAATGTAAACTACACTCAGCTCTTTGACTAAACATTAAACAGATGTCCCTCAGTTTCTTTCCAAGGTTGTTAAAATATTCTTACAACGCAAGCATAAAACAAGTGATTGCGTCATACCGGATAAGCATTGATAGAACTTGTCACAAGATCCCCTTATTTGGAAGGTACGTGCATTCAACAACTGCCCGTTCGATCCACGACACGAGGGTTCTGCAGACGGAAAATTAGCGCAAGGAACACGTTGTTCACTTGAAAAAATATTTTAATCAGAAACATTTCAAAATATGGTATTTGTACACATTTCGTGAAACTCAAAAATTTGCAAGTCTAAAGGCTGAAAAAGCTTAAGGTAACAACATCATCAAGATGTCAAGAATGAGATAAATCCAACACTATTGTTTTTCAGGCTATGCATGAAAACAGCTAATCATTGCGTTTGTTTGCAAATGCGAAAGCACGGCAGGGTGCTGAAAAGCAAAGTTGGATTAACAGAACTAGAGCTTTTATCACAAACAGCAATGAACATTATACCACAGGACCAGTAAGATCAGCACGGAACAAGAAATGTATTACCATCAAGTGTTTTCTTCGGTATTTCAACTAATGCTTCAGTTTTTGGGGTTTCACCAGAACCACCGCAACCAGGAACGTTTGCAGTATGGTTGCAGACACCAACTGATGGATCGAATACTGTTCCAAGAGGACATTGAATCTCATACAAGTGACCATTTGAGCACTGCAAATGAGGGTTTACCGGAATAAAGCAACATTATCGTCTTTGGTTTCCCGTGATTGGAGTAACACTTTGATACAAAAACAAACGTTCCAGACCGTGGATTTACCTGATAAAATGTTTCACAACCTCCTGAACTTTCGAATGGTTCAGAGCTGATCGGTTGACCACTGGAATCAAGGCAATTGTCTGAAAAATGAAATGCATGTAACTGTTGTCAAAACAAAATTTTGCTAACGTGATTGTATAGAAAAATGTTTTTATTTTTGTTACATCTTTACTGTTATTGGAATCAGGAAAGCAAGTTTGGTGTTAAATTGTTGTTTTACTGTACATAAGTATAACTCAATGTTTCCGAAATGAATGAGTTGTAAAAGAGTTGGTTTGGTGCGAGTTTTGGAAAACTAAAACAAATAATGGTTTTATGATTACGTAGGCCACTGAAACAATTTATCCATTTTGACCTGCGTGTGAGTCAATACTTCAATTCAGCTTTAAAATTTTACCAATGCGGTTTTTCGTAAGTGCCGCAAGCTGATAATGTAAGATATGGCTTATTTGGACCATAGTAGATAATTATTTATGAACAATTTGTCACATTATTTGTATGGCAGTGTCGCAATCACAAGACCGTATTGTATACACACAGGAATTGTCTTTGTTTAATACGTTGTGAAATTCACACAAAATCAGACCCAAAAAGGAAATTTGTAAAAACTTTAATGTAATGGTTTGTTTGTTGTCAGGTATTCTGCGTGAAGCTATCTTTCGTGGCAAGCAACGCTTTCATACAAGAGATTGTAGTTAGTGTTGGAATAAATTTTTGAACGTGGTCGCAAACAACTAGCGCTTGAAATATTAACTAAGCTTGAAACTCTGCAATGAATTTTCGCTCACCGTCATAAGCTGTTTGCGTTGTGGTTGTTGCAGCTTCCGTTGTGGTTGCAACGGATCCACTGCATTGAGGGACGTTATGCGGCCAATCACAAGCAACGATTTGCGGGTTAAATACCGTTCCAGCAGCACATGGCATGGTGTATAGGACGCCGTCTGAGCACTTGGTAAACATAGAACAATGATGTTGCTCAAGCTCACATGGAAAAATTATACTGAAATGAAATATGACTCTGGTTTCTAAAGGATATAGACTTTTTGTAACATACCTGATAAAAATGATCGCAATCACCAAGTTTCTCAAACGGAGGTGAATTTATTGGGTTTCCATTCGAATCGTAGCAACTCGGAGCTGCAAAAATATTTCTTATTCAAACATCAAAGAATGAGATGCAACCACGTTGTTGACATTAATATAGCATTCGATTGAACGTTTGTAAAATTTTATGTCGTGTTTCCAGTCAAAACTATGTCGTCGTGACTTAATCAGTGATTTATCAAATTTTCTTGGTCAGCTGTACATCTCAGTGTACGCAGAACCTTTTTCACTTGGTTCCAAGTTTGGCATGATGAAAGCTATATCTGCTATGTAGAATGAGTCATTTTGCAACCCCCAAAAAACGTTCTTTTCAAATGCAATAGCTTGGTAGCAGGGATGTTTTAAAAATATAACAATAAAATGTCAAATAATATTAAACAGATAGTACATTTGTTAATGAAAGCAACATTTTCCTCTCTTTCAAAATGGAAAATGAAACATCTAGCAATATGCAGCAAAAGTATTTTTGATTAAAGAATGGCTCCACAATACATGTTACGCTAAAAAAAGTTTTGTCAACCTACCAATCAAGCATGATACGTTGAGACAATTTTAAATACAACAATTTCAATGCACTAGTATAGTAAAACATCTCATCGCAGTACTGGCTTATCTACAATCTTGCGATTTGTGAAATAGTTCGCCACTTTACAAAACCTTAGTAATATTTGGATTTCAAGTGGATTTAAACAACACAGGTCATATTAAAACAGTTTCGTTGGTAAAAATGCTGTGCAAACATATATCAGTCATCACTCAGCATGTATTTAAACCAGCGGTCCCCAAATTCCGTCCCGAGGGCCAGATCCGGTCCGCGAAGGGCTCCAATCCTGTCCGCGAGCTTTCCTAGGAATTTTAGTATTGGAAAACTTTCGTGTAAATAAATTAATGTGAGATGGAATTACACAAAAAGCAAAAATCATTTGTTGTAATTGAGAATTGTATTTCGATACCAGCTTCAGAAACGAAAATAAACTAAACTTTCCGCTTCAATCAGAAGCTCAACCAAAAAAATGTTTGGTGTTTATCCAACTTGCAATGTATGAAATAAAAGTTATTAACTTAGGACCTAGGTCCTAGGCCAATCATTTATAATGCTATATCTTGCGAACAACACAGACAAATAAACGTAGAACAGACAACTGTTACGTAATACCTGCTTTTTCCGTTGGAAGTTTGTGCGCACTGGAATTCTGCTCGTGTTGAAACTTTTTGCCGGGACAACTTAAACCCGGATCGCACCCGCAGGAATTTGAGAAATCGAGTGACGTTCCCGCAACCGCAAACTTCTAACCTGCACCCGCAAACTTAAGCCTTCACCTACCCCGAACCCTAGCAACCTGCACCCATCCCACCCGCAC
>JGI24022J15233_10006547_pt1 | contig 12649 bp, 6 predicted proteins | sample Ectturendosymbi2_FD_15233 | JGI IMG/M metagenome (IMG submission 15233)
TTGAGCGCCAGTGAAACAAAGAGTTTTTGTAGTACAGACTTGAAACTTTGGAGACGTCTGCTACACAGGCTTGACCTAATGTAGCTGAAGTTTTGTGCCAATCTAAATAAAAGTTTGGAAGTTATTCGATTTTTGGTGATGAGCGTTTTTCTGTGTCACCCTGTAGGAGCTGTTGGGGTGCGCTTTTCGAACGGACTGCTTTAATGTCTTATTGCACATTAAAGCAGAAAGGCTCTGAATTTGTCAGTTTGATCCTTCCAGGATTTGAAAACTATCAAATGACTGAAACACAATTGCTTTTTGCGACTGTGTACTCCCGCTCATAACAACGCTGGGCAATGAAATCGCCAACAGTTCTTTTACCTTTACTTTGAAGTGCTAGGAAAATGTTTTCTAACTTTCGGAGACAAATCGAATGGTGTATCAGTTTTTTTTTTCAAAAATGTAAGTCCATGCCCAGAAAATGAAGGTCTCTTGTCAGTCACCCTAGAGTTACCCAATGTGTATCAGTGGGATTGAAGTTGACAACTACGCTCTGCAGATATGACACTGGAACGTCCATTCTTACAGTGGATACCTAAATCCGGAAGTGAAGTCACAAGCAATTTGACCGGACCTTACGGAGGTCACGTGTCCCAGATAAACGTAATCTTATTTCGGGTTCCATTAAACTCCTGGCAACCTCACGTCACGCAGAATCAGCGTCACCTGAGCGGGGGGTACGTAAGAGTAACGGCTGCAGTCTGATCAAAAAGCACAAGCAAGGAACGGTTTGTGCCTCGACTCCCCGAAGGAACATTCCGACTGGACATCACCGCGCTTGAAAGAACCACACCGGCATATTGACGTCAGTGAGCTCGCGCAAACACGATGGAGATTTATAGCAAAGTTGCAACAACATTAACCTATTACTAACCAATATAATGGGTTGTTAAACAGCTTCATGTCGTTTTCATCGTACTGCATAGACCACGCCCACAGAGGGGGTGTCTCGAATGATTGGTCAGCTGAGTGCTGCTGTGAAACATGAGCAAGTCACGCACGTTAGCATGTGTAATCAGAGGAACAGAAACTTCCAAGCTGCCATTTAACCAGCAGAGGAAATACTATTTCAATTTTTAAGCAGGATCGCAGTTTTCTCTACTCACAGCCAGGAATCGAAAATGTGATTTCGAAATAAACGAAAATCTTCCTGAACAGCTTCCGCTTAGTGCTCGCGCAGCAGAACAAAACCTTTAATCACTTTAGGGTTTCAAGGCACTTATTCTTCTCACATCTGAACTTCCAATGGTTCGCCGGCGCTGCTGTTCGCTGTTGAAGAAAAAGGTATCGAAGGCAGAGTTCCTTGTACCGTCGTAAACCGCAGTCAGGTAAGTCGAACTAAATTCGAACGAGGTTGGATGCTGACAGAGCAGCTGCCACACGCAATCCAGGAATAAGAGGAACACTGGCGACTGCAACAAGACAATTGAATCATGGAGAGCGACAAGGAAGACAAAAATACACTCGTATTTCTTGACTCATTGCACGAAATCGCTACCACCGCATTGCATGGATTGTGCAAAGCGCTACAAACGCTTTGCATGAATGCATTTAAAGTAGATACCTTAAAAGCAATTCTAGACCAACACAGGGCATAAGACAACAGAGGACAACGCATTTTAACATACATTTTGCCACAAACTCTATTCGTTCTGAAACCGCTGCTTTGTTAATATACATATATTATATCCCATCTAAACTTTTCAACGAAACTTCCAGTCAGCTATCACCAGGAATAATACCATAAGTGGCGATTGAAAAACCAACTGCTGTCCATCATTGCAGAGTTATACAAAAGCAGCGTGAGGAGAGATTAGGAAAGGTGAAACAAATCATTTTTTACGTCGCAAGCAACAATTAACACAATATGATAATCACATTACACGGACTTAACAACGCACCAATACTAATTGGAAATAAAAAATTTGTTTGCGCAGACAGCAGTCAAATAAGCCATTGCATTAAACGTTTTCTCAGCTTAGGCGGAAAAGAAAAATATTTGTTAAAAATATAATAATATTTGTTGCTTTGAAAGACTCCAGTTAATTTAAACAAAACAACAACCAAGTGCACATTTTGTACATTACATTCAGCAAAGTTCCACCACAAACGAAGACAACCTGTATTGCAATACAGTATTGTCAAGCATTCAACACTAACCACAAGGTTTGCGTCAGTATCCGCGTTTAGGACAGCGTTTGCAGGATTGCTTTTAATCGGCTGCACGAGATGTCCTAATCTGTCAGCGAAGGGATGGCATCCGGTGATCCATTCACGCTGGATAAGTTCCTGAAACCCGACAATGGTTCGGCAGCTTGGATCCAGCAGCAACTGGATCAAACTTGTTAGCGCTGGTGCGACATCCACGCCAGACGATTCTGTTGTGCAAAAACTCGCTCACTGAAATCAAACGCATGAGCATTGTTGAAGCAGCGCGGCAACTTCCACCATAATTCGACTGATGCTGTTGCGTGTTAATCTTTACAAAAAAGCATTAGTGAGTAATCATGAAGCGCTGAAAGTTTCAACTTGAAACACGAGCTGTGTGTGCACGTCGGTGAAGATGCTGCTGNGCTGCTAATCTCAGTAAAGTCACTTCACCCATGTGTGAAGCACTAATCCTGAGANGATAGTAATGTGGTCCAAGTACTAAAACTGTTAAGAAAGACCGCTGGCTCGGAAGCAAACTATATAATAACCTCGGACAATGATATGGTGGTCCTTGGAGACAAGCCAATCGGTTGCTTCCACGGCAGCTGACAGGACCTTTGCCACGTGATGATACCATTTTGACGAGTGCAACAGCGACAACCAGTGAGCGTCCGATTCAATGAACTCGCTCTCAGAACCTTGAAATGACACAGGTAACGAAAGGTCAAAATTTAAAATCCTTAGTGCACCATACGTGCACGAATTGATGCAAATAATCCGGGTGGTGACTGATTCAAAACAAAAGTTTATGCACAAGAAACAACAACTTCTGCCGTTCGAAACCACCTATTGCAAGGTTAACTTCAGTAATTTATTTACTTAGCTCAAACTCAAGATTCGCAGAAGGGTGTTTAGATTCCATTACTCTCAGTTTAAAAACAACCAATGGGTCGCAAGATCCTGCACAACGTGCAGGGTGCGTCAACAGTGCCGATATTGAAAAAAAACAACAGCAGCATCTGCACTTCGCTTTCATCGCTCCCACTGTATCTTCGTATCGACAATTGCTAAGGTGCAGCTCAACTGGTTCTTTGCATATCTTTTCCATAAAATTGAACTTTTCTTCTTTGCTACTGTAAATCTGACATTCCACCTAAATCTTACATTTCTTTATTTCAAGGTGGTGATCTTGCCTAAAGTTTGTTCAGTTTTGTCATTTGAACAAGGTCTGACGATATTTTTTAAGTTTCAACTTTGAAAGCCGCAGTACGTTATTCACAAACACTAACCATTTTTAACAAAATCAAAACATTCCCCAACAACCTTAACCACAGGAAAAGCACACAGCTACCCACCAATAGCTGAACAAATCATAACCAAGGCTTGAGTTAGATCAGAACACTACTCGATTGCAACCACACAATCCCATACAATGACCGGATCCATCCAGGCTGACGTAAGGAGCAATGCCACAGATTGATTGCAAGTTCAAGCTTGCCGGTAAAGATATTTACTTGAACAAGCGGCAGAGATTAAGCACGATCAATGATAAAAAACTGAAAATATGATCCACAAATACAATCAGACAGTGTCGCAGCCCACTTAACTCCCGATATGTCAAACTAAAATGAAGGCACCTTTAGAATTTGACAAAGTTTGTTTCCATTAATACCAAATGGATGGCAAAAACCAAAATATATGAGAAAGGTGACCAAAAGGACGATAATTCTGCTTGCTAAGAATTTTAACGTTTATCTTAGATTGCCTTTTATCTGCATTGATATCCAAAGGTCGACCACAACAACCACGTCTTTCTCGTCCTTCAATTTATCACCGAAAAAACATTCAACTAGTTTTTTTGGAATCGTAAGTGCTAAAATCAATCAAGGGGCAAAACTTTAACCATGGAAAGTCTACAGTGTTATTAGAGACGCGTGCAACGCATTTGGTCTACTGCAATCTTCCAAGTGTTCTGAGGCGCAAAGTGACCGGTCATATGGGCAGAAGGTCTGCACTGCGTTAATTCCCTTTAATCCCTAACGTTTGTTGCTTTTCTTGTTGTGGTCTTCATGGTAACTGTACGGTCTTCCTGTGCTTTAATTTACTCCCTGCCAAAAACAGATAAGTTTAACAAAACTGGGTAGAACATGTGGTTGTAATAGTAACCTACGACCTTTAGGTTGATTGCTTTAGTTTTGAGGTTGCTTTCGTAACACGTGGTTCAACAACTTTTGATTTATCAAAAACAGCACACCCCGTCTCACCTGACATGCAAATACTTTTCAACTTAGAAAAACTTTGTTGAATTTGAGAGCAACTCGAGCAACATTTTCCCACATCGATTATTCTGCAACAATAACAATAATTGGAAGTCGGCATGTCGGAACCGCAAAACAACGCAGCATTGCGCGCGAGGCAAATCACCTGAGAGGCTTTTTCGGCTGGGTTGTCTGTTGAATGGCGTTGTGAATTCGCTTCTCCCACTCGCCCAGCTCAGTCTCAGCCGTCAACTCAGCCGACCGCACGAGGTGACTCCCACTCTCGGACGACCAACACCAAGTCTAAGCAGAACGCTAGTCAAAACAAGTCAGTGCAACAACACGGGCGCACTGCAGCAGGCAAGGACACTGCGTGATTGCAGTGAAGAAGCAAACAAACGCCTAGGCGTAGGCACGTTTTAATCACTCAGGAGATATGCATTGTCACGTTGACACTGAGCAAAGTTGCCGGTCGTATGCGTTCCGCCATGCGCGAAACTCAGTGTTCGAGAACGCCCTGATCACGACACCGACCACCAACCCCGCCAGCTCTAGCTTCAAAATGAGCTACAAAACTGTTTACAACGGTTCGTTCAAAAAGAGTGTTCGGCGATGAACAAAACCAACTTTTGCCCCAAACCAGACATACCCTTCAGACCTTTACACGATATTTACCCTTTTCTGGCAGACCCGCAGATCCTCTCAAAACTATTCTCAAACGCTAGCCTGCATTTTTTGACCAAATCAAAAAAGTTAGATCTGCACTGCACCTCAGTTCATTGATTTAAGAGTAACTATCCCTCTGGTGAGGAAAATGTTTCCGAATAAACGTACGTGAGAGTCGCGCAGGCGTGTTCGAAACAACAGAAAAAGCACAGGTCTGTTTTAAGCGAGTTCCTGATTATTTAGATGAATTTCGCTTAAAATGTTTGACATTTCTAAATTAAAAGCTGTCATGGGATGATTCATTTGAAACATTTCAACACCACTGCGGGTTGTCGAAGTGGCGATTCAAAGAGAGGCAACAGATGTTTAAAAAATCCAGCATTCGCAGCAATTTGGCAATTCACCACAATGAATTCGAACAAACGCAACATAACGACTCATTATTTATTGCCCGTGCTAAACAAACTACAACTAACTATTTGCAAACACTGTACTTGCTCACAAAAAAACATAAACCAAGCGCCATATAGATTGCAAAAGAACTGACCAACAGTCAGTTTTGCGATAATACCTTTATGTGCTTGCAGATGCTCTGAACTGAACAGTTCAGGATAAATAAAATTACTGCAACGGGACAACAGGAAAGAACTACTGAGGCTCCATGTACTGACATCAATTTATCGGTTGCAATGCCGTTGCAGTCAGTAACTACGAAAAATTAGGTTTGACGTTGGCGCACAAAAATGCCAGCTGCCAGCTATCTAATCAGCTAAACAAGTTTATGAAACGATGGAAAAACAACTGTTTCACACACTACAAAGTATATAAAAAAGGATTAATTATTGACTACACCAAGGATCACAATCATTTGATTTACTCACTACTTACCGGTATTCTGCTACCCACGAATTGGTTCGCTGCAGTTTTTAAATCACTGTCGCTTAGTGATGACGGCACGATGAAGTAGCTGCCTAACCTGCAATAATACAATAATTATTGTAAAATTATAATCTTTACGCTATACGCGGTTCCATATAGACTTCCTGATACTTTATAAAGTGATACCCGCAGGTTCGTACATAACAGTTCCCTATTTACCACGTATTCAACGAATCGTTATTATTAATTACAAAAAGCGGAGTGCAAATACATTAGAACTACATACACGCTCTTTTCCGTGTAGTAAGGCGTTACTTTTCTATTGTGACGTTTCAACAGTCATGTGCTGTATTGAGCCACACTCACATTGCATCGCATACTTTACTTATTTCATAAATAGTTGGAATATTTTCAGGGCAGTTTCTTACACAAATAAGGAACGATTCTTCGCGAAGACACGATGCACAGTGGATATAACACTTCGTGTCCTGAAACCACCATTTGATACCTAAGACCTGCGATCATCAAGAAACTGTTGCGGAAGCACCTTTAATCACGAAAAAGGTTGGCCTCAGTTCAAGTTTAAACATCATTTACACATGCGTATCGACACTAAACAGCTGAAGCTGCAAGTCTTGTAATACAAAAATCACCGTGCTCGCGCAGATTTTTGACAACTCTTGTGCTAGTGGTAATTTGTAGGAGGAGGGTCCGCGAAATTTATTTCTAAGTCTTGGGGACGCATGAGCGGTAGAAAACTGGGAGGATTATTTGACATTTTGCAGCTCGCAACACGATACGCAATGTCGATTTTACGTAAAAGCGTTTGAAACATTAAATAGCACAGAACTCGGTATATTTTGAACTGTATTTATGGAGCGGATGGTTAGGATCGCACTCTTCGTAACGAATGACCAGACGCAGTGTGCACACTCTGTTTATCAGGGGTGTTAAATACTGCTATGCCGTATTCCACGGTTGTACTTTATGGCACATCGGGATTGCCTATATTGGATGGGCAATAAACACATATTTTCGCAACAAGCGGGATACAACTGGAAAGTTAGTGACTTAAGGCATTTCAGTGACTGATGAAACATCTATTAGTTCAACCAAAATTATTTTCGAGCGCTGCCGCTTCGACTGTGACTTAGGTAAGAGGAGATTTTGCAACGCGCGATATACAGAGGTGAATGTACGTTGCAAACTATTGAGAATATAACACACGACATACCGTGCAATGACCTGGAACGTGATAATTCAGGTAATAGAATCACATAACAGACGAAAACAGTTTTTGTAAACTCAAAAATGTCTTCTATCAAAGTTTCAAAATGAACGGCCTAAGTTTTCACGGAAGTCTACAACTGCGCAAAGTTGTTCATTTCTTTTATGCAAGCGCCCTAACAGTATATATCTTCGCAGCATGTGGAATTGACAGAATATATTCACGATTGATCACGCTGCGCTGGACCTCGATGTTAGAAGAGATTTTACAATGCTTTCGAGAATAGACGAGCGCCATCATTGGATTATGCGAAAGCAAAGTCAGTACGCTCCGAAGTACTTGAGACGGGTGAATGGGAAGTTTCTTCTTCCCTTCTGCACGCTCTTTTCCTATGACGTGCTCATCACCTACGCAGAGGTCGCGTTTTGTCTGCCTTTGCCGGCATCTGACCGGCGTTGACAGCATGCGCTAATGACGATCATGTCTCCAGGACTGCAGGAAGCATCAGGCATAGCTGAGGTAGGCTACAGGATTAGAACCGGATGTTTCATCAATAATGGTGCTTACTCCACTGTGGTGCGGTAACCGCCACCGCAAAGCAGCTTTAGTTTTTCAATTCTAACAAGGAGTTTTTACAGTGGGCATACAACACATAGTATCGACTGTGAGAAAACGTTCGGACCTCATTTTATTGGCAGTTTTTTGAGAACACGCTTATGTATGGAATACATACATTTCAAGATTGCGTGTAGATTTCTATGTTGATTTGTTCTTTACCGTACACATTTTTGCCCATAAGCTGGCCAGTTGCTCTAAAAACAACTGTCCAAAAATTCAAATACAAAGGCAGTTTGGTTTATAATAATAGGGAACCCCCCATAAGTACAATTAAAAAGGTCTCTTGTAAAAACTTCATCTGATCTCGGTTGAACCGCTCAAATCCGCGACGCAAGAAGGGCTGAGCCATCCAGCACGTCACCACAAAACACTACCGGACCTTCGAAAAAAACTTTGTATCCTACTATCACATGCACGACTGGCATGCGAAACAACGATGAGTGTTCCCCACCAGTTCCAGTTGTTACGGTTTCACTCCAACTTCACAAAAATATTCTGTGCGTTGATTTCAATTTATTAAACCACCTGTTTCTCAAACTACACCACCATAAGGCAAATTAATGGGCGCAATGACCAACAACGCCAAAACGTTTCACGGCATCAATATTATAATATCTAACTCTTTTGCTATTTCACGTAAGCTGCAGTAACGCGTTTTATGTAACGCGTCAATCTTTGCCAGATAAATCAACAAAACTGTGTTGGAACAATTTGCACGAACGAAAGGGCAAATTTCTCGCCTCTTACACAACCTTCGCATTTTTCTTCAAAATTATCATCTTAAATTATCATCAAAATCTTACATCTTAACGCGATTTCGTTACAATATTTTTGTTCTGATGAGCAACGAAGTCAAGGGCTTTATTACATGAAAAACTCGCCAGGCAATTTCTTTGATGACTGACGTCACAGCAAGTCACGCGCACAGAAGAGCAAATTGTTTTAGTTCCGTTGCACCTCTATAAAATGAACTCTTTCACAAATTATTTTAGTCTAGAAACACATTAAAAAATAAATAGGTGAACTCGGCAGTTTTCAGCCAAAAAGCAGTCCTTGCAATTCATTTTTGACTGATAATATCGGTTTGAAAAAACCTTTGAACTTCATTCGTGTTCCACAAATTGAAACACTCTTACCTGTCAGAGAGCATAAAATTTTGGTTCGCTGATGATACTCTCCACGCTTCACCCAGTCCGTTCCGTAAATGTTTCGACCAATCAGGATAGGACCGATATAACGACGTTTTGTAATCTGCCACAATAACATGGCGATCTGCTAAATAGATCCTAACAATTAATTTGATACAGGTTCAACTCCAAGACAAACTCCACAAAAACGTTTACTTCGCCAAAATTATAAGATTCTGAACAACCGCGGCAAGTTTGGTCGTGAAAAGTCTTGGACAACTACAAAACATCTTTCAAAAAATATACCTTCGCCGAAATTCTTTTCACCTTTGTGATCGAGAGCAAATAGGAGCGACACAGTGGTGGGGTAAGCATGATGCAAAATGGAGTGCACAACCTGCAAAAAAAAAAATTACGCATAACCGTAGCGTGCGGAAAACCCGGAAGGTTGAGTTTTTATTCATACCACCGTGCCCTATAACAATATTAAGTTTTCACCACGCACGGCCAAACAAAGAATTAATTGACCAACTTTTTTGTTGCATTTAGACCAAGTTTACCAAAGAATTTAAAGAATTTTTAGTGGTTCCATTATTTTCAGGAACGCATGGCCTAATGAACTGACAAGAAACTGCAGAAGATGTGGATTATCTTCGTCGTGCTGGCAGGACAAATATATCTTGCAGGGCGGTAAGAGGTGGAATTTCATACTGTACAATAAAATAGTTACGTTGTCTTATCTTTTATCTGCGAATACTTAAACAAGTTCAAATTCGTTTTATATCACAGGCGGAATGCCAGCATCGAAGCGGAGTAAAAACGTTGCCACAACTTCCGGTTTCGTGCAGAAGGCATATCTGCGTCGCTTATCAACTTAATTGATGTGCTCCTACACGTGGTATTTTCCAAGCTTGCCATCAATCATACTGTGCTTTGCCATCACAGGCCAGCGTTTGTGTCGCCAAACATACGAATTACTTGGAGGGAAGCCTGCACGCGCGGGACGTGAGTCGCATGAACAGCCGAGTCAGCAGTCTCGCAGGTTATGAAAATTCGTAAATCAACACCATGTGCTTATGCCTGCTTGATTGAGGTTACAGCAACTAAATATCAATATCAAACTGCAGTACAAATGTTTCATATAAATATATCATAAACAGGTGGACCCGCTTAAAACGTATTTCTCATATAATGCATGAATAGGGATCAAATGCTATGAACAGTGAAACAATATGTGCGAGATGAATAGTCAACCAACAACAATCTGCCACTCACTCCTTTCTCTTCTCCCTTTACAGTGAATTTGAAGTTAAAAGCAATAATTCTGAAATCTTTGCAATGCAATTCAAGACGCTGGATACCATTTTTGACTTTTGATTTGTGCGTCAACTTCTTACGCTTGTTGGGATATTCTGCATCAAAAAATCGCAAACCATTTCAACGTTCTTGTTATTTTACTGCACAAGCCGGTGATGGGCTGCTAACATTCTGTATAAAAACAACGAGGCAAACAGTTCTCAAATCACAGCAATGACTTGCACACAGTCGAGAGCGTCGCGGCCGGAACAAAACTGATAAATAACTGAGAAACAGGGGAAGCACATGCATCAACATAAAAATGACCTACTCGAAATCAAGCAGGAACCGGGACGTTCATTATGCACACGGAGTACGATCATACATCGGTCTTCCATCAGGCTGACGGAAACCACATCGGTATGGACATTGTTTACAGAAGTAATAAGATAAAGACACAAAGTGCGTCGACGTCGATATCCCCATAAAAATGTTTCAAAAACCATTGCGTGAGCAGATTTGAAACCTACCCTTTCCGGTTTGAATCAGATAAAATGAAATGAGGGTCAAGCATTAATCAACTCACCAACAATAATGGAATCAATATTGTTGAGAGTTACATCTTCCTCTCCGAGAAGTTTGTTTGGCAACTCGATCTGGAAGTTTAAAAAAATTGCAACGAAGATTAATAACTGCAACCCACGACGTTGATTCCAAGGTTTGCGCTTATAATCGAGTCAAATAGTTGTCAAGTCAGAACTACTTCATTTTCATAGAAACTTTGTTCGTTTGTTCGTCATGAACGTTGAAAATATTAAACAGAAGATTGCACAGCAATGTATTTTCTCCGCAGAACTTGGAGCAAATATCTGTCAACACTATCAGCGGAGCTACGGACTGGATATCAAACATCTGAATCAGACATGGGGCGATTACAGCACAAATGTAATCGATTACGATCAGGGATGTGGAAGCGGAAGCGCGAAAATTCTACCGCTTCCGCATAGGTTATTTGACTTGAAGAGTAACTTGGAGAAAAATTTTTGTCCATTTCCCGATGTGGATTAAACGGTGAAGTTGCACTATAAGTCTGAATGAACGTGCACGAGAGAACGAGAAAAAGCATAGGGGAAAGTCCGCGCCTACGAACCACTTTTTATATTGAGCGTAGCTGGAACATTTTTTGCTCAATTTTCCAGTACGTGTCTTAGGTTGTGGCATGCTTAGTGGGAATTTACGGAGCAGAATACCGGCCACCTTAAAAGTTACATGGATTATTTCATTCGACATCCAAGTGGATCAAGGGTCCCCGTGCGTCGGGACCTATGAACCGGCTTGAGGGACCAATGAATCATGCTTAAAACTGTACGAAACTGTTGGTCCATTACTGCACTGTTTATGTGCACCATTCCTTAAATTAAAAATCGAACTAACGAAACTTCAAGCAGCTAACTGAAACACATTAATGGGTTTATTATCACTGGTTATTACCAATTTATGGAAAGTAGATCTTCGGTTTAAATATTTGAAGGTGAATCAAAATGAAATGTTATTTCAAAGATCAATCCTGAAAATTGAATAATACTACAACACGGTATCTTTTCATACATCTGAACAAAATATATCATCAATGTATATATCCAGTGATTGTTAACAGCAAACTTTGTAATGCCAAACCTCTTTTGGTTGAACTTGATGTGACAAGAGGGAGATAGGGGTCCGCATGAATATCTTTTATGTTCGGCTCAATAAAACTATATTCAACACTGCTGAGATGCTTTTTAAGAAACCTTTCCTCTAAATAGCTATATTCATGCTTATTTTCACCACCTGCCGAATATATAAAAAACTTTTAATTTTGCAACTGATTGCAAAAGTACACAGCGTAACTATGGGGTGCACAAGCCCCTTGAAAAATTTTTTGCCTTCCGTGGAAAAAAGTGTTGAACATACTGTAAACTATTGTACATCTAATTGGTCCCCCTCAGAAAAATCTTCGCTTCATTCTTGTATCCCAAGCTGGTTACAGGCCTGTTACTACAGCATCGCTCTTCATGAGATGATTTACGGGCTTCTCTGCTGCTACTATTATAAGTTCAAGGGCCCTAGGTCTGGTTCTGACGAGGCTTAAAAACACTATCGCAGTCAGAATGAGGTCGAAAAAGCCATGGGCCCGCGAAACAAACTTGCTAAGATTACTGGCGGTTTTCTATGAATTTTCAACTGTTGCAAACTAAAGGATGGAACAGTTGGACCCAAGATGCCGTCAGTGACTGACGATGTCATTGACTGTCGAAACAAAATTATTGGCTGTGCTACTGCTTTAGAATGTTTACTTATATCTGTAACTTTTCCATGAACACAAATATTTTTTACTAGCTTTT
>JGI24022J15233_10006550_pt1 | contig 12645 bp, 7 predicted proteins | sample Ectturendosymbi2_FD_15233 | JGI IMG/M metagenome (IMG submission 15233)
AATTCATTGTTTTGGACAATTGGTTCTCAAACGTTTTTCCACTGCGGACCCCTTTCGCTGCACCCATAATCCCTGCGGACCCCTTTCGCTGCACCCATAATCCCTGCGGACCCCTGCGTTTTGTCAACGTGTTTTATATTATTGAGAAATTAGATTTGTTCGCTTCTTATGGTAAGCACCTCAACCGCCCAGGCAAGAAGCAAATTTCAAGCTTTGGCCTGTCACCAATTACAGTCACAAAAATCAAATAAAAAAGGTCAGTCGACTTGCAACATGAACATGTCATCTACAGTTGTGGTGCGGTTAAAGGTGAATAATGGCCCAAATGGGCGGATAAATGGGCGGATAAAACCAGGTTGCGGAGTCGGTGTCGGAGGCGCAAGGAGTCGCGTATTTTTGGGTGGAGTTGGAATCGGATTCCTAAGAAAACTAAGAGTCGGAATGGGTGTGGGAGTCGGATTTTTTATCCGACTCCGACTCCGGAAGTCAATTAAATCATTTTTTACATCGCACTCCTAAGTTAGGAGTTCTAACTCGTGCCTGTTGAAGTGGTACAATTTCTTTTGAAACTTCCATTGATGCATTGAATTCTTGCTGTGTACCATAATTTCTATTAATTGCTAGTTGCTACAAAATCGTTGACAGCGCAACTTTACTCATGTTATGTTATGGAGTCGGAATCGGGAGTCGGATCCGGAAATTTTGTGAAATGGGAGTCGGTTTCGGAAACTTTGGAAAGGTTGGAGTCGGACATTTTACCTCTGACTCCGTAACCCTGATAAAAAAACAGGGAATTTTCTTGATTGGATTTTGGTTTACGGACCTCTTAAACACATTCATGGACCCCTGAGGGGTCCAGCAACGCCAGATTAAGAACCCCTGTTCTAGACATAAACACACACAAGATGTGTTTATAAACAGTTGTACACTTTTAAACATTGCTCAAAACCAAGTATTTCAGAATGTTATGGAAATAAGTCTCACTGTAAGCTTTTTAGCTTACCGCGCAAATCATCTTCACACAACTAATGTCACAAATGACTGGTCTTTAACAAATCTACCTAAAAGCAGTACGACAAATTTTCCTCCGAAGACAAAAAAATTGAATCCAGTTGTAGTACCTGGTTAATTTTAAAGGAACGCGTTTCCAAGGAACGTTTCCTCATCTGAGTAACGTGTATTGCGAAAGCTGTGTTTATTTTAACATTGGGTAATGATCTTGGACCCACTCCAGATTTTCTGGTGTGTTTGCTTTAGCTTCATGGAAAACACCGGGGATAAATCCTTGCCAAGATTGTCCTGCTTGCTAAAGAGTGTCCACATGTTTCGTGACCCAAATCTTCAAGAGAATCAGCATCTTTTCGAAATTCCTAAAACACGAAAGACGTGAAAGTAACTTGTGTCGAAAATATAACCGTTGTCAAAAGAGCTAAAGATAACGCAGTGTTTAGCAGAACGGTGCTTGATAGACTGGTGAAGCCGGTTATAAACATGCAGGAACCAACATATAATCAACAAAAATGTGTTGAACAAGGGAAAAGAAATCGTTTTTCATTACATGCTTTGTGCTCAGGAAAAAGTATTAACAATATACGAATTGAAATGGCCTTGATGTTTTTGATAACGAATTTCTTGAAGTAGCTACGCTAATAGTTTTATGAAACGGCAAATCTCTACAAGCTGTTTGCCTAGAGAAATTATTTTTTTGTATAATAAAATAATTGCGATATAATAAAATTTCTTTTTTCCGGCAGGAAACGCCAATTCTATTATCTTCAAAGACGTTGCCAGGCAACCTAGACTCAAGAAGAAGGTAAGATAGGTTAAATTAGTAAAAAACGTTTTGATAGAGTGAAAACTTTAAATCACTGCGTTCTTAATCTGCTGAGATACCGAACAGACAGTTTTCATCATGACTTTCATTGAAAGTTTTGAAAGTACAAAATGCGTGTGAGGTTTATTTAAATAATTTAAAAGATTTGTTGGTGCGCAAATAAAGTTTTTATATGTGGGTTCCAAAACGTAAAAAATTGTTTTTGGTTGTTCGTGTAATGTTGCACAACCCAATTTTAAGTTCTATCTATTTTTGATGATAGGGAACGGAAGTTAACTCAGCTCTAATAATTTAGATTTGTTTTCTGTACCAGTGGGGTTCTATGGAACGCAGACACTCGTAACAGAAATGTTCTTTGTCTAATCTTTATGGATTTCGCAATTATTAATCGTAAAATCCTGACAAACGATTTACTGGGTTGAACCGAACTGATGTTATGATGGATTCGTTTGCAGTTGAATGGACAGAAGAGCTCCAGGAACCGTTATTTCAATCGACGTTTGAATCAGAAGCGGCCGCAAAATTATCAAAATCAAAGAAAATCTGCTCAATCTTTAAGTTATTCTTTTGCTAACATAAACACATCATCAAACAGCAGCGACAGTTTGAATAAGTTATACAAAACTATAAAGGCAAAGAATTCAACCCTGCAGCGAAAGGAAAGAGAAAGTGGGAGGAGGAGATTATTTTTCGGAGATCGATTTTACGTTTTCCATCCTAGTTTGTCTCAAACGCAATTGATTTCTGGCGTGAGCTACTCGAATCATAAAACAGGTCACTTGATAAAACATCAACGAATTGACTTACAGAATCATTCAAGCGAAGGAAATGAACCTCATTCGAGGTTTAAATTTTTTGGTATTGAAGATTCTGAAAGGACGTCTTACGCAGCATTCATGAACTCTAAGTACAACATGCAACCCATGCGAGAGCCTAAAGACATCGATACAAAGGCCGCAAAAAAGTGGTGTGATAATTTTAAATTAACATCCTTACAACGAAAGAAATGCAGGCGTGACGCTGGTTTGCCTCAAGTTCTTGCAGAAGCAACACAGATCGCAGCTGCAGAATGTCAGTATCAATTTCGCTATGAGAGGTGGAATTGCTCTCTTGGAACTTCGAGGATCAGACTTTTGGATAAAGGTAAATTTTCCTTAAAATTTTCCCGTGATTTAGGACTTAACTTTGGCGAGTTCCCCAGAATAAACCAATGTTTTGCTTACTTCAACTTGCTTCGTGTCAAAGCAGTGCAAACTTATTGGAAATTACAGTTAAATCTTCTTTCATACTAATAGTTTTTATTGTGCACGTTAATCAAACGTGTTTTTGTAAAAGCAAATTTTAAAGCGTTTTCAAAGAAAAAATTTTCTTCAAATATAACAGACCAGTTATAGCTTCTTATAATTTACCTGGAACTTTTGTACAAACAGGATCTTAACCATTAAGTTTCGTTCATGTCGGCTGAAAAGACAAGGATCAAAAACTATATTTGTTTTAGAAATACTTTTTGAAACAGAATAATGCACCAAGATGGCGAAAAGCAAAATTAACATTCAAAGTTTTCTTGTCGTCTCTTTTGCAGTTTATCGTGTTTTCTCCATTAAATCATCATCTGTTAAAATTGTCCGCATTGGACAAAAATAAGTTAGTTTTGATTTGTAATTTTTATAAAATGTTACCTAAGGCCGAGAATTGTTTTCTTCACAAGCTTTTCTCTCTCACGAAATTAGAGATCATCAGTAACACCTCTTTTTCATTGGTTTGGCTCCATCAGTGACTTTTAGTTTTGCTAAGGGGATGTTTAAAATTGCAGGAAACAAGGAAACAGCTTTTCTTTTCGCCATCTCTTCCGCTGGCCTCGCTTATTCGGTTTCTCGAGCTTGCTCTAGTGGTCATTTGGAGAGATGCTCTTGTGAGGGGTCCCTGAAAGAAGCTTCAGAAGAGTGGATGTGGGGAGGGTAAGAGTGGATTTTGGAAGATATGTACTGTAAATGTTATATCTTTTGCATAGACTAAGCAAGTACAGAGCAGATGAAGAGAATGACGGAAAATTGTGTTCTATAGTTGCTAATCTGCGTTGTTTGCCAATTATTATGTTTAGTTTGTTTACCTTTCAGGAAGAACTTTTCTTTGGGATTTAACTATGTTTGAAGTTTTCTTCGACATCTATTATTTATTTGAGATGATTATCACGCTAAAAGCGTTTTTCTTCTATTGACACGGGGTATTTCGGTCTATCACATGATTATTGGCAGGGGACCGAGTTTCAGGGGGGCGGAGAGACACAATATCTTTTGTCCCCCAATATTTTGTTATCAAAAACAATGCAGTTGCAAAAATGAAAACCTCAGCATAAAGCCGGGGAATAAATAAGAAAAATGGATATATGGATAATATTCAACTGCCAAATCACCATGGGCGTAGCCAGGGGGACACTTAAGTCATGGTCCCAAAATATAATTCCAAACAGGTCGTAATACCATTGAGTTAACATGGTGCATAATATTATATTTGTGTGATATGCACCATAACATGCACATCACACAAACTTTGTCCACCTAAAGTTATCTAGAAAACTCGGCCNCCGAGTCTTGGGCGTTATATCTGCAATACATGTTTTATTTTCAACGTAGATTTTCGACATCTCTATTTGATAAAAACACTTTTAACATTGAACTGTTTTTTTTTTCACATAATGCTTACAAAAATTTTTAAAAAAACTGTTTTTCACATAATGCTTACAAAAATTTTTCAACACTCTATTCGTTGCTTTCCTGGGTATTACGCTATTCCGCAATCGGTGATAAGGCTACAGTTCGGATGTTAGATAGGTTTGAGGAAACTGCAATACCCTTTAGCCATCTTTACCAGATCCATTCTGGCACGGTGTGGTGACAGCTGACTGGGCTCCAGCTATGAATCAAATAATCTTATTGAAAGAAGCAGACTAAGCTCTTCAGCCATGCAAGGCAAACAGTTTGGATAAAGAAGAACCAATATGCAGGTGGGAAATATTAACCCGCTTTGGAAACCTGCCCCTGCAGCTGAACCCACCCCAACGTACTGGCCAGGCTTTTCCTTAAAAAGTCTATGACGAATACGAAGTGGAGTCTACTGATAACTGTGCACCTCAAAGACCCTAACACTTACCTGGGATCGCTTTGGAGGTTTATCAAAGCGATCATCCTCTGTCGTAGAGGTTATTTCGCACACAGCCGCTCTTCTTTGCTTTTGCAGTTGCTTGTGCGTTAGATCGATTAGAATTTTTTTCTTGTTAGCTTTAAGCTAATTTACGCTTCAGCCATTTACTTCAACTAGTGCTTAAAACATCGGTTGTTCGCGGTGACCGCTTCACGTCAGGCCGCGGAATACTTGAAGCTTTGAACTGCTGAAGCAGTGAGCACGTCACCAGTTCTTTGGTACAGCGTGACATTTTGAAGATAAAGTGCTTCTATTGCAACCATCAAGCTTTCTTGTTCAGGCTCTTATCGCCATCGTTTCGTTCATTTTGATTTTATCAGTTAAGCACTAAATTTTACCGTATGCTATGACCGCATCCCAGAAGCAGTGATGATGTCAAACTTAATCAGAGCAACTGTGTTTTCGTCAAGACTGACACTTTTTCATACTTCTTCAACATTTGCTTCAGCATTTTGCACAAAAATTGTGATATTTGAGAAGTCTTTGCTTTCAATAACATTTATAACAATGTGATTAGGGGAAGGATTATAGTGGTATCCCAGCACAAACAGTTGCAGATTCTCACTGGCTTTCCAGTTGCTTGCACTACTGAAACCTATTTTTTCCATTTATTAGCAAGTAATTACTTTCAACATTCTCACAGTTGCGGGGACAACCTACTTTATGCGGCCAAGTTTGCCAGGCGGTTCTTGAAATCACGATCGAGAAGCCATGACGTCAGAGCGGAGATGGATAAACATAACAGCAATCTGGGTATCAAAGTATGTGATGAATATTTAAAGCTGATCAATTGTTTTTGGCTCACACCTAATACAATTTTGCAACCTTTTATTAACTTATTGAATAATCGTTGTACTTCTTACAACGTTGATGGTGTCGTTAGAGTAACCACCACTTTTTACCAACATATCAAATTCCCGGCAACACAAAGCTTCAGTCAGCACAGAGTTCAGGGTCAAGTTATTCTACCCTTGGAATAAACAAATCGCTATTTTATAGCTAAGACTTAAGCATGTCTCAAACTATGTAATCAATTCCATCATTCCAAACGTTAATGACTCTTCGTTTCCTAAAAAAGCGTGAAAGCAACAGTGCTTACAAATTTTGTTGGAACTCTAGTAATGCTAATAAGGAAACCGTCAGTAAGTCAGTGGGTTCCCATTGAGGTTGCCAGACAAATTTCAAGCAAAACTTTCAAAGCGATGTTATCAATCCGAGAGCTAATGGGAATGTTCGGGTTTACTGGGATTTGAATCGAAGCTAAAAGTCTTTTTCGGCGCTCCATTCCACTCACTGACTCGCTCGTGCGTGGGGGCGATGAATAGATGAACATCGCGTTGCCATAACAACAAAGTCTGCCGTATTGGCCAAGATTTTTGTCAATAAGACCTGAGACTTATGCTCTGTGAGGAGGTGAAAGGCTTCTTGGTGTTTGGGTCTGCCATTCGTTGTGACGTCCATGCCGTGACGTGGAAGACTCGCACTCACAAACCAGTCATGCGTGTCTTTGGACATTTCGAAGGTTTATGAGTCGAACAAACTGTGACTCACTGTGGACAAGCCCGACCTCCGAGATACAAGCATGTTTGATGAAATCTTTGGCAGAAGACGCAAGTTGATTACATCATTCTATGATATCTTAAGAAGTACCTTGACTAACAGAACTGCAGATTTTAGGTCATACGTAGACAAAAACCACACCCTCTTGAACGTTGACTATACTAAGTTTAATGTCGTTTAAGGCAATATGTATTTGCTCTGGTGGATTTCAACGTTGCGTTATCAACAAGTAATGTTAGTCTCAGGTTCTGTTTCGACTGCTGGCACTTGAGAGTTTGTCATAATTGTACGTAGTGACGAATAGCAGGAGAGCGTTAACTAGCAGCACATTTTTTCAAGGTAAGGCAACAGGCATTATAATGGCCAGTGAGATTGGAGCTACTTTACTAATCTTTTTTTCTAAGGAATGCTATGCAGAAAAATCTTATACTATGTCACAATCAGCATGTCACAATCAGTTTCAGAAAAGACTTCTGTCGACTGCACCACCGCTACTTCATACAGAAAAAATTTGTGTTTAAGGTTGCAATAATCTGAACATTCGGGCGAATTCTGACGTTGCTAAAACACTGCTTAACAAGCTGAAATAGTCAAAAGCTTTCTTCCAACCACTCAAAGTATCATGATTTAAAATTGTACTAATCAAAGCATATTTCTAAAAATTCATTCTCGTGACTATTTTATGGCGCAGTTCGTGAAGAGCAACGTTGAACGTCCGTGCAAGTGTCATGGTGTGTCCGGGTCCTGCACCACGAAATCATGTTGGCGCAAGATGGCGCCTTTCGAAGTTATAGGAAAGAAAATCAAAAGAGCTTACGACAAAGCGGTGAAGGTAAGTGATGGAAACTCGTTAACTGTGTGATTCGCTACAGATTTGCAATCATGCGAACATTAAAAATTAGGGTTGTCTGTAAGGTTTTCTAGATGATCGGGATTTTATAGACACGTTCGCTGAAAGAGATTGGAGAACTATTTCTAAATAGTTTAGCAGTTTTTCTGTGAATTCATTTGACGTGACTTTTCAATTCCTTATACAAATGTAGAAACTTATCAGATGAACTGCAATTGACTGCTACGCACGTGTTAGTTTTATTGTCTTAGATAATTGAAATATAGCATTTTTTCATATAAGCTGGGTAGCCGATTCGTTCAATTTCAGCTTCAGGTTATGAAAATCAGAGCGTTTCTCTTTCCTAATTGATAAGTTTTCCCCTAAACATATATTTTAAGTTTTTTCCTTATTTCTAAGAAAAAGTACTACCAGCTTTTGATTTTTAAACAAAACTAACAAACCTGTAAATTATTCTAAAATTGGTAAGATGTGCATTTTGAAGGAAACTCATGGCCATAGGCGTAGCCATGTGGGAACCAATGGGGGCATGCCCCCAAATTTTTAACATATCTTTTCATGTTGTGCTTTGAGAGGCTGTGTCCCAAACAAAATACTGTTTCTCGCCTAAAATCAAAATATTTGCTCCCTCCCGAAATTTGGGCTGGCTATGCCACTGCTCATGGCCTCTGTTATAAAAATGCTAAGATTTTTCGTGTTTTATTTCAGTTCTTTCAACGATTGTCATTAACTCAGTTAAATAAATCAAATTAAAGAATGAATATTAAGCTTGCTGCTGAAAAATCACTTGCTGGTGGTTTTGTGAAAGCTTTGGCCGTGATAAAAATTCAACCCCTATATCACAATTATAGTTTTTGCATTCATAAAAATCATCTTGCGAATGAGGTTGTTTAACAAAACTAAGCGTACCAGCCAAAGTGTCATCAACTCTGCAGTGATTGTCAAAGCATAGGTGGTAACAGAAGGAGAATAAAGCAAATGATAAATCTAAAGAAAAAGCAACCATAATAAGAGTAAAATGATTGATGACATAAAATTCCAACTCTTTAGCACCTTCATCAAGAAAAAAATACTTTTAACAGCATTTCCACATTCAGGTGAGGAGTGTGAACAATGCAAATGGGAAGAGCCACTTGATCCGCCTCAGAAGAAGCAAAACAAAGCCCCACCAAGTTGACATCCTGTCACAAGGACCGATGCTTGAAAAACGAGGACAAAGTAACCTTGCGAGGAAGCCCAGTTTGCACAATGTTGCGTTACAAGGGAGAACAACAAAAAGAGGTGGAAGGATTGCCAGGCCTTCTGGTGAACCTCCGAAACATAAGGAGATGGTTTTCATTGAAAACTCTCCATCATATTGCTCTAAAAACAGATTCTCTTCCGGAGTGAAGGGTCGCGTATGTGACAATAAAAAAAAATGTGATAAACTTTGTTGCGGTCACGGCTACAACACCCATGTTCGCATTTTGAGAAAATCATGCAATTGTAAGGTTCATTGGTGCTGCAAAGTCCAATGCGAAGTATGCACTGAGAAGAAACTTATCCACACGTGCTTGTGAGCTTAAATGAGCCAGCTGCTGGCGCCCAGCAAGCTGATGCCGGGTAGTGGATAAAATCAGGGGGCCACTGTCGTGACAACAGTCCAGGTAGAGAAAGCGATTGCTGGCTTTGGAGCTGATGTATCGTTCAATTCTTTCCGCAGCGCATTATCTTTTGATTGATTTTTTGTCTCTCAAAAACACAAACTTGTTATTTCTGGAAAGGTGAGTGTTTTATACATGTGTTGATTTCAACAGTATATATTTAATTTTTTCTTTACTTTTGGGTTGATGTGCACAAGGATATCTAAACATAGGAATCAGGAGTTTTCCTTTTGTATCTTTTTTTTCGTAACACTTGACGTGTTTGACGCAACGCTTGACATGTTTGCTGTCATTTCCTGCAAAGTTATGTCTAAATATGACGTCATTGCACGATTGTAGTTATTGCAGGAATAGAATGTTGTGAAAAAGTGATATTTTCCCAAACATTAGCGTTGGCGAAATAGTAGCCATAGACAGCATCCCTTCAACAACAGTTGATACGTTCTCTTCAGGGAAGTGGAAACTAAATTCCCTGTGCTTGATTCTTATAGATGATTACACAAACCTTCAGTAAATTTATAGCAAAAGGTTGATGTAATGTTGATGGTGCAACAGCGTAAAATTATAAATATGCTGCCTTGACAAGCAGAGAAAAAGTCCTTCCAGAATCTGAACGTTTGATTTCAGAAACATTTTGGAGCCTGTTTCCTTAAGCAGCTATCTAAAAAAACACCAGGACAACTGCTTTGAGGGACGTTTTCATTCTATCGTTTTCACAAAGCGCAGTAACCACGTAAAAACCTCTTTGTTTTGTGGTTTCATACATTTTTTCACGTAACGAATGGTGTGGATAAAACATTTTGAACTTTTTACAAAGTTGTTGCGTCGTTTATAAATGAACAGACTGCTACTTTTATTCCTAATCTCCTGTGTCGCAAAGGCTTTTCATATCAAGCATTTTAATGCAACGCGAGATACAGTAAATAGAGTTTCCTCGTGCTGCTCTGGCAACAGCGTTTTTGTGGTAGGTCTGGAGCATAGTGATCATAACGTAGTTCGAAATACTGCCCGACTTTATGGATTCGCTTCATCAATGTAAAAACTTGCAACGCTTGTATCAGCTGGTCACTTCATCACTCCAAACACAGTAACAATTCTTGACCAAAAGATCGGTGTTTTTTGACCGACCAACTACAAGGCACCATTACACTTTGCGATTGCACTCCAATAAATGATAGCTTTTCTATTTCAATAAACTTTTCAAAGAAAAACTGCGTTTGCAATCTGGCATTACTTTAAAGGTACATTATAAGCAGCTCAATTTGCGTTCTTTTCTCTTGTGGCTTGTGAGAACATTTGTAATTGGTTTGATTGGGATTTGTTTCATTTCAGCCGTTTGCCGTAACTCTCGATAAAATTTAAAGCGATTTATTTGTTGCGGTGGATATATGTTTATTCTGGCTGCTATTTTGATGTTATGGTAATCCAAGACCTACAACACTGCAATTTAACATACCTTCAAAAATAAGTTGGCACATAAGACCAAAATACATTACAGTTGCTGTTTAATACGTTTCATGCTTGTCCTTACCGTGTATGGTTTCTTGTCCTTACCGTATTTGGTTTCAAGGTAACTTTCGGCAGCTCTTCATGCGATCGTCGACCTTCCGTGTTGATGTCTATTTATTTTTTTTACTACTAACGATCGTTGTGCAAGTTCTTTAATATTTTATTTACCTCGTGTTTCCTCAAAAAGTNTCGCACGTGCGTTATAATAAAACATAAAGAACTTCAAAACTGTTTTCTGTTNGTGTTCATTTGCAGAAGCTCATTTCAACCATTTGTGAGATGCTGGGCATGAGCTGCAGATTCCCTGTTTTCTGCCACCTGCTTTTACTTTACTAGGGTATGAACGAACGTTAAAAGATGTTTGGAATTGTTGGGTGTGACTGTGCAGGAAACATTATCATGCTCCTGACATCAGGTGTTAAATCATGACGTCCGGTGTCGTCTTCAACACACTCCATGTACCACACTTTAAACTGCCCAATTCCTGAAAATGATGCTTAGTTTATTTTATGCAATAAACAGATTTTACTTCAGCCCCTATCATCACTTAGGCTGTATGTAGAGAATATTGCACAATGTAAGTTCTTCAGCTTAAAAGTGAAGCGCGGTCGGTCTAGCTCAGTGGTTCTTAACCTGGGGTAAATTTACCCCAAGGGGTAAATTTCACTTTGCGAAGGCGTTAATTTACTGAATCATAACAAACGTGAACGTTTAGAAATTTACAAAATGTTATAAACTAGATTATTAGGCTTGTTAGTTGCAGGAAAAAATCCAAAAGTACACCTGACATTGCTTAGTTCGAAGATTGGTGAGAGGCTCCATGTCAGGCGTCACAGAACGTTGTTACGAAATAGGTTTTCGGATATATCACACAAACTGGAGATGTTGCACTTTGGCTTATGGTTCAGAGTTATGCATACTTATAGGTTTTCTGTTTTTGATTCATCTTTAAACATGTAGGTTATCAGATTGAATTGATCAGCTCATGCGCAATACTGCTCCTGTTCACGACTTCATTTGGACTTTGTACGTAACAGGAGATTGTAACTCTGTCAGAATTGAAAATTCCTCTATTGTGCAATAAATTTCACTTGTTTCACAAAAAATGGTCAGACTGCAGTGTCATTTTTCTCTTTCTTTTCACAGCATGCTATAGACCGCGCAGGGGCGGATCCAGTCAGTAAGTTTTAGGGGGGACTATTTCAGTAATATTTGCTAGTCAAGTCACATTCGCGGGTCCATTACTGTAAGAGAGATGACTTAGCCTATACGTCACCGATGTGACAAAATAATAGACGGCAAAATGGCCTGATATCGCGAATGCTTCTCTCGGAATTGTACGAAATCATGGTGAATAAAGTTACTTTCGTAGGTTTTAAGGGGGGCGATCGCCCCAATCACCCCCACTGGATCCGTCCCTGGACCGCTGAGAATGGACAGCCAGCACAATGGAGGTCTTTTTGTGAATGAGTCATTCATGAGTTAACAACTGAAGATTTAAACATTCTGAGTTAATACGTCGAAGAAGATAATTAGAGCCATACGTGGACTTCGGTTCGAATTCATCATAAAACAGATGATATTCAAAAACCTCAAGGTATCTTTTGTTCCACAGTGCTTGGTGATGGTTCCACCAAGCCGTCAATTTTGTAGGCTCATTTTGCTTCACGCTATCCCAAACATGTAGGCTATATGAAAACCACATGTCTTTGCAGACCAACTGCTCTCGATTTCGTGCTGTAGGAAGTCTGCCTATATTCGGGTTCGTTTCTGAAGACGCAGTAGGATTGGAAGCATCCTCATGCGTTGCTTTTGCAATAGAAAAAGAAAAGAAACCGCATGCAATTTGGGAATGACTTATCCAGTTTTTTTTGTAAGGAAAATGTTAGGCACTCCGTATTGATCTGTAGGGACTCGATTTTCTCTGATTTTAGGGACCCGTTGATAGTTTTCTTTAATTCTAGGGACCCGATTTTCAATTCTAGGGACCCGAATCGGGTCACTAAAACGCCTTAAAAAACCCTGGACTTATCAAACCGCACGCTATT
>JGI24022J15233_10006553_pt1 | contig 12643 bp, 6 predicted proteins | sample Ectturendosymbi2_FD_15233 | JGI IMG/M metagenome (IMG submission 15233)
TTTTTGTGACTGACATCATAAGTGAAGTAGTTTTAGGGTCATTTTGGCTCATGTTGCCTGGCCTAGGGCCCAACCGCTAAGCCAAAGTGTTTCACTGAAGTTTTCATTGGAAACTAGGCTCGAGTCTTTTGAGCCTGTGATCGACTTTCTAGCATTTCTGGTTCAAAAGTTATGATCTAAAATAAACAAATTAATAAATTAGCTAATTAATCAAATATTTTTACTAAAATCATAACTTTTGAACCCGAAACCCTAGCAGGTCATCCAAAGCATCAAAAGACTCGGATTGTAGCCTAGTTTCCAGTAAAAACTTTGGCGAAATACTACCACCTAACGGTTGGTGTCCAGGGCCAGGCAAAGTGGGCCAAGGTGGCCTAAAAGTCTTCCACTTATGACGTCACTCACAAAAAACCCGCACTCCCCAAGCAAAAAGTTTTTTTTTCGAGTGCAGACTAGAAGACTTGCCGCGTCTTTTGAGACTTTTACCGGGTTTGTAGAGCATGGCAGACTGGAGAAATTCCCACGCAAAGCCACGTGCGTTTAGGCGTTTTTTTTCGAAAATCCCCGAAAGTAGCCCGACGCCAAAGAGTTAACAGGTTGTGTGGTCGCTGATAGACATTCTAAACCTGCGCGATCAACTCATTTTGCTCCTAACAAGTTATTCCGGAATAGGATTCCAAATAAAGATTCTGGAATATTTCAGAACATCTAAATGTTCCACGATGCACATCCCTAACTCCAGGAGGCAACTGTTGGCATGAGATTGGAAGTACGAATATATTCGTACACCAGTCAGGGAAGGTGTTAAGTGCTTAATCCAACACTGATGCATCTCAATCCTTGTGGCGTAGAGTGATCAAGATGGGTGATCTCTATTGTTGTGTGCTATCACAGTGTGAAGCTTTGCGTGCTTGCTGCATAGGTTCTCTGACCACACAAAATAGTGCTGTGTCCAGGCCATAGACTTGGCTGCTACTTTGACTTGTTTATCTTGGTATATAGATAAAATTTGCATATCTAGAGGGTTCGAACAGCTTTCTAGCTCTATCATATTTTGAGTTGTGGTTGATTACAAATGTGACTCATGCAGGTGTTGGAAGGGTTGGTGCAGTTTGATGATGCTTGTCTAGTTTTAAATTCAGGAAGTTTGATTCATATAAGACTTTTAAGACAATTTTTTTAGCACTTCCAAGGCTTGAGCAGAAGGCATCTTACAGAATGCCAGTGAATGGTAATAACCGTTTGTGTAAAATTTTTACCTGCTGCAACTCATAACTGCTTTTTTCCTACAGCTGTGGAGTTAACATTTTTAGACTTGATTTACAGTATATAACTAAGAGCCATGCGTCAAGATTTTGGAAAGCTTCCTAAGATTCAAGATGTTGAAAAACAAAGCATGTTGGGAACGGTTTTTGGAGTGTCTGGTCCTGGTTAGTGTTATTCTTGAAAAGTAAATGCTGAATAATGTGCTGTGCATTGTTTTAGCATTACTGTGGTGGAACATTGTGCTTGTTGGTTTCTATGGTGTTTGGTATTAAGCTTTGGAACTTTTGTGATCATTTTGTGTACAAATGAAAGAGCTGCTCATGTTAAATCTTGCTAGCAGGTGAGAAGAACTATTTAGTTTGCACAATGAAATATTTAACAGAATACCAAGAAAGTACTGAAGTTATTTTAAAGAATGTGCACAAATTTGTAAAGTGTTTCTCCTACTGTATATTCCTTACTGATTTGAGGAAATAGTTGGAAGAATTGATGCAATCAGCATTTCAGCTGAAAAAAGGGATGCAACAGTTTCTAACCTAAAGTGTGGAACTGTTTGCTCAAACAAATTTCAGTCAGTTTGGTTGGGTGTACTGGACAACTGAGTGGTTGTTAATATTGTAAACTGTATAATATTGTGAAGTGGTTGCTAATATTGTAAAAGCTGGGCAGGTGGAATTCAAGTATATGTGAATGCTTATGTTGCATTGAACCTTAAATTAGAAGTATTTTTCTTTGCGAAATTACACAATTGTTAGATTAATCTGTCCTCTGTTGCCAGTGGTTATTGCGGAACACATGTCAGGATCTTCAATGTACGAACTTGTACGTGTTGGACACTCTGAACTAGTTGGTGAAATCATCAGATTGGATGGTGACAGAGCTACTATACAAGTTTATGAAGAAACATGTAAGTTAAATTGTTCAGTAATTACATGTACTGTCCTACAGATATCTCAGTTTTTCTGAGCTGAGTTACAATTTAACATGGTTCATTGTTTGTCTTACTTTGTCCGATTATACATAGTTTTCACCTGTTGATTGCAAACGAATCAAGTGTTATATAAATTATGTACAAAAAGTGTGAAGTAGTTTGTCGCTTTGTATGAAAACATATAATGGGGCAATTTTTAATTGTAATTCTGTTGATTTGTCTTAACTTTACAGAAATCGTATTATCCTATATTTAAGCCAATTTTGTAAATGTGTTTTCCAGCCGGTGTGACTGTTGGAGATCCCGTTCTTAGAACAGGAAAACCACTTTCGGTTGAGCTTGGGCCTGGAATTTTAAGTAAGTTAAAGTGTACGCTTTTACCTCGTTAAGAGCAATCTCCATCCTCTGCCAAATGGAAATGTGAACTTCATATTATCATGTATGCGTAGCCATTGCATTACAGTGCTTTACGATCAAAGCGCACAGCAAGACAAACGATTTCTTTTTGGAAGTGAACTGCAGCGTATAATGGGAATGTCGCGACCTATGACCTCGACCAGGGCTTGACACTCAAAGTCCCCAAATCTGATCCAGAGACGACGCATCAATTTTCGAAACCATGCGCAGTGTGTACCTTAACAGCCTTTTTTTTAAACAAGAGCTTTTAAGAGCTTGATTGGACGTGTAATCAGCAAACATCAGCATGCACTCTTCCGTGATGAAGTGGTTAATTCAAAGAAATAACTGCTCATACAGTAGCGTGTTTATTGTTGTGTGTGGCTTGTTGCAAGGCTGAAATACAATGTGAAACCCCGTGCTTAGCCCGAAAAAGCCCTATACAGGAAAGCTTGCTTGCCCCTGCTTTGGACGTGTCGAGATTGTCTTGAACGCATTTTAGTAAAGAAGCAGTGATAATGCGAATACTTTTTCCAAAAACAGTCTCATGCAAATAATTGCTGTTCTTACGAGTGGCTGTTCATTTCATGCAAATCACTGTCTGCGTTCGGTCCAGATCCATTTGTCACATTATAACCACTCTGTTCGCATCGTTGTCCCTACATTTTTTTTTACATTTTCAGACAATATTTACGATGGCATTCAACGGCCGCTGCAAGCCATTCAGCAACAGACGCAATCAATCTACATTCCCCGCGGAATAAATACGTCAGCGCTGAGCAAGACCGAACAGTGGGACTTCCAGCCAGTGAAAACGTTCCAAGTGAGGAATCAGAGCTCACGTTTTTGTAGCGGCAGCGTGTGGAACCGCATTTTTCTGCTTGCATGTGGCCATAGCAGCGCGAATATGCAGATCTTGTGAAACTGACGTTGTAGCTCTTATTTTGGCTCAAAACTTTTAAAACACTTCTTGTGCGTTTTGAAGCTACCTTCATAGTCGAGATCGCTAAACACATCACATATTCCGCTGTTTATCTTGCATCCGTCAGGTCGGAAGTCATATCACGGGCGGAGATGTGTATGGCTTGATACAAGAAAACACGCTCATACAACACCGAGTCATGCTGCCACCGAAAGCTCGCGGAAGAATCACTTACATCGCAGAGCCTGGGAGCTACAGCGTTGATGTGGGTAACCGGACCGCGCAGTGCAATGTGTGCGCGAAGTGCGCAAATGCCCTTCGTTTTCCGCCAAATTTAAGAACAAGACTAGATCGATTCTGTCTAAAAGATAAATAGATAGACCTTCATGGAAGACTTGCTGATGCTAATAGGCGTTGGGGAACCCGTTGCATTGTGAAAAGATCTATGCGTTGGTTCACAGCACTCTTTTACGTCGTTCAAAGATCTTCGTAACTTGCGCAAAACTTCACGCTTCTGATAGAAAAAACGCCTAATCGAGGAAGGCTTCCTAAACTTTGGTGTTAAACTGGCATAGAAATAAAGCTGGATTGTACCTTAACCGTCTTTATCCGGAAAGGAGTGTAACATAGATCGTAAGGGTTTTAAGATCATGTTGTTACCAGGACACGATCTTAGAGGTTGATTTCGACGGTACCGTGAAGAAGTACAGCATGCTGCAGGTGTGGCCTGTGCGTCAGCCCCGCCCATGCGTTGAAAAACTTCCAGCCAACCACCCGCTTCTTACTGGACAGCGTGTATTGGACGCCTTGTTTCCGTAAGTTCACTTTCAAACCTTCTGCGTGTTTGCTTGCACCATAAATCGCGTTGGCCAGAGACGATTTTGCTGCGGAGCCTGTAAAATGTTTGCACCGTTCAAATGATTATACCAGACCAGCGTACTGCGAAACACAATCAGTGAATTTCTCAACTTATTTCGGACATTTCTCTTTTCCATCACAGGGGTCATTTTAAACTATTTCTGGGGCTGAAAACGCTCGTGTCGCTTTTGCTTTTGGTCTTTCAAATATTAAAAAAACGTACCTACTGTCAACGGTTTTCCGTCGTGTTTCAAAAAATCGCGCGATCTTCTGCAGACAATTTTCGCATAGTTTTTATTGCTTAGTATCGGTCTTTTACTTCTTGCACAGTTGCGGGCTGCAGCACTGGTGTAAAGCAAAATATGTCGATATTGGCCAATATCGGTAGATTTGTAATTGGGTGTGTCGCGTTGATGATCTGTTGTTGTCTGTAAGTGAACCGCTTGAGTGTTTCAGAGCTGTGCAAGGCGGCACCACTGCCATTCCTGGTGCGTTCGGCTGCGGCAAAACCGTCATCTCACAATCGCTGTCCAAGTTCTCTAACAGCGACGTCATCGTGTACGTCGGCTGCGGAGAGCGTGGCAACGAAATGTCGGAAGTGTTGAGGGACTTCCCCGAGGTGAGTACTACACTCAATCTTTCGGATACATGTGTCGGTACTGCTACTGAATGATGTATTTGCAGTAAGCCCTGATCTTTTTTCGGAGGTACTTTCTATGTTGTTCGTATCGCTGATACATAATTATGTGTATCATTAAACATTCGCTTTATGAGAAACAAGATCCTAAATTTTTACTGGTGTTAGTGATTCAAAAAATGTAAGTTGTTGCTCTCTGTTTCTCTACATTTTTGTTTTTATTCTTTGCTGGGCACATGGCAATGTTCTCTTCATATGTAGTTTTTCCTCACCATGTTCTTTGTTTGTTTGGTAGTTTTCTAACTGTGCTTAGTTTATTTCCAACTGTTGTTTCACTTGTCAATAACTAATAAATGGGATTGGTTGACTAGATGACCGCCATGGTCATTCACTAATCCTATGTGACACAGTGACGATCTTTGTTAACATTGATAAATTATCTTGCCATTGTGTTTTCATTTCTAATTTCCACTGACAATTGGTTACTTTTTTGCATGATGGCTTTTTATTGTTTCTGTTTGTCAATTGAGTCGTGCGAAACACCGATTTCAATCAGTCAATCAATCTGTTGTGGGTTGTACTATAGCTCGAATCTGGGTGGGTGCTGCAGTGTATGAACAAAAGAATGCCGCACATTCATGTTGACATGTGCGATGCTTGCAGTAAATAAAGCCGTTAAATCAAGTTCGTGTCGAATCTCGAAAGTGTATGATAAACAGGGGTGGTCACGGAAAATCTTTAAAAAATCGCAATTATCGTTGCAACTGTGATGCAGCTTTCCTTGCAATCGCTTACAAAAACTTCTTTTGAAAAATACTTTTCTTGACTCGTAGGTGAATTTACTGTGCTCCAAGCGTGTTCAGCCTGCACCACCCAATACCAAATAACCCTGGAGAAATGGTACTCATGACGTCGCTTGTTACGTTATATTCACACAGCAAGCCTAAGCTCTATTTCAAAGTGTAAACAAAACATCGGGGTCAATTTCGTTAATTGCTGTTGTTATCGAAAATCCTTGCAGTTTAACCAAAACATCCCTGGAAATATTCATACCAACAGCATAAATTGTTCGGTTAAGTTTTTTCAACATTTGCTGCCATTTTCTCTGTCGTTCAGAAAGAGCAAGGCAGTATTTTCTTCAGGCGTTTATGCTTTACTAGGTCGTTGCCAGATTGACGTGTTTCAGTTTGTCAAGAATTTCCTGTTGCGTGACTGACCACGTGACCGATTTTTTTCCCTCTTCAGCTCACTGTGGAGCTGAACGGCAAAACGGAGTCGATCATGAAACGAACGACCCTGGTCGCCAACACTTCCAACATGCCCGTCGCTGCCCGAGAAGCTTCCATTTACACAGGTCTGTTTCGATTTTTAGTTTATAGCAGAGATTTTGAGGACTGACTGGCGATGTAATCAGATGCTCGTTGCGAAATGTTCCGTTTCTTGTTACAGTTGCCTTTATGTAACTTGGCTTTTTTAAACCCCTAGCGAAGCTGCTTTGTTTCCTCTGCAGGTATCACGTTGTCGGAATACTTTCGCGACATGGGTTACAACGTGTCAATGATGGCAGATTCAACGTCCAGGTATCTCAACATTCAGTTTCGGATATTTTTACTCGTTGAGCTTCTTCGTTGAACCGAAGATGTAGTTCCAGCAATTACGTTTTTCCATTTTCTTCGATGATGCTTCGCAACTGAAAATAATTATCTGGACTGAACCGCGCGCTGCATTTGCATCAACCCTATTCGAATACCGGCGCAAACGTAAAAAATTGCATGTAGCTTGATTTGTAAAGTTGCAGTTATTGCCGTTTTATCCCAGTGCGCTTTTTGTTTCACGTTCCTTACTCATTTTTGCTGCTTAATCTTCTCCTGTTACATGTACTTAATGCCAGTACAATGTTTCAAAAATTTTCGACGAAAAGTTCGAAATGTGGGGCATTGTTTCGATCGCGACTGGTCTGCGTATTTGTCAGCGGCTGCAAAGCGCGTGTTGTGCAACCGCGGGCGACCGCGCTATAAAGCCCTTTCATCGAAAACACTTGGTCATGCAAGAGGCGGCAGAAGACATGTCGATCGCTTTCAACTCGTATTTTTGTGGCGACTATTGTTCAGGCATGAACATTTGCTTCAGAGAATAACTCCTGCGAAAGCAAATCCTTACATTCTTGACAAATCTAACGAGGCTTGCTTCAATGCAGATGAATACTGCAGTGTCAGTTAACATTCGAGGATGAAAAACACGTCGTGTGTGTAAACCAGGGGTCTCCAAACTTTTTTGTCCGAGGGCCACATAAAGGTAATACAGAACGTGTCGAGGGCTGGACGTACGCAATGTGATTGTTGCGGGATATGTTATATTCTACCAAAATAAAAAAGTTTTCGTAAGTACTGTGTATATTTTTTCATCATTGACAAAGTGGCTTCGCGGGCCGGATGAAATGGCTTCGCAGGCCGCATCTGGCCTGCGGGCCGTAGCTTGGAGACCACTGGTGCAAACTATGCTGCTTGTCGCGCAGATGGGCCGAAGCTCTTCGTGAGATCTCCGGTCGCTTGGCTGAGATGCCCGCCGACTCCGGCTACCCTGCTTACCTTGGAGCGCGTCTCGCGTCTTTCTACGAGCGCGCTGGTCGCGTGACTTGCCTGGGCAATCCCATGCGAGAAGGGAGCGTGTCACTTGTCGGAGCGTGAGTGTTTTTGTGCCTGTCCTTCCCGATTTTGATTTCAGTTGCCAGCAGAACCGACCCTGCAGAGAAAGCTCGGCAGGTCTTGGGTTCGTGCTCGGTTTTCTATCGTAGAGAACTTTTCTTCTGGAGCTGTTCTCAACTGAAAGAACTTTCTGCCGCGTTGAGGAAGTGCCATTGCACCACGTTAGTGTGCGTGATAATGCTGCATCAGGTTGAGGCGGGATTCGAAAGTCAAAACTGCTTGTACCGCTGTTGCGAAAACATTCTTCAGTTCGTTAACATCGGTAGTTAGTTGTTAAACACCTAAGAAAACGAGTAAGCGTCTGTAGTTGATACATACATGCGGGAAGAATAACCTTGCTTTTTTCATTCGTTACTGTACACAAGCAAATCAGCAGACACTAGTTGCTTAGTGCGCAGCCATGCGGCAAAATGTTGTTATCTTTCTTCCGCAGGGTGTCGCCGCCGGGTGGTGATTTTTCCGACCCTGTGACATCCGCAACGCTGGGTATCGTGCAAGTCTTCTGGGGTTTGGATAAAAAATTGGCGCAGCGCAAGCATTTCCCATCGGTCAACTGGCTGATCAGTTACTCCAATTACACAAGGTACAGTTAATAGCAGGTTTTTTTTCTAGGTCTGACTTTGGTGACCGCTAAGAAATTTACAACCGCAGCCATTTTGTCTAATACCAAGATGGCCGAAAAGCAAGGTTTTGTTGTATTTTGGTGGTGCTCGTAAAGTGAGGTTCTTTGGTATTTTGAGAGACGGTTGGAAAATTTTGAGAGACCGTTTCGGTTTTTCAAAGCAACTGAAAAAACACTTCATCCTAATTAGGGTTGCACATAATAATCGGCAGTTAACCGGTTATCGGCCTGTCGGCAATTTCCCTGATTAATAGGTGTCGGGTTTTTTGGCCGTCAGGCTTTCTCCTGTTCTGTTGGAAATATGTCAAAACATATATTGAGTTGTTGCACAAATTGCAAATGCCGACCCACAGACGACATTTATTTAATCAACTTTGCAAATTGCCACACAATGCTTCTTTAAGCCACAAGAGATTTGGCATCTTAATGCTCTGACCTTATTCTTCTTTATGAATTAATTGCTTATTTAATTGCCCTGGTAAACAAAGTAATTTGATATCAATTACTCATTGTTTTGTTTACCGAAGAAAATGTTGTCTTGTTGACGTTAAGTACCCCCAAACAGTCATCTAGTTCACATATGATCGGCACTATATTAAATTAACAATAGGCATTATCAAATAACTATATCACTGTGTGCTTAAGTCCATTGCAAATAATCGGTCGATGTGACAAGGTCAGATTAATTGGTAATCGACCTATTTGCGTATCGGTGCATCTGGTAACAGTTACGTTTATGGACGTGGAATGTCTTTGAAAGCACCTTCTGGACACTTGTGAACCACCCGAACTTTCATGTTCCGTGGCAAACTTCTTCATTCCCGTGCACAGTCCGCACAATATTTTGCAAATCGTTCGCAGGCATTCCAAATATTCTGCGTGATGCGGTATTATTTCACATCTCAAAAATGTTGCTTGCAATTAGCTAGCTAGGTAGTTGTTGGTTAATCAACTTGCTTGTCCAACGAACTTAAGATCTGTAGACCAAAGTAAAAAGTTTGTACGTTCCCGTGCATATTGTCAATTTAGGTTGCAATCGCCAAGGAGGCGTTAAGCATGTTTGTGACGCTGTCTGCAGATTAGGTTTCAATCATGCGACGGTTATTGTTGCTTTATAATCAGTTATTAGTCAATTTCGCGGTCGCTTGATGCAAAAGTTTTGACATTGTCGTGCGGCATTTGTCGCTGTCGCTTTGAAATTTGTCACTGCCACTTAGCATTTGTCATTGCCGCTTGGCAGCTTGGCATTAGATCCGGCTTCGAAAACGTTCCATCACGATTTTCCAGATCGCTCGACGATTTTTACGACAAAAACTTCCCTGACTTTGTTCCGCTTCGTACGAAAGTGAAGGAGATTCTTCAGGAGGAAGAAGAACTATCCGAAATCGTGCAGCTTGTCGGAAAGGTCTGCTAATTGTCTTTCAACAGCTTGCGCAAATAAAAGCTTTTGCACTGAAATAGTGTCGTCTCCGTGCTGTGTGCTTTTTCCTGTGGTCGAAAAAGCTGCACCGCACATATTTCACTGTTGACTCCATAGTTGGTTGAAATGAATAAGTTCACATGAATGTAAACTTGTCCCAGCTGACAAACGCCCATTGGCTGAAAGGGAGTCGCAACTGTTGTTTTTTTTTGTTTTTTTTAATCCGCTCAAACGCTTGAAATCAAGAAACGTCTTTCGTTCCAGAAGCGACGCATAAACGCACCGTACAACCTGTCAGCTACCGAGTGGCGTAAAATCCCTCGCAAGCTCTGGCGCCCGTTTTTTGTAGAACTTGCACACAACCGATGACGGTGTAACTCGCGCAGGGAAGTTGCTCGCTTTTCCAGTTGGAACGCGGCCACGAGCGTTCAGGCATCTCCGGTATTTTTGGTCTGGACAATTTTTTTTCAAATTTCGAAACTAATGGTTCCCTTTGTTTCAGAGCTCGCTTGCTGAGTCGGACAAGATCACGCTGGAGGTCGCCAAGCTGATCAAAGACGACTTCCTGCAGCAGAACGGCTTCTCTGCTTACGACAGGCAAGTGATTGGCTGCCAGCAATGTATTGCATTCGTTCTTTGATCGCAAAGTCTTGAGACTCTTGCCACACACGCGTCAACTCCGTTAGATCCACATGGAGCTGATGCGCTAAGTTGGGACGTCTCTGTTGGAGTCCGCGCCTGACCCAGCGGTAGTTCACGTAATGTTCGATACATGTCTGGGTTGATTATGGCAAAATTTAAAAAAATTACGAGCTTCATGAGATTATAGTCTTACTTTGCTTTTTGATATACACAAAATAAACATTTTTACGTGTGTAGAACACAGTTATTTTGTTTTCGTTCCTACCCCAGTTGCACCGTTGTTTGATTCATCGTGCGTTTACGAAATAATTAGCGTTTTGACGTAGCTGGATCCGCTGTTCGACATTTGATATTTACACGAACAACAGAAATGACCGCCCGCAGACCCGTTTACAGCCATTTTACGATTCGGGCTAGTTCCTTAGTCCGACTACACAACAATGTTTAAATCCTCTGCCATTATTTGCAAAAGTTCACGGGAACATGGAGGCGGCCATTATTACCACTTTATCTCACCGCAGCCAACAAACACCTTAAACAGACAACAGGCAATCGTTTGCAATCAGCTGACGCACATCGTTACCTCCCTCACCAACTATCGCACATTACCGTTCACTTCTTTCGACCAGGTATTGTCCCTTCTACAAGACAGTTGGCATGATCCGCAACATGATCGCTTTCTACGACATGGCGCGCGCCAGCGTCGAGTCGACCGCCCAGTCCGACAACAAGGTCACGTGGTCGCTGATCAGGGAAAGTCTCGGCGACGTCATGTACCGCCTGTCGTCGATGAAGTTCAAAGATCCGGTCAAGGACGGCGAGGCGAACATCAAGAAGGACTACGATCAGCTGTACGACGACATGCAGACCGCCTTCCGCAATCTGGAGGAGTGAGCGCCTGCCTCCTTCGCTTTTTTCTCAGTCGCGAGCGGACGCGGTTTGCCGCTAAAACCAGACATTCCATGAAAGAGTCCTTTTAGGAAAACTCTGGATTGCAGGAAGCTTCAACGTAAAAAATGGGCTTGTTCTGTTGTTGGGTACGTCTCGTTAAATGCTGCGTTGAGGAAAATGCTGATTTTTTGTTGGCCCTCCGACTTAATATGCAATTTCAACATAAGCTTCCGTTGGGCACAAGTCAAGATGCATAGCATGCTTGTATGGGGAATATCTCATCTCGTTAATTCTTATCCTCAGAATTTCTTATCGGACTACTTGGCGTTGAATTTGAAGTCGTAAAAGCAAACACTGAGGCTGAATTGGGACTTTATAATTTCGTATCAATAACAAATAATCGCCCGCCATGACGCATTGTCGAATCTCGTGCCCCGTCAATGATTGTTCCATACTGTGAAGCGTTTACTGGTCATGGACGTATTGCGTCCATCATCATCCGACCTTACCACCTGGCCATTCCAACGTGGAATTAAATCGCTTTTGAAATGGACAGCTGGACTAATCGTTGTCGGAACCCTTCCGTCAGTAGATCACAGTCACGATGAAGTTGGCAAAAAGCGATCACTTGCGCTTGGAGATTTTAATCGTGATGGAGACCATTTACTGTTACAGGTAATGATAAAAAAACATCTCCTGTTCGTGGTGCGGCTGCTGCTACAGCGCCATTCTTGCACTTTAGGGTTTTCGACGTCCCTTTCCAGGAACTGATGCGTTGTAGTTGGATTTGTCACGAGGACGCATGTTCGCTTGTGGTAAAATTGCATTGCAAGTTCTTGGTCAACCAGATCAAAATCCAATTTTCTGTTCAAAGCTTAGAGTTTAAGTTTCGTTGAGACCACGTGCTTCTGCATTTACTGTGCAATACGTTGATGCTTTCACATTCAACGATGAAAGTTTGTTTTTCACGTCTTTTTCGCCCATCTAATCGAAAAGGCGCCGTTTTTTCGCGTAGTCGTCGTGGTTGTGTTGCTGTTCTTGTCGCGTCCACCTGCTTAGCGTTTTTCGCAACATCCTTGTACAAAACACAAACTTTGACAGACAACGAAATACAATTGTTTACCCGAGACGACGACCTCGTAACGTGTGTCAATTATACGTTGGTCGGTTCGAATAATAATTGTTTGCAGCCAGGAGGTCAGTCAGGCCCACATCCACGTGGGGCATTCGGGGGCAGTGGCCCCCAAATTTTGTTTTACCCCGAAAAAATTGTTTCAAACATAATTGCCCCCCCCTAAGAATGTACTCTGCTCCCCCAAACCTTAAAACCTGGATGCGGACCTGAGGTCAGTC
>JGI24022J15233_10006554_pt1 | contig 12643 bp, 8 predicted proteins | sample Ectturendosymbi2_FD_15233 | JGI IMG/M metagenome (IMG submission 15233)
GCCCGCGGGTTACTTTGTAAGTCCTCATGTGGCCCACGGAGCAGTTTGAATTTGTGACCCCTGGTCCAGGACGACTGCAAACTAGCGCAATTGCCCACTGGAACAACTAACAACCACACGATTGCCCTTGCCTTGCGAAAAGCCGTCATACAGTTTTTTTCACTGAGAAATCAGGATAGTAAAACAACATACCGAACGGTCTAAAAACTGTGCGGAAAACTGGGAAAGTGCATGAGTCATTTGAAAACAGATATAGCCTACTGTTTTGAATAGTTGTCTGCCAATGGTTAGCTCTGACTACTAAGCCATTATTTATTAAGCACTGTCGCGGTAGCCTTAAGAAGCTTAGGTCACGAACCTGGTAAGGCATAAAATATAGCAGTCGTGCAGCTTTGGCATACACGCTAAAAGAAGGGGTGTACTGACTGGTAAAAACATTCACGACTACCCTTCACAGAGGTTTCTGTTCGGTTGGCAGTTGTCTTAGTTGTTAGTTTCATTGTTGGTAGTTGACATCTGGTTCCAGGTCTAGGTCACGCTTCGCTGCCACCGACTGCTATTTAAAAAACATTCTGCGTATCCTTCTACTGTCACATAAAACCAAGTACAAAGTCCGGAATATATTTATTAGCAAGTGGTTTATCATGGATGAGGTATAGTAAAGCATGGCGGGACGCGGACTCGGTTGAACGCAAAGCGAAATAATTCAAATGCATCTTTACAAGTGTTGCAGCTCAAATCGGAGTAGGTCGAGTAATTCTACCCATAAACAACGGCATCTTAGTGTGCTTCTCCTTGAGAATGATGTAGAATGGATGGTTGACATTCACGTACCGCGGTGCGCTTTTGGTCTGGGTTTGACTGAACGATGCTCCGGCCGTTGTTCCAGCCTCGTTCACCTGCAGCAGAAGGTAAACGGGTGACGTATTTCAATGGGGCGCGAAATTCCCACACAGTAATCAGTAAAAACTGCTGACTGCATTTTAGTACTGGGAAAACAGCACACTGCATGAACTATTCAGCGATTGAGGATTGAGCGCAGAATATGCATGATGAACTTTTTGAGAACCAGCCTGCAGAGGTAATGTAGATTTCAGCCTGTGAGTGCTTTTTTCTTGGAGAGCGAAATTTTGACGTAAATGGGATCAACTTTTCTCTCGGTATTTCTTTAAAGGATTGGGTGTTTACAAAGTACTGGATACAACTGAAACTTGGGTGATATTTGGCCGTGAAATAGATAGTTTTTCATTCAACCACCCAAACGCCAAGCATACCATGTACTAGATACTAAAACAAAAGCAATGTGTTCAATCAGTGTGCTGCCAGTAATGCCACAAGGTCCTGGTAAGATAAACCAAAGAAACACTCTGAGAATCTAAACCAGCGGTTCTCAATCTTTTTTGGCCCGTGGACCGTCCTTTTAAAAAAATATCCGATGGACCACTTCGCTTATTTGTGATACTGACACCTCATGAACAACTAGTCGGAACTGCATTGCACATTTCGTATTAACGTGGGCATTCTTCCCGACGAATTTCTGGAGTTGTTGGAGATGAAGTCTACTCCACTGCTGAAGACGACTTTGAAGCAATGGTACAAATGCACGGATATACGAGTGTGGGTAGTGTGGCTATACCTTCACCTCTTCCATTTTCATCCACTTGCCTGTGTTAAAGGACTTTTCTACACTTATGAATATAAAGACATAACCTAGTAGCAAACTTGAGTGTGAAACCGATCTGAGATGTGGATTATCAGCCACAAAGCTTCTAGTTAAACTTTTGGTTTACGAAAACAGCTACATGCTTCTCGTTGATGAAAGTAGATTGCAAATAAATTGTTGTTCTGTTTGTTGCTTCTTGATTTTGCAGTAAGGTGGTGCGCGCGTTTTATTGGCATCGTCATGGGGGGCGTGTCTCAAAAGGTTTAAGAATCCTACTTCAACCCCTTCACTCGCTTGTAAGCGAAATCTGCTCCGAAATAGAAAGATACAGTTACGTTTGTATCTCTTAAGCGTTGCAAAACTGATGTTACCTCCAAAAAGGTTTTGTGTTCCGCTGCATCAATGTTCAGTGTGCGTTGATTGTTTATCCCAGATAAGTCAGCAACGCCAGGTATAAAAAGGTCTTCAATTCCCATTTCCTCCAAGATATCTCGTAGATCTTTACCGAAGTCCAGTCGGAACTTGGGCATCGTCAAGTGAATCTGAAAAGGAACAATCTCAACGTAGAATCGACTGTCTAATCCAGCTAAGTCCAACCCGCGGGCCGCATGCGGCCCAGTCGCTGGTTTTGTGTGGCCCAGTTCACGTTTTCGCTGTAGTAAAAGTATCCTATGTACTGACAACCTGTCCTTATTTTGACAATCTTGAGTTTGACATTTTGGATGCAGGTGGTCTTCAGATCCACTTTATCACATCTGTTGCCACTGCATTTAGGATTCGAACGCTTTCAGTACATTGGCTTAAGGCAGCGGTGCACAACCTGTGGCCGCAGGCCTTCGACAATGAAATTTGCGGCCGTCCACATGTAATTTAAAATATAAGATTTGGCGGCCGTGCTGGCGTATATTGAAGCAAAACAAACGCAAGGCAAGAAAATCAGTCTACACGATGCGTAATTTCGTTAAAATGTTTGACATTTTGTTATACTTGTAGGCACAAGTAAATGACATATGCCGGATAAAACCTATTCTTTAATTAAACGTATCTCATAAATATAACTCGAACTCATTGGCGGCCGCACTGCATATAAATAAAAGTAATGCGGCCGGCAATAGCAAAAGGTTGTACACCCCTGGCTTAAGGTAAACCGCCATTCACTGTGCAGTGTCACTGTGTCAAAGTCAGCCATTCACTGTGCAGCCCTTATTAATATGTCATTCAATGCGCGGCCCTAGTTAAGATAGTGACATAATTTTTGACTCAGTAAGCTATTTGTGTTGGACATAGCTGGTCTAAACCGTCAATGTTTCAAGCATGATCAGTTTACTCGGCAGAACTCAGAGAGTGGTCTTCAACTCAGCATTCGAAGAGTTTTTGGAACTTGTGCACGACAAAAATTTCGATCAAAGCACTTCCGGAAAACGTGACGATACCAAAATTTTTTAAAGCGGTGTATAAGTATTAGAAAAAACTGTTAGCTTTTTTTAATTGGCAGCAAGAAGCATCCCAAAATTATCTTTTAGACGCACCAGGAAATGACATTTTTACGAAATCGTAGTTAGCGAAGTTCAACAATATTGCTGGTTAGTAGTTTTATCGGATTCATGCTAACTTGGAAAATATTCAAGCGATTTGATTTGTGTGGCAGGTCTCTTCGATAACTCAATGGTATCGAAAATTCTGGACAGTCTTAATCATTTTAGAAGAAAAAAGTTTTCTGATAAACGCATTTCGAGTAACTTGAAAGCAGACTCATTCTGAGAACCAGAGGGGGCAAAATATTAGATTTGACGTCTCTTCGGCAGTTCTGTCATGTGACACTTTTTCAATTGTATAAGCTAAAGTTTTTTTTACAATCGTTTTGGTCATGCTGAGTGGATGGTTATAGTTACATTTAACACAGACGAGATGCGCCACTTTACTGAAGTGTGTTATCAAGCTTGATGTTCAGTAATGGATACGTTCGATTTGCGGGTACTAAGGAAGGTTGTGTCACACACGGTCCACCCTGCTACACTTTGATATTCTGACGCAGCCATTGCACTCAAGTTCGTTTTTTTTCATTTTACCTTGCCATGCGGTTTCATGGACACTTTAATCTTCACGACAAGACATACACACTTGCAATGTATCGACATATTCTTCTTAAGTTACTTGTATGTTTACCGAGCAGTTTGATTTCCTTCGATTGTAGAAGTCGTACACGGTTTCGGTCAGCCGATTTTCTATATCCTTTCTGATGGATGGACTTCGCGCAAGCGGTACGACCAACTCCATTACCATTTTGTAATTCAAAGAACCTGCAAAGTAGGAACTTATTGTTTATTAGAACGAATCTGAGTGAAGTTGCTGGTTGCAACCGCCCTGATTTGATGCAGCCATAGGGCAAGGTGTGCCCAGTCGACCCTGTATAGACTGCCGAAGCACCCCTGCTATTCTGTGAGAAGTGTACTTGTGGTAATAAAACAAAGAAAAAGCGTTGTTTTGCGACGAAGTGATTCGCTTTGATCGTGACGTTGAAGTAGACGTCAGTTCAAAGGTGCATTTCTGATTTCTGGCAGAGATGTTTTTGTCTTTGGCAACGTGACTCGTGCAGGGAGACTTACTTGTTCTATACGGCAATTCGATTATGAGCGACTCGATCTCGTCGGCTTCGACGCAAAGAACCTTATTAAATGAGCCCGTCATGAAGTTCATTGGAATTTCTTCGCCAGGTGCATAGAAGATTGACTGACGTGTTCGGGCTGGGTCGAAAGGCTTTTCCCAGTCTCCCTAAACAAAGGACAATTAATTTTTGTTCAGCGTAATCTTTGTGTTTGCAAAGACCGGAAAGAATCCACAGTTAAAACGTAATATAACCGATATCTTCTTAGCATACATAGTCTTTTCACAGTTGGGGGTATTTCAGTACGTTGTTAACTAACCTTTACTTGCTGTAACCTTAGCACTGACCGGCAGTCCTAGTCTTGTTTTCAGCAGTTTTGCTTTTGTGCCAGTATTGTTTTTTGTTTTTGCCGTTCGTCTTAGATGGGTGAAATCTTTACTTCTGTTTTTGTTTTTTTTTAAACATGGCAATTGGTCGTAGGTTTGCTGTCAGTATTTGTTTCGTCACACTAGTTTCTCTCCGCCACAGTATTTTGGTTTTGATTTACTTGCATTGCTTTAGCGTTGCATCATTTCTGATTCAAAATCGATTAAAAATAATCCGAAACGTCTGGAAATAAACCATGGACAGGTTTTTAAAGGCATTTTCAGTTTTGCTCAACTAATGTAGCCGCCTTTACTGAATTTGCAAAAACTAGCCCAGAAGGCGAAGCGAACGTTGCTGATGGACGGTTTCCAAAAATTTAACGCTTACAAAAACTTCTGAGACATTTTCATGGAACTCTAACGCCAGTGGCAATGTGCTTCATAATTTGTGAAAAATACGTAAACTTGGTCATTGCGTTGTGTTTTAAGAGGAACCAGAAATGGCAAACTCCGACTGTAACATGATAACCTTGAAGTAAAAATGCTTGTTTAAGAGGTTTTTTTTTTCACTGCAGCAACCTTCTGATCCATTTGATAACTGCCACATTTCCTTTGTTACTTTAAAACTGTAGAAAGTTGAAAGCTCTCGTAGAAAATTATTACCTAACGAAACACCATGAATGGTACTTGACATTCATAAGCAAACTTCTTAACTACAGACTTATAAATGAAACGCAGGTCTATCGCGAACGCCCTGCATGTGTACAAATGCGTGCAGAGTACTCGTGGAAAAGCTGAGGAGGAAATGTACGAACCATAGTGTAAAGCTAAGCAGCAATAAACAGTGTCGCATGGATTACCAAACGCACTTCATAGTGTAATCTTATCCCGCACCACCGGGCATTCATACTGCGTTTCGTACATGTTTCTGTTAGCTTCTGAATTCAGTTGAAAATCCATAATATAGTTCATGTGCATGGATGATACAACTTGTTTAAAGAGGCGTTGTTGAAATAGCGTCACTTACGCGAAAGTAGAGTGTGGAAACGAGAACGAGCTTCGTGGCGCTTGTCACGGCACTTGGCGGCAGCGCATCTTCAATTGTGTTGTTGGTAACGTTGGCTACCCAGCTGTTAATAAATCTTCTACTCTCGGACGGGTCGTTCACGAAATCCATCTGAAACACACAATCAAGTTCGCAAAGCTTCAGATACAGAGGTTGAGATCATGCGGCCAACGTGAACATTCAATACGATCTGCATCAGAATTTTTGTTACCCAGTTTATAACACAACTTAGCGTCAACACGAAACTCCATGACACGTAGACAGTAAGTCAAGAGAAGCCTCTCTCGCTCTTTGGCATGCTCTTCATCCCTTATTTTCCTTTGGAAGGTAAAGACATAAATGATGTAAATGTCAGTAACTTTTGCGGCCCGACAGCAATATTCCACTGTTCACGCGACCGTTATAGAACACTTTGGCGTCCGGCCGCGTTTGGGGATTTCCGAGAAAAAAAATCCGAAACGCACACGGCTTTGCGCGGGAATTTCTCCGCTCCGGTACGGGTTACAGATCTGGTCGAAGTGTCAAAAGACGCGGCAAGTCTTCTAGTCTGCACTCGAAAAAAATTTTTTGGTTGGGGTATGTGCATGTTCTGTGAGTGACGTCATAAGTGGAGGACTTTAAGGTCACCTTGGCCCACTTTACCTGGCCCTGGGCGCCAACCGTTAGATGGTAGTATTTCGCTGAAGTTTTTATTGGAAACTAGGCTGCAATCCGAGTCTTTTGATACTTTATATGACTTGCTGGGGTTTCGGGTTCAAAAGTTATGATCTAAACTAATAAAAATATTTGACTAATGAGATAATTAATTAATTTGTTTATTTTAGATCATAACTTTTGAAGCAGAAACGCTAGAAAGTCGATCAAAGGCTCAAAAGACTCGGACTCGAGCCTAGTTTCCAATGAAAATTTCAGTGAAATACTTTGGCCTAGCGGTTGGGCCCTAGGCCAGGAAACGTGAACCAAAATGACCCAAAAATTACTTCATTTATGACGTCACTCACAAAAAAACCGCACCCCCCAACCAAAATATTTTTTCGAGTGCAGACTAGAAGACTGGCCGATCCGTTTGAGCCATTGAACAGCTCTCTAGCGCAATCGGCGGAGGAGCTATGGNGTTGGTAAGGCAACCGAAAACTGTTGTTTTTAGGCCGAAATCTAAGTACGAATATATCGTACATCGGCTCTCAAATAGGTTCCCCATTCCTGTTTAGAACAGGTGGCGTCAAATTCGCGCCCTGCGATTCGCACACATAGACCTTGTGTGTTCATTCTGATTGCAGCGCAAGCATTTCAAATGTAACCAGCAGATAAAAAGTTCAAACAAACAAGGTTCGCATACGTTGTTTTATGACAAACAGCTATAATGCAAAGTTGAAGTTCTGACGCGAAAGAATAGATTTTGTTTGCATGTGAATCTACTCTACTTTAACGCACCATCCGTAGCGGCTCTGGAATTTTCCACACCGATTTCAAAGGGTCTCCTGGCTGGACATTGTACGTTTTACGGACGAGAAGTATTATTCTCGTGTGATGGCCATAGTTTCGGACAGTGATGGCCATAGTTTCGGACTTTTACTCAAGAGGTTGAAAGTTAGATTCCTGTCATATCATGTGATTTTCAGCGTTTTTTCAAATTTAAGCAGATGGCTAGCGAAACGAACACGCGGAGATTTTATGGATAATGAGTAAGATATTAAAGTTTCGTTTCTTTTTTAAATGACTTTTGTCAAATGCAGTTATTCAAAACTTAAAGGCGTCTGTGGTTGACGTACAGCCGGACCCGTGACACCACACCTAAGTAAAATAACTACTAAAGCTTAACAAACGTTCGGCGTCGTTAATTGGTAAGCTGAATACAGTCGTTTCGCAACCCAAGTCACCCCTTGGTCACGGGAAGCATTTTGAAATGCATGCATAGCTTACCTCCATGAGCCGGGCGCCGTAATAGCGCTCGGTACCGTCAAGGAAAGCAGGAACATACGTCTCCGACCGCTCTCCGAAGAGCCGGTTTGCCTGCACCAAAGCGAAGCCGTGATTGCGACGGAAGACCTGGTCGAGAAGCTTCAAGTATAATCGTGGAACACGGTTCTTGTTGAAGTTACCGATCCTGAAAAATGCACGTTTCCTGTTCGCTCTTCGAAAGTTGAAGGTTGGACGTTCAACTGTTGCGTGGTATTTTTTTAAAGGGGAATGAAAAAGCGCGAAAAGTTCGCCCAATTAATTCACTGAAAAAGAAAACGTACAGTTCCAGTTCGCTGTAGCCAAGTGTGTCCATAATCTGCTTGGCAGTTGTGTCTTGCGCTCCGTACAGAGTCATCGACAGCCCCGCAGACACAGCGTACGGTGAAACGAAGAAGTTTTGTGAAGCGTCAACGTTTCGTGCTGTCGTGCGAAAGAGCCGGTGTGCGAAAAGCTTGTTTGCCAGAGCCGTTAACCTCCATGGTCGCGTTCCGCCGCTGGAAATGAATATGACAAGAGTTGTTAGGTGCTGGAATGGCTCGGATAATACACGAGCTGCGACTTCTTGATACCTCGTCCTCGGCGCGTCACGCCGTTGTCCCGATGTTTCGTGGGTCGCGATGCATGCCAGACAAAGCAGAAAAGTGACTTTGAACATATTACACCTGATTTGTATGCCTAGAAATAAAAATAAGATGAAATAACCGTTTCCACATGTGGTTACAAACCGACACAGAGTCTCGGTGAATTGATGAAACCTGATCAACAACGCGCAAACCGCAACTTCTCAGGTATTGTTGGAGATACGCAGGCAGTCCTGCAAGGGCTTATTTCGTGGTGAAGCAAGTTGTTCACATTGACTGGAACTGTAAACTGCACTAAGTTTTTGCTTGTGTGGCCATCACAAAGTTACGTTTCACTCTGATGCATCTGACGGCGAAGCATACGCATGCGGATGACGTTAACCGAGAGTATTTTTGGTATCCGATGTCCGGATATTTTTCTATCGGTAAACCGGATAAAAAGTAATGTTGCTAATGCGTGTTACGCCTTTGTTAACGGCCGGTCAATCTTCAAGCTCTGCATACTATCCAGCCCACTTCTGTGGAAGCAGAAAGGACATTCCGTGCATGTGGACTCTTTGCTACTAAACTCAGGTCCGTTTACACGATTCCACAATCAATACGTTGCGCTTCATAAGAAATGCGTTGCAGAAGCAGTAAATGCTAAAAGTGCATGATTTTCTTCATGTGGGCTCGTACCGTGCATGTGTGTGTATTTACAATAAAACTGGCATGCTTTTACGATTAATTTATCACGCAAATCTCGTGAAATAAAATGTATAACGACAAGCGGTAATTATACGTTTAACCGGTTAGCTGAAATAAACATATGCGGATATATCCGTTATCCGGGTAGTAAAAATTATTGATATCCGAATTAACCCGTATACGCTTTCGTGCAAGAAGATCACGTTGCACAGAATGGCATGGTGGCTGTTGATTGAGCTATTACCGCCGTGTGTTTTCAAGCAATATCAGATTCTTTGCGTTAATGTTTTTTGGTGACAGCAATTGGCGGCAGGCCGAAACCTGAATTGTGCTTCTTGCCAGGGCGGTTGAGGTGAACGCTCTTGCCCAAGAGGCGCTGCGGCGAATCACTCAGTCTGTGGATCGAACACCTAACCTTCCAATTGAGAGGCGGACACTTTACCATTGAGCTAATGCTGTTCTTTGCGTTGACACCAAAACCGTAGAATGTATGCCTCTGTCTCGTCGCAGTGTCGTGTCGTCAAGTGTATTGTTGGTCTCGCGTTGCACTGCGCATGCTGAGCAAGTGAGGTGGATTTGTGCGTGCATCTACCGTGAAGTTTTTTCTTGGAAGTTAGAGCGTGTTAATGGCGTTCATCGTCTCATCATGACTATTTTGCAGGCGAAGCAAATGGAGACGGAGCTTGAAAAGATGCTGCTTGCTGAGGAGGAATTCGGGAGGTTGCTGCGCAGTTGAGCTTACCAGTGTTGACGACAATTGCCTTCGTGACATTTTCTCCACTGTCATTGGATGATGTAAAATACTTCATGGAGTAGCACTTGTTCATGGTATAATGGAAGCTGTTCTCAGCTTGTTGGTTCATTCTGCGATTTTGCCAAGTGGTAATAAAAAATCAGCGGTGTTCACGGTTTTTCTTTCATTTGTTGGTTGCCGGACGAGAGGCAGTGACTTAGAGAACGTGCGTTACTTTTTCTACTCCGCAACATGACTTCTATAGTATGCTTTTGCACAATACACGTGGTTTTCATTATCCCGGCGACTGCAGATTTGAGCGATGCTTATAAGGGAAGTGATGATAAATCTAGTCACGTGATCCGAAAACACCGATGATTTTGTTACGATTCACAGACATTTTTCCACGTCAGCTTGTTTTAAGAACTGTAGTTATTTTGCGCCAGAAAGGAAACCTCCCACTTACTCTGGAGAATGCGGTAATAATTTTGCTGCTCGCAAAGCAACCTTCTTGGCAACTGTATGAGGGGAGTTTTTCTTGGAACCACTCGCACCTGGTGAACTTGCTTAAACAGCGTTGCCTTTTTCGTTGATAAATAGGAGTTTAAGGCAATGCAAGCCGTTGATACAGCTTCTACGTCCACGTCCGTGTTTAAAAAACGTTTCCGTGATCATGGCCCACCAAACTAACTCGGTTGTCGGCCTCAAAAACCTGCCTTTAGTGTATGCTCACCTGCAAATCTACTGCGGTAACGTATTCAATTTACGTTTGATTACACAATCCTCAAGCCCCATAGTCTCAAGTTCCCTCGCTTGTTCACAGAACACACATGCACAAAGACTAACTGCGTTAAATCGAAACAAAAGTAGACACTTCCACATCTTATCGGAGAGAATCATAGCAAGCACAATATGCAGAAATCTTTGCCTCATTCCACCGTGAATAGGTGCATCATGCAACTTGCATGGATTGGCCTCATTTGAAGAAAGCTTTCCGACACACGCGTTCCAAATCAGAGGTTTTAAATCGCTCCGAGGGCCACATGAGGACTAATGAAGTAATTCGAGGGCTGCATTATGACGCTGACGCAACAACGGCGNTACCTGAACCTCACTAGAAACAGTTTGTACATCTTATGTCCCGCGAAAGGTATCGTGAGTTGTAGGCAAATCATTCCTAGACGTCACTACATCAATTCATTCAAAAGGGATTTATTCTCTCTAACTGCTTAATCATTTGAAAGTTCCCAAAAAGCATCGCAGGCTGCACAAAACGCCCTCGAGGGCCGCATGTTTGAGACCCTGCTTTAAACTAATGTTATAAAAACTTTTTTGCAGTGGAGTGGATTCAATTTAACGTGACACTTCGCATGAAGAGTTGGGTAAGTTAAAAACAGTCAGTCCGCTGTTTAAAATGTCAAAGCCCAACGAAGTCAAAACTTCTTAGCAAAAATAACGCATTGTCACCTGCGATAATATTCAGGAACGCCGGAACGGGGGTTCATGGCGGAGGTATTGCCCCCATGCCCTTTGAAAAGGGGGGCAACGGGGTCACATGTGCCCTTACATAACAGCATCATAGGTAATTTCAGGGACGCTGGAGAGCGGTGAAATAACGGGGTATTTTCCCCTGCCCTTTCAAGTGCAGTAAATCTCGTTTAATCCGGATCTTCGATAAAACCGGTGGTACGAATGATTTCTAACGTTTTTCTTATAAAAATATTCGCTTTATCCGGATCTTCGCCAATTCCGGATAAAATCTGCTCTCACATCTCGTAATCCGGATTAATCTGTACTTCCGTGCTGTTATGTTCTTAAGTGCACTGATTGGTCTCTGGGAAAGGTTCGGCAGCTTTAAGACGCAACCCAAGCGCGCTCCCGACCACCAACGAACGTTAAAAATTATGATAACGGCCGCAACTGCGCGCAACATTTGACTAATCGTAAAAACGATTATTACGTCACACACAGGCATAGGACATCACGTTGAATATAACGCTCAGGGCACGCCGCCGCACCATGGTTTCAGTCATTTTAATCAGTATTGAGTGTGCGTGTCTAAAGAGCATTATCCCTGAGTGTGTTGTGTCTAGAGGTATGATGTCTAGAGGGCATTACCTTCCAAATGGAGTGCCTGCTTATGGACCAGTCGCAGAAATATCTGCGTCAGTCCAAAATCCCAGATTTCTTCGCAGTCAAGTAGTCTAAAATTTGAACTTACCATATTTCATAACCGCCTGGATATGGCGGTTTCTAGTCTGATGTACCATTGTAAATACACCAACAAATTCGTTTTGCTTCTGTGAAACTCTACTGTTAGGTCGTAAAAGTGTTCAATTTAAGTGATTTTCACCGATATCGCAGTACTTTGTGACGCCAGGCCAGAAACAACCAACTTCGGTTAATCCGGATCTTCGCATGAACCGAATAAAATCGTCGGTCCAATCGAATCCAGATTAACCGAGGTTTACTGTATTGTAATGCAATAAGTTTCACCATAGGAAATGATTTTAAGAAAACATGTAACAATTTATTGATAGTATATGTGGTTACGAAGGTGTGCAAGATATTGACGCCCACGAAACCATGTGAAACCTTTGCCTTCGGATTGCATAGTATCAGACTCACGACAAGTGGTTGTTTTCCAATCCGATAATTGTATCGAATAGTTTCTACTCATGGGCATCGGAATAATTTTTTCCAGGTGGACAATCCAAAAATTTTCTAGGGGGGAAAAAGTGGTCAAATTTGGTTTTCCCACTCGAAACTAAGAAAACAACATTTTTTTCAGAAATTTTGAAAATCCAGGGGGCCTCGCCCCCCCCTTCCGGCACCTAATTGAGATGAATCACAATAAGGATTCTCTTTTTATGGCGTTGAGAATGGACTATTGTTACGTCTGATTTATCAAACAGAACGTCTGAAGCCATTTTCAGATTGCGGGAGGACAGTCTTCTTTTTGCGTGTGAGCAGCAGTTCAA
>JGI24022J15233_10006556_pt1 | contig 12642 bp, 12 predicted proteins | sample Ectturendosymbi2_FD_15233 | JGI IMG/M metagenome (IMG submission 15233)
CCTCCCCACGGACTGCACGGACTGACGATTCTGAACGATGAGACAACCGAGTGGCTGCTCAGCACCTGCCCCGAAATCTAGCGCGACCAAGCAGTGGATAAAAGAAGAACTCGCTCAAACGAAAGAAGAAGAATCGCCACTGTAGCATTCATTACGAAAATAAGCCTATATATCTGCTAGGGGCGCACGTAAGGACAGCATCAATACNCTGACGGTGCTAGAAATCGAGTATAATGGTACTCTTTCCTTTTCTTGTTGTACCAAAATTTTGGTTGCAAAGCGCTCTTTTAATTGCTTTGATCGCCAATCAAAATTCGGAAGAGATACTCGTGCTTGTGGCTACAACTTTTTCAAGCATATCTTAAATGAGATCTAGCAAACTTTGGAGGCCAGCCATGTGCTTCTTTGAACAAATTTTTCAGCAGTACGTTGCGGAAAAAAAACATTGTACACACAAGTATAACCTAAAAGTGCGGTTATGCCTNAATGCATAATATGGCAGTGGACAACTAATCTGCTNAAAAATTTNTTTTTGTACCAACTTGATGTCAAAATTATGGATAAGAAATACGATATATCAATAAAACTTTTATATGGTACTGCAGAAAACTACAGTGTAACTTGATTTTAATTCAGTGCGTTTCACTGACCATTAAACAACGTTACCTGTCTTCTTACTGTGTTTTCAGGATTTCGTCTTTGACGACTCCACGTCCGCCACACTTTGTGGTCGTTGCAATCGATTTCGGAACAACTTATAGGTATTTATGTGCAAGAAACATAACTTCCGCAGTGATTATGCTGATTACTAACGATTATCGTTTATTTCAAGCTTGAGAACACCACATAGTTTCTTCCTTTCCTTCTGTTTTGCAGTGGATATGCATTCAGCTTTGTGCAACAGCCCGACTCAGTTCATTTGATGCGCAAGTGGTCGGGCGGTGACCCAGGAGTGACCAATCAAAAAACTCCAACCGTGGTGCTGCTGAACCCCTCGGTAATACCGTTTGACCGTTAAGTCACCACCAATATTGAACTAGTGGTGAAACAAACGTTTACTGCCTTCTTCTAATTCAAGTGCCGTCGTTCTAATAAATGTTAGGCAGGTGGTCGCGCTTTGAATGGTCTCGCAATTATTAACATTGCTGAACCTCGCAAACACTCCCCATCCCCGATGTTTATCTTTCTACGAGCGCCGTTAGCGATGGTGATTACACTGCACATATGAGTGACTGTCCTCATCGCTTGTCGTGCAGCTTGTGATGCATGTACATTTTGTGTGGATGCACTTCGTACGTGATCTGGTGAAAGATTAACCTCAACTTTATTGGTTGAGCTCCAAAAATTTAGGAAAACGCTGTCCACTCGCTGATTAAATCAGCTCATCGGCCAAAGATTTCCTTGTGTGATCACATTACCCTAAAGTAAAATCACCAAAATTTTAATATGACCCTTTTTCTCGGTGGTATCTTCTTTGTGCAAAAGTGTGTCCGATAACACTTTTGCAGCTTCGTATTCACGCCTTATCTATGAAGTATGTTTCAGAAACAGCACTAAATTTCTTTATGATCCTGCAGGAAAATACTACTTCTGATCAAGTAAGGCTGCTGGTGTTAATGTACGAAGTCAGGCTGTTTATCGATATCAGCAAGAGTATAGCTATCACCTTTAACAACCTTCCTGCGTAGATTAATATATTTTTTCTTGGAAGCAGTCTTCTTATGCAAAATTAGTTCCAAATTGTTACAAAGTACGGATGAAAGTAACTTGATTTCACATAAATTTAGGATTCATGTGATTTTCAGTGTTTTTTTCTTTTTTTGAAAAAACTTGTGGATGGAGCGTGTTTATGTACTGCCAATTTTTAAATAATTTTGCTTGCAAAGGGCGAATTTCATTCATTTGGCTTCGAAGCTCGCGATTTTTACCATGATCTTGATGCAGAAGAGGCAAAAAGATGGATTTTTCTTGATCGCTTCAAAATGAAATTACATTCAGATCAGGTGAATACTTCACACATGGATAGATTTATTTCCAGTTAAATATATTGGGCTAAACCTTTTGCGGAGTTTTTTTCAAAATTGTTCAAAACTGAAAAGTTTTATAAGTTTAAAATTGTCATGTACATTTCGGAACTTCTTCATGATAAATCAAAACAAATTTTGCTGCCCAGATTTACTTTAACGTTGTGATAAATCTTTGTCATCAAATTTTTTAGAGCTAACAAGAAAAAACTTACAATATCAGTGTCATTCTCCCTTTTTGATCCACTTAGTCTGAAACACAACTTTCTTCAACAAACATACCTTAAGTTTTTCCCTCTGAAGAGTGACGGCACGTTGGGTTAAGTGAAGAGAAATTGTAGACTCAAATGGGTTTTAAGATAATGTATAAAATATTAGAAGATGGGTTATTTTTGATGCAGAAACTGAAATTCGTTGAGACTATTATGCATGAAGTTAGATTTTCATTATTGCTGTTAAGCTTTTTCTTTGACTCTTTCACTATCGTTAAAAACTAACTGAGTTAGTGTGATCCTAGTTTGAGAATTTGAACAATTGTCTCAATGTTTGCATGTCACAGACGAACTAACTTATTTCGTGTCAACAACAATAAATATATTTCTGCTCTTTTCTTTGAAAGTGATGTTTTTGCCAGAAAAATCACTATTTTCACTTGACTTCTTGCTTCTTTCTGATCGCACGCTGAAATGTCGCTATTTATTTAATTTCGTAAATACGCCATTGCTTAGCTAAGGTAGTTGAACAATTTTGGCAGAGCTCAGTTAAAGAACAAGCTTGTTGTTGCAGAATCTAAGCAAAGCTACCAAACTGGAAGCTGCAAATGGAAAGATGGTTCCAGCACTTCGAGTTTTTTCGCATGCTTTGAAGTTTTTCAAGCAGCATGCACTTCAAGTTAGTTTTGTCTAAAGNAGTGCTTCCCAACCTGGGCGCCACTTACAATACTTAGGGATGCCGCAAGCTAATGTATTTTGCAAAATATTATTATAAAAAACATTTCAAAATGTCATCAAACTTTTAATCAAATTGCAGTGGGATTGCCACTGGGTTCCGCAAATTATATTTCTCTTTTGCAGGGTGTCGCAAGCCTAAAAAGATTGGGAAACACTGGTCTAAAGCATTTTCAGCTTTAGCTCTTAAACATTTATTAGTTACGACATGATTTAAAGAAAAAAATTCATCGTTTGGGTCAAATATAATGGCATTTTTCATTAAGCTTTTTTCCACCATTTCCGGTTTTGCTGATTTGCTTGCGATTGTTTTTAGTGACTCATAAGCATAGTTTAATCTAGGTTTGTTGGTGTACTTTCATTGTGGCCCGATAAGCAACTGATGGACCTGTGCCTTGAAAGATCTTCTGGTTCGTGAGTTGAGAGTACCATGATTCTTACAGCTTTCAGAGAGCTCGTAATAAATTATAACTCGTCACATACTGTTTTGAAACAAAAATCTGTTGTTCATCAACAGATGTTTCAAGCGGTATGTTGAAGGGTAATTCGCAGAAACAGCTTCAGATGAGAAGCCAAAATTTTATAAATACAACTGCGTTTACTGCTTTCCGGTGAAAAGATGAATCCCTGCATACGCAGTAAAAGTAAAATTTGAGGGTTGGAAATGTTGTTACGTTACTTACCGTTTGTCACTGTCAGAAGCAGTCCAAGTCAGCAACCAGTGAAAACATTAGGAGATGACACATCGATTTTAATGGATAAACCTAAAAAAGTTAACAAACGTAAGGAAAGAAAAACTATTCCCCAACATGCAAATAATACGAAGTGCGGAGAAATGGCAGTAAATCCTTTTACGGTTACAGTCACGTAGGTTGGATTTCGGAAAGCACATGTTTCACTAAGAAGATTTGCGCTCACTCTTGTGTGAAACGGTTATTTCCCAAAAAATAATTTGAAACCTACTCCTTTTCCAATTCGAAGCAAGGCTTAGCCTACAACGTTAAGAGTAACCGTTGTTTCAAACCTCAGTTAAAGTAGTTGATGAGGTAGTGAACAAGGTTATATTTTTCGCAGGCCACTAAAACAAACAGAACACATCGCTTGCTGTTTCCTAAAAGCATATTCTCCTTGTATAAAACCCTATTTTAAAAACATTTTGTCAGGCAGTATTTTTGTTTGAAAGAGTTTATTACCGTTTTAAAAATTACAGATGCTGGAAACTTATTCACAACAATGTTGAAAAAATTTGAGTAAATCAAGTTTGCTTCACGTGCGTTCGTGTGGTGGGAAAACACGGGCACTGGTTCTCCTGAAAAAAAAGCATTAGTGATTTTAGCAAATCTTAGCATTTGCCAGATATTTTCAATTTTGATTCTTTTAATACAAGATATTTTCACCATGTTTTTATGATGAGACGTCGACTCATTAGGTTTCAGGAATGTTTGGTGAAATAGTGTAGTAACTATTCATCAGATGAGAGCAAAACTATTTGGCAATTTCATGGCAACGATATGTCTCAACGGCGACTTCGGCTGTTGTCTACGATATAGTGGAAAAGCAGTGGAGCATGATTGTCGAAGAGTATTTTACCTGAAGCTTGCAGGTGTTCGCAAAGCTCGACTGTTACTTACGTACCCTTTACATAAATTCTTAAATTTTTTTAATTGAACGCCTTGGCGAAAGCTGATAGGGTTACCGCAGGAGGCGAGTTTCATACATTGATGCACATTCACTCCGGCGTAAAAACCCTTACTGCAATTGACAGCAGAGTAAAAAAAGGGTCCTTGAAAGCGCTGTTTAGAAAATATGGTCAGAAAATACATTGGTAGTGTACATTTGCACATACTTTGTACGCACACCGGAATTTTTAACCATACTTGCGAAAAGGTTATCCTAAAAAGAAGCATTGTATTGATCCTAACACCTCAAAGCAAACGACACATGTGTTTAGCCGGGTTCAGGCAGCTTTCAGCCGGGCCTCGATTTCTGGCACTTGCATGCATATCAACCTAATACTACAGCCAGGGCCGCAACCAGCTGGTATTTTCGAGGGGAGCAAAATGGTTATAACTTGTTGTTGTACGTAACAACTAAATATGATTTTGAAAATTTCGGGGAGGGGCAATTGACCGGTTGCCCAGCTCCTAGTTGCGGGCCTGAATACAGCTATACTGTTCTTTACGTTAGACAAACTACGTTCCGCGGTATACGAAAACGAAATACCTATGGCGCGGAGTCAATCGCTGAAGTCACTGTAATGGTGAAAATGTGTTCAATAAGAATGGAGGGTGTGCCATAAAAGTACACGAAAATATTTTGCAGGAACTTTCCGATGAGCTTGGCACACGTATGAAGAGCACTGACGTCAGATGGGTGGTCACAGTTCCGGCCATCTGGCGGCCTCAGGCCAAACAGTTCATGCGTCAAGCAGCATATATGGTATGTTTGATATAATTTTCATAAATGGTATTTCTGCCTAACTCACCAATTTAAGTGCATATTTTGTGCAGCATTTAATGTCACATTTAAATTGTGATCTTGCTTTAAAAATCGAATTTTAAAAGAATTTATATTCATTCAAAACAAGAAAGAATGTCCTTGTTTTCCAGGCTGGTCTTGCTTCTGACAGATATCCTGATCAGCTCGTTATCGCGTTGGAACCGGAAGCGGCGTCCATATTTTGCCGGAAATTACGCTTATCTCAGGTGCAGGGTGATTTGAAAGATGACTTGACTGTGGAAGAGACCCTGACAATCGGCAACCAGTACATGGTGGTGGATTGCGGAGGAGGCACTGTTGACGTCACAATTCATGAAGTGTTGTCAGGTGGAGGCTTGAAAGAAGTCGAGGCAGCAAGTGGTGACGCTCTGGGCAGCGTTGCTGTCGACAAACAATTCGAAAATTTGTTGAGGAAAATTTTTGGTTTTAAGTTTATTGACACATTTCAGAGGAAGAGACCGATTGGTTGGGTAAGCCAGCACTGTTTGTGACAGGAGTCGGTTAAGCTCTTTTATTCTTGTAATCTGAACTCTTCTTGCTTAAACTCGTAAGCCCCTAGTGCAGGGGTCACCGACCTTTATGTAACTGAGAGCTACTTCTTGGGTACGGATTAACGCTAAGGGCTACTAGGTTGATACACACTTCTGAAATAAAAAATTAGTTCAATTTACCTATTATATTATCATTAATGATTCTATAATCTATGTGACCATACTTATCATCTTAATGCTATTTTGAAAACAGGCCCGCGGGCGACCAACGTGGTCCTTGCGGGCGACCTGGTGCCCGCGGGCACCGTGTTGGTGACCCCTGCGCTAGTGCGTAAAACGATATGTGCGTTGCTTTAGTCAAAAAAACTTTGTCCAAGCTAAGCTGTCTTTACAGAAAAAGTAATCATTGCTCAGAAAAATCTTAATACCGTGACAAACGGTGCTGTATAATGTTAAAGTATGCAAAACTAATCGCAAAAATACGGCTCGGCAAAAATTCTACTCAACCTTGTGCTTCGCCTTCAATTTTACAGGTAGACATGATGATAGCTTGGGAGTCACGGAAACGGTCAACCAACCCTGGCCGCGTTTCACCTCTAAACGTTGCCCTTCCTTTCTCATTCATTGATTTGCATCGGAAACTTCGTGGATTCTCAGTCGAAACCGCTTTGCGGAACTATGCTGACTCAAACATAAAGTGGTCACCACAGGTCAGAATAAAGTTTCACAAATCACATGCACAACTAATCTTTCAGTTTCTGCATGCTGTCTTTTGTGACTAATAATCTGAAATACTGGTGAACGCTGCGAGTATTTGGTATCTATGTTTTGTGGTATAAACTTCCTTTTTCACGAATTTTACTGACGTTGTTTTGCGATCATGAAAATGTATAAAGTTTTTGAATTTCAAAGATCATCCAAATATTTGATGACAAGTATCGCGCACCACTGGAATGAAACATTTAATGCGTGTTTAACCTATAGCCGTGTCGTGTCACACACTGTAACATGTTATGAAAAATGTGTGGATTGTGTAAATTATTACGAAAAGAAAACTTGGGGTGTTGAAATGGCGGTACCGTTTTCGCAGGGCATGCTTCGAATAACGTCGAGTTTGATGCAAGAGTTATTTTCTCCCACGCTGGTTGCAATATCTGATCACGTGATATCACATTTGAACGAGCGAGTTTCGCTTTTATTTCTGGTTGGTGGATTCGCCGAGTCGCAGATGCTTCAAAACGCTGTTCACGACGCAGTCAGTCAGCGTGTCAGGGTCATCATACCATCCGACGCCAGCTTGACCATTCTGAAAGGCGCTGTTTTATTTGGTCTCGATCCTACTGCAGTGCGCATGCGCACAAGTCATATGACGTACGGCGTAGGTGAGTTGGTGTGAACTGAAGGTGTGAGCAGCGCTGTGCACGCGACTGCGTTTTGGATTATTTCGGTGCCCCGAGTGTTGTTAAAAAGTGTTTCGTTAAAAAAAACTTCTAACTTTTTATTTCTAATGACTGAAGCATCTGGCGTTTGATTACATTTCGTCTAACCTGTTTTTTCAGGTATTTTGAATAAGTTCCTTCCTGCTGTTCATCCCAGAAGCAAAAAATTAATCCGTAGCAACAGTGTTTGGTGCAAAGATGTTTTCGATTCTTACGTCACAGCTGGTGATGCAATTGCTCTTGGAGACATCGTTCAACGAAGTTACGCTCCAGTGCGTCAGAACCAGTCAGAAATCATCATCAACTTTTACAGCAGCAACAGGCGCGAAGTGCGTTTCATTGACGAAAAGGGCGTGTCTAAATGCGCCACGTTGCGAATCAAACTCTCGCGCAACTCGTCGACCACCCCCCTGCGCAGGAGGGAGCTGCGCATATCGATGATGTTCGGCGACACTGAAATCAAAATCGACTGCCTCGACGTTTCGACAGGAACAAGAGCTGATGCCCGGGTTGACTTTCTCACATGAATTCGCCGACTGTATGAAGGGCGACGTGCATGCATGGGGATGGTTCTAGTTCAGGTCTACGCGCTTATAAGTTACTGGTGGAACTGTATGCGATACTAGTGCACCTGAAACATAACCCTTAACAGCAGATGAACTTAGGTAGCACGCTGAAAGCTTATTATGTTTTTTTTTAAAGACGAAAGGCAAACAAAGCAATTCTCAAAAAGCCGCCTTTCGCGATTGGCAAATACATTTTCCAAACAGAGGAAGATAATAGAGCTTATTTCACAAGATTGCCAACACTGCCCAAATGAGGGAAGCAGCTTCATTTATCAAGAGCGTATGGGATAGATCTGATATTAACAGCACACTGCTGATTATCCTGCAAAATATTTCTTGCAAAAATCAATAGAAAAAAGCCACCACATTTATCAAAAGGTTACTTTTCAAAAACAGATCAAAAAACTTGCGGTGTAAAGGAAGAAATAAAGTCTATGAACAATTGTGAAATTTAATAAAGGAATGTAGGTGTAAACATCATATAGTCTGCATGATTTCAGCTCATATGTTTTCCACCTACCGTAAACTTTTCTGGATTGACTCATAGTTCCACTCAGTGATTTTGCAAACAACGAAAGTTTTCATCTTTTTGGTTTAGGTATAGGGGAAGTCAGGGGTGCCAGAGAGACCATATCCCCCAAATTTCTAGCATATCTTACCATTTTGTGCTTCAACAGGCGGTGTCCCAAAACAAATATTTTTGATCGCTTAAAGTCGAAATATTTGAACCCTTCTAAAATTTTGGCTGGCTGCGCCACTGGGCCAAGGTAAAGACAATAGCNGGCTGCCTGCGTACATTTTACCAAATCTTAGTCGATTTATACAACTTTGGTTTGTACAGAACTTAAAAAAAAACAAACATAAACTTCATTTTTTCAAAATATTTCAAAACGTTGTGAAGAATTGGATTAAATGTTCAGCTGTAACCAATGGTGTGGAGTCAGAGAAAAGTGGGGAACTTTTTATTAAATCGAAGACGTGCCTTTCCGCAAACAAAGTAAATGAATTTTTTTTGTAATTGAGCTTTATGCGCCAATATTTTGTTACCAAATGAAAAGATTTGCAAAAAGTTAGACAACGTAACTCGCTTTCAAAAGCGTGCAGTAGAGGAAAGACTTTTTTCCATCAAAACATAGGCTATTGGCATCATTACTGCAACAGTTACATTTCTGCAAATGAATTCAATTGCACTTTTATGTCGGAAAACGTTGCATAAAATGAAGAAAAAACACTGAGTAACATTTTGACGCACCAACTGCAGATAGACTTTGATCTTTTCTAGCATTTCTCCAAATGTTGGAATTGCACATATCAGAGCGCGCTTACGAAAGTTTTTTAAATATTGATTTAAGTCCTGTTTAGATTTATCTATTTTGTCCCCAGCGTTGGCCAATGTGTAACCTTGCCCTGCGTTTTCCGTAATGCTGTTGTTGCGTGTTTGCACTGAGCAGGTTAAAGCTCACGATTGGAGACCAAGACCTGTTGGGCATCGCGGTCTCAAGCACTCACGCGACGCATTTTTGTTAATGCATTGGGGGAGGGCAACACCAGTCATATGATGCGTGCGCATACTGCGTTATGTACATCTTTGTAATAGCGTAGCAAGTGTTGACTTAAGCGACCGTAGTTCGTAGTGATCAATTTTGCGCTGTCGTTCTTCAATCATAAGGCACCAACGTTTTGCAGTACACCGAAGAAAATGAATTATTGCATAATGTTTGCTTTTTTCCAGCAGCAAGAAGTCGCGCTTAGAATGGACATAAAGAACCCGTGCACACAGGGTCTATTTATCAGTGGCTGCTTCGCCAGAAAGCAGCATTGCCGTAAAACGAGTTGCCGGGCGTTCTGCACTCCTCGTCCCGCAGTGGTGGAAATTTATGAGTAACTCCTACATTTACCGACCGTACGCGTTTCGTAACAGCATTGCAGTCGCTGTAAGCCTTTGATTGATGAGTTTCACAGATTGCAACCGCACGGCCGCAGATAATGCAAGTTCGTCCGAATTGCCTTGACCACACAAAAAGTGAAAGACTGTGGTTCGGTTTTGTTCAGTATGCAGGTGAAAAGGCAACTTACATCGCAGTGAGAAAATTGCATTTTTGTTGTTTGCACGCCGAGAAGGTTGCGGTTCCATACAAATTAAGAAATGTAGACGACGACATTTCAGTTGTAGAGGTAAAGATGAGAAAAGCAAAAAGTTACATCAATTGCAATCAGAAGTTTTGATTTAAATTTTTCAGGCCAGAATTCATATTGTAAGGATGTGTTTTCCCTCAATGTTTTACTTCAAATATTTTAACTTGAAAATAATGCAACAGCTTAAATCACTGTCACATACATTTTCTAGATGCATTCTGGGCGAGGTGTTTGCATCAGATTTAAGCACAGCATGCAATCTCGCAGCTTTTTTCCACTTGCCAAAGGTGTGAGCTAAAATTGAAATTGTAATATAGCGGATGGAGTGACAGTGTCCAACTACAAATCGTTACCTTGCAGCAAGTAAAAGCAAGCTTAGGTTCCAAAGAAATCCTGAATTTTTAACTATGTCATGGAACGCTTCTTTACGATCGGCTTGGGGTGTATTAAAAACTGTTAAGTGCATGCCTTTTCTTCAGGCGCAAATTTGTCGGTCAGTTTGTCAGCACGCAAGTGATTGATATGTTTGTGAGATAACCGCTCGGGTCTGATGCTAAAGACTGCAGTGGAAATTGCATATGAGCTTATGAAAACCAATTTACGACGAAAACAACCAAAGCAAACTTTAGGATTACCTTCAAGATCAGTCAATAAATATTTCTTTAGAATCAATGTCATGGATTATACTCGGAGAAAAAATTGAAACGATAGCATTTACTTAAACCTGGAAAAAAGATCTTCAATATTAGTCTTGATTATCCACATTCTCTTTCACTTACGGTACTTTGGCTTTTCCAATCCATGTATACTTTTTCATTTCTGAAAGTTTACATATCACTTTTTACATCAAGCAAGTAAAGAAAACACTTTTGATCATTTTTTCACCTGAACCGTAGAAAGCGCCCATCAAAAAACAGAAGGAAGCGAGCTTGCAAATTACTTTTGTTTGAACGTTTCCAATCGTATCGAGAGCGCTTTTCAAGCCATGAAATTCACACAAAAAGAAACGTTTACCAACAGCTTTCTTTCTGAATTGCTGTGTGACTCTTTTTAACAATTGTATCTGCAACAAAGCTACAGTACACTTGGAGTGGAGCAACTGCAATTAATTTAAATGGCCGCATTATTCAAACATTAGACATGATAAGCGTGACGTATGTCTTGCAAGAAGCGAAAACTTAATTTATGAATTTTTGCTGAAAGAGTTAGGACAACTTCCACTTGAAAAGTACTGATATAAAAAAACAGCTAAGCGAGGCAAACGGTTAAAATCCTACACAAAAAACACAATTTTCAAAAATTATATTGCTTTGAGAATTTCGCAGGACACCAGTGGCCAATTTGCTTCTTCCCGACTGCTAACATGATAGATGACATTTTCTTCTGGTAAAATGCATTGCTTGTCGCCAGTCCTGAAAGCTGTATTCCTTGGCTTTTTTATTTTTATGTTTCAACATACGCACAGTTTAGTGGTTGTAGAACTGAAATTTCGATAACAATCATCTGCAAAATCACAATTAAGGAAAATGCGGCTTTGGCACCAACAACTGTAGAATTATGTACCGTTTTTTTGTTTTGGGTTAAATACGTTACTTTAATAAAATTTGCGGAATGCTTTTTGCTCATTCTGTGACAGCAAGGTAAAGCAAAATGTTTGACCGCTTCCTTCACTTTTGTTGTTGCCTCGCAACAGAGCGTTCTGTGCATTTCTGTATGCAAAATAGCAACTGTTTTCAAGGCATCCTTGGAAACAGGTGCTGTTTTTCACGGCGACTGTACACTTTAATCGTGACTGCAACAGTGCAACTTACCGTCAACTTAGTTGTAGTCAGCAAAGCAATGCATTAGAATTTGAATGACTATGATTTGGATAAGTGCTACAGTGAGAGTAAAAAAGTTCAAAAAAAGTTGATAAATACCACAGATAATTTTGTATTTAAAATAACTAAAGGCTTTTGCTTTGTTTGAGCGTAAACTGTTGTGATTATAAAAAGTTCATTTGCTAAACAACAATATTTTTAAATTTAGGTTTATTGATCAGCTGATCTGCTGCATTGTTTGCGAAATCGTCAAAATGCATAGTACGGACCAATTACACATTGAAACAGAGTACAAAAAAGCAAAAGTCCCAGGCATCTACAAGTTTCTTGCCGTCCTGGCTGTTCTGATGACCATAACTACAATTGTTTTAGCGATCCTGTATGGCTTAGGTGTCGGTTACACGCAAGGTAAGCCATGATTAATAGAATTCGGTTAAAAAATTCTCATCGTATGCTATTTGAAGCGTTAGTCGAAATATCTGTCTAAAATGATTTGTTTTATCCTATATCCATGGGCGTTGGAAGGATTTTTCCAGGGGATAGCCAAAAGGATTTATTTCCAAGGGGAACCAACCGTGGTGAAATTTCATTTTACTCACTCGAAACTAAGAGAACAACCTTTTTTGCTAAAACTTTAATAGGAAAGTTTCACTTTTCAAAATCCAGACGGCTTTGACCGCCTGCCCCTCCTGACGCCCATGCAGTGGCGTAACTAAGGGG
>JGI24022J15233_10006558_pt1 | contig 12641 bp, 5 predicted proteins | sample Ectturendosymbi2_FD_15233 | JGI IMG/M metagenome (IMG submission 15233)
CAACTCCCTCATGCATACCATACATCGATGTACTTGGAAGTCATTGCAGTTCTTCATTATCATAATCATGATGGCGTGATTCATGCGTGTATTTCAACAAATGCATTAGCGCCATCAAGCGTATACTCTATACTACCGCAATGTATACGATCTCATTTTCTTTCATGTATATGTGTTTTTTCATTTCTCTTTACTGCGATGCATGTTAAATGTCTAGCGTTTTGCGTGTGGGAGTGAAGACGTTACTCAATACAACAATTTTACCAGTGCACGATAGAAATGAACACAAAAGCATATCTTCATTCATGAGATTGTTGGGGCTGAATTTCGACGGGCAGTTGTGAAAAAAAAGGAGATTTAACCTTATTTCATGCGCCCTTCTCAGAATATCAACAACTTTGATTCACTTTCTCCTTTTCGATTTAATTTCAACAAGGGCAGAAACATGCTCGCAAAGGCTTGTCGTTGACATACGAACAAGAAAGGAAATCACTTCTTGGCTGAGATTTCCGTATTCAGAGAAGTTATGCCCAAATTAAGTGAGGTCTTTGAAATCTAAATAAACCACTTCTCAAATATTACTTCTATTCTAGGGTAGTGCTGTAGCTAATTGCTTGATAGTTAGCTTATTAGTTGTTACGAAACAACGGTGGAGAAAAAAATCATGAATTTTGGATTTGCTTGCAGGAAGCTCAAGTAAGCAAAGTGTATTGCTGTATATGTGAAACAAAATACAGTAAACTTCGGTTAATCCGGATTCGATTTGACCTACGATTTCATCCGGTTTAGGCGAAGATCCGGATTAACCGAAGATGGCTGTTTCTAGCTTGACGTCGTTTAAGTACTGAGATATTGGTGGTGAAATCACTTAAATTAAACACATTTACGACTCAGCAGCAGACTTTCGCAAAAGCAAAACAAATTTATTGATGTATTTACAATGGTACATCAGACTAGTAACCGCCATATCCAGGCAGTTATGAACAATCTGAAGTTCATAATTTTAGATTACTTGGCTGCGAAGAAATCTGGGATTTTGGACTGACCTAGAGATTTCTGCGACTGGTCCATAAGCAGTCACTCTTTTTGGAAGGCAATGTCCTCCAGACATCTTACTGAGTACAATGCACTCAGGGATAATATTTTACACATGCACACTCAAAACTGATGAATAGATTGAAATCGTAGAGCGGCGGCGTGCCTTGAGCATTGTGTTCAACGTGAATGCCATGTCCATGAGTGACGCAATAATCGTCTCTACGATTAGTTGAATGTTGCGTGCGGTTGCGGCCGTTGCTAGTATAATTCTAAACGTTCGTTGGTAATTGTGAGCATCGTAGTGTTGCATCCAAAAGCTGCCGAATCTTTCCTAGAGACCAGTCAGTGCACTTAAAGAGCACAACAGCGTGAAAATGCAGAAAAATCCGAATTACGAGATGCGAAAAGATCAAATTTTGCCCGGTATTGGAGAAGATCCGGATTAAAAAATCCGGATAAACCGAAGATTTTTACATAGAAAAACGTTAGAAATCATTCGTACCACCAGTTTTATCCGGTTTAGGTGAAGATCCGGATTAACCGACGTTTACTGTGACTAGTTTTGAAGACCAAGCATCTGTAAACCCCTGTACACGCCATCACTGTGGTACACTCCTGGAATATTCTAAACCAGGGGTTCCCAACCTGGGGTACATGTACCCCCAGGGGTGCATTTTCCTATCTGAAGGGGTACATCTAAGGTTGGCAATAGAAGAGAAAATATATTTACAAATTGTTTATTTCCAAATATTTATACATATATCAGCGAATATTATTTTCAAAAATCATTATATGTTTATTGTTAAATATATTCGTGAATAATCATGACAAAGTATTTTGTCATAAGAAATTGTACGGGTACATGTTCATCTGCCAAAGTGATGAAGGGGTACATGCTTATCCGGTGAAATGCTGAAGGGGTACATATTCATCTGTCGGAATGCTGAAGGGGTACATGGCAAGAGAAAAGTTGGGAACCCCTGTTCTAAATCATGGATGGGAAACCTGTTTGTTATCACGGACCGCATGAATTGTGTGGTATATCTGGCGGGCCGCAAAATTATTGAATTTTATCTTCAAATTCTACCTTGATCTTCATAAGGAAAATAAGGGGAGAAAACTATGTTACGGAGCGAGAGATACCTCTCTTGGCTGACTGTCTGCATGTCTGCTTATTTTGGAGTTTCTTTTTTGACGCGATGATGTGTTCTAACTTGGGTAACGAAAATTCTGATGCAGGCCGTATTAAACGTTCACGCAGGCCGCATTTGGCCCGCAGGTTCCCCAACCCTGTTCTAAACAAATAGGGGTGCACTATACACCAGGTTAGCAAGCAATCTCATAACATACGTTGAAATACCAGGTGAAAATGCAAATTTGTTTTGCGCAAAGCTGTGAGAAACCCACCTTCGGCTGATTCAACCATAGGAAAGTCAGAAAACTTTATCAGACCAGGTGGGCACTGGAATCGAACCAACAACCTTCCGTTGACTCTCTTTTGCTCTGTATCTAAAACCTTGTTGCATGCTTCATCTGACCGATGGCGCATCACGTGACTCAAAGTTTGCGCTGCTGTGAGCTGTTTACCATTCCTGGTGGACGCGGGAAACCACGTGGACCATTGCGAATCTGCAAATATTAATTAATTCAACGACGTTGTGCGTAAGCAAGCTGACAAATCGCATGGAAAATTTTGAAGTGTGTACGGTTTAATTTTTATTTGTTGTTTATCTCAAGCTACAGGTACATAACACGAATGGGAGCAACTGATACAAAATAACAAAAATAAATAAATAAATAAATAAATTAACAAATATAAGCGCGACTTGTAAAAATTTTAGATGCTCATCAAATCAAAGCTTTAGAAGGTTCTCACCAAATCAAAACTATATTAAATCACGTGTTAACTTTGATTTCCTGACTTTTTGCTCTTAAAGGAGAAAACGTCTGTTACCAGATCGTTGTTATAACACATTAGCAAAAGGCTACATGACCAGGAGCAGTTTATTCTGAGTCGATCCCGTTATGTACACGTTTTCGAAAAAATGTTATACGTCAGTCTGGAAATCCAATTTGACGGCTTAGGTTTTCGTTTATCCATTTCTTACCTATATTTTGAGATGAAGTTTAAGTAAACAGCTGCCTTGGAATAATTGAATTTTTGATCACGGTTTGGAAGAGTTGCGGTTATCGCAACTGTACGCAAGATTTACGTATTTTGTACTGTCTAATGGGATGCATTATGTTGAAATTACTACCTTTTTCTTCGTTTTCTCTGCCGTCAACGTGGTAACGTTTCAGGCTTTCATCTCGCCAAGCGTCAATGTTCAGTTTTGGGTAGCTGGAGCAGGAGCGCCGCCGGTTGTTGTCAGATTCCATGCGCATAGGATTAGGCTGGACGCTGATCATGTCGGATGTGACATCACATATGACGCGAGAGTAAGTCGTTTCCCTCAAAGTAGCAAGTTGGTCTGTAACAGGATGGTTTGTTTGTTTTTTTAAAGCACAATGGAACAATTTCAAACTGTTGGTTATGGTGCCTAAAAAATTTATGCTTATGCTTCCACGCAATGTACTTGTTTGGGCACGAAATTTGCTTCTATATGTTGCAGGCTAAAAGCTGTACAGTTCTTCGTATCTCAGATAATAACAATCAAACCTGATGTAAAATACTGAAAAAATCCTCCATTCTCGTGCCAGAACCGATCTCCTTTTTTGATGTCACGAAACTGATGAGCTATAATGCAAGCGAACGTCGGTCCTACGGATCCTCCTTCCACTGGTTGTTCCGACAACCCACCAATAAACAGATCCACGTCGTCAACTCGGTTGCTGTTGGCAACAAAAAAAGCATGAACCTTCAAGAACGACCATAGACATTAAATAACAAATACTTCGGGATTGATTGAAATGCAGATTTATTTACAATGTCAGTTATTTTATTCAAAAAAAGGTATGAGGATGCCTACTCAATTGGCGAAATATGTTTCCTGTTCTAATTCAGGTCGTTCATTCATTGCGAAAAAGAGTTTATTTCAATAGATTCTGTTTAAGAGCAATGTTGTACTATAAAATTTTCAGTTCTTTGCACAGTATTCCCTAAAGGTGTCACTCCGCCATCGACTTAGCAGCATGATATAAAAAATTGGATTGAAAAATAGTTGTAAAAACGAAAGAGCTCTTTTTGAGAGATTCACACCAATTTGCATTACAGAACAACAGGTTAGCGACGTGGGTTGTGCACATTTGTTGATTGCTCTGTGAGCAAAATTTCCTTGCTTGCCCATCGCTCGTACGTCTCCAGCATTGTTGACAAAAAGAAGAGCTTTTGAAATTACTGGTATTCGTTTATTGAGGTTGTGACTGCATGTCAATGTTACATCCTGGTATTTTATTGATTGTCAACAGATAGCTTCAGCGCACTCTGTTTCTTGGTGCTCCATTGTTTCATACACCGGCGTTCACAGCTTACATGGAAATTGCTTCAGTTTGAAAACAAACAAGAAAAACACAATACTATGTGGTTTAACTCAACCTGAAGAGAACGACCTACTTGTATAACTTCTTCAGCTTCACACGATTTTCCCAGTCAATCTCAACAAAGTCGTTGAAACTTTTTGCCTTCTGCAGTCCGCAAAATTCTCTGTACTTGTTGTAAGACGGCAGACCGTGATCTCTGCCGCGCTGGATGTTGATCGCCATCAGATCAAAGCCAAATTTTCCTGGTTATAAGAAGAGCTGTTGTCCTCAAAATAATAAAGCACGTGAGAGCAACAATATCTTCTCACGTTGAGACCTTTTAAGATTTCACTTTAATAACGCACAAGATTTAAGCTTTAAAAATACTAAGCGTTTAAAATGTCAGTAAGACTTCATTCCTCACACAAATATTATGAGGAAAACCTGTTCTACAAATAAAAGAAAAGCAGAACTGAGTCGTACAGTATATATAGGCTCGATATCAGTGCAAAACCACAGCTGAACAAATCGTGAACATTAGCTGAAGTACTGCGATCAAGTCTACCGAACAAAAAATTTTATAACCCTCTACTTGTTTGGATCTCACACACTGAACAAGTCGTTGCAGTGTATTGAAGGGACACACAATTGATATAACAAACAAAAGACAGCCTGACGAGAAGTAATATAATTAATTATCAATCACATGCTTATGGCAGCTTGCAAGGCCTTGTTTCAATTCATTACTATTTGATTTTTGCAGCCAGAGAATTTTTTGCTTGAGTACCTCAGATCAGTTATAGCTGTGGGCGCAATTAAAGTTTTACCTGGTTCAGCAAACAAAAAATTGCTGAGGTCTTGAACAAAGGTGGTATCCATCATCATCGCATTCTGACTAAGAAAACCGCGGGCTATGGAATCCATCCCGCCGGTGCTCTCGTTCAAAATCGGTTGAGTGTTGAAAAAACTATACAAAGCAATAAAGTCACTTCCAATCAATACTATCGGTTTGTCAAGCATTTCAGGTGACAAAAATTTAACAGAACGCTTCAAAGACTTATCGGTTTTTTGATGTTTATTTTGATTTGTTAGATAATTGCTTTTATACCTGCTTCTTAAGGACATGGCTGGTCCTTGGGTTTTGTTCCACGAGGCTGAGGGCCTTGTAAGTTGGTTACTGACCATGCTGTGTCCAAATCGGAAAGCAGCAGTGGCGAATGAGTTGACAATTGTGCCGTCGTAGGTGGAGTCGTAGCCATACCAAAAGCCCTAACACAAGAAGCAGTATGCTATGTTGGTCTTTCCAAGATGCAAAATAAATTACTTGCAAAAACAGTGTACGACCCAGTGCGGTTGAATCCTACTGTATACAATATTTTCTAAATTCAGTGCCATTAAGTTACAACATTGTGAAGAGTGTCTCTTTCATCAAGTTATGTAGGTTGGCACTGATGTAAAAAAACTAATCAAGCAACTGTCCTAACAGACTGTCCAACGCATGAACTTGAATAAACTGCTTAACGGAATTGACGAACAGCTACAATGTTCAAGTTTTTTGAATTAAACACATTTAATTTCGATTAGTTGTGGTTGTATTTTATACGTAACCCGTTTCTCTCAACTACACGCATTTCTTTCTGTCTCTTACTATCAATTTATATGTGTGAGAGCGATCTACATAAAACAAAATAATTGTCACCGGTATTTTATCGCCGGATTGGAGTTCAGTCGCAAGTCGTACACTGCAATTAATACACTGGTGGGCAGAGGAAAGCCTGGACCTCCAAATAACACCTTAGTTAAGTCTTCATTTTCCTACCTTTTTTAACAGAGAGAGCTCGTATCTCTTCATATATTTTTCACCCAACACGATAGGAAGAAATTGCCCGTAAGTGACTATTTGCTGTAAGGCGGTCACAATAGATCGAGTTGTCTGTTGAAATAAATGAAATCAACGCAGTTACGTACAGAATAAGATACTCTTTTGAACAAGAACAACCCGTGCGTTTGAGGCAAAAAAGGATGCGATGTTGAGCAAATTTTTATATTGTTGTGTGAAACCGATGATGGTTTATTTCCTAATGTTTGGACCGACGCTTAAATCAGGTTTAACTTGGGTTCTGCATATGTCTGTCCATTCAGTAATTGCCAATACTAATGTAAGAAATGCAGAAGACCAAAATTAACAAGCTTTCTAAATTATCGTCTATCATCAGCTGAAATAAATTAATTTTGAAGTGGTAAAGCAACATCTGTTAGACCGGCCACTCGGCTATTTTCAAAACCTTTTAAACAAATTAAGTGTTAAGCTTTGTCACACCTGTACCGTTTACACCATGAACGGCTCTGGATCATCTATCTCTTTAAGATAATTGCCAAGTACAGTATTATCAAATTTTGCAAAATTATCCATAACTTACTTTAAATATTAGCGATTTACTCCAACTTGGGTTGACACGCTTGAGTTCACGAGCGATTTGGTTGTGCTTGATCATCCAGATAGTGTGCTGGGTTGTCAAAGCACTGTTTTCATTTGCTCTTGTGTCACCTGCGATAAACTGCTTGTTCTGATGACAGTCGACAAGAAAAATTTATTTTCAGAGCTGCATTTGGCAGATCTTTTATGACAAGCGCCATGTTTTTGTTGACTGCCCACAATCAGGGATTCCGAAATGTTTGTTTTGTTGTTTACGTCATAGTTACACTGAAGGTTTGTTTATTTTTCGCGAAACGTGACAGTTAATCTTGTCAAAAATAAAAGGAAGTTCGCCATCTGAGTAGGTAGGATAAAGGCAACAGCGAATGCTACAGGGTCTAGAATTAGATGAACATTACAACATACGAATGGGAGGGCGCTAACTGGAATGGGCCACATAACCACACAAGCCCCACTGCACTGGAGAGGACCCCGTAAATGGGATATCAAGGTGATGTAAACTTCGTGTTGCACGCAAATGGCCTTTCGACTAGGTCGAAAAAGATCAAATTAGTCATCAAATTTCTTCAGAGCAGTCTTTCTACGACACAAAAATCCTATTGATCATCAGGTCTGTTGCCGTTCTATCCATGTTTATGCCGACAAGAGTCTTCCCTTAGTTACCTGCCACAAAACACGGGATATCTTTCGGTTTGTGGATTTGAACCGGACAGGACATTCGCGATGAAAAGGTTTCGTTGACTTCTGTCTGCAGCGGCAAATGAGGCACAGATCCGTGATACCGGAGCTTCTGGACTTTCAATTCTCCGCTTTCTACGAAAATGAATGTGTGGAATAGGATAAAAGCAAAAGGCAATGTCACTAACGAAGAACAGCAGTCACCCACAGCATTCGACCTTCAGACGAAAACATTACGATTTTTATGTTGTTTTTTAGTGAAGCACAGATCCTTTTTTCGTGAAACACACTCATTTAGTAGGCGGATGGATCTGCTGTTTGTGGTGGGGTTCACTGAGCACTGCACCGTCGAGTGCTGTGACTGCGACAGTTGCTAGTGCGATTCTAGCACTTTTGCACTGCGTGATATTAGTTGGTCAGGCTGCTCTGCAGCCAGCAACCAACAACCTGATTACTGGTTGCTTTGAATACGTCTGCAGGGAGTTTGGAAGGAAACTGAAGTTCTACGCGAAATTGGAAGTAACAAATATTGTATCTTTGCAATAAAACTGTTTGCCTATGTTCTTCTATAAATTAACAGCCCGTATTATTTTTTAAGGATGTATTTTTATGTTTTGGAGCAACGTTGAGAATTTGTTAATGAAGTTACATGATCTCCATTTCCCTGATGGATTCTCGAGGACTAAATGTCCTCTTCTATTAAACGTTATGTTTCCATCTATTAAACATTCTATTAAAACCCTTTAAGTCCCGCACCCGCCAAAATTTTGGTGCAAGTTTGAAACGCTGTAACTCGCCACCCGATTGAGCTAGAGAGCTATCCAAACCATCCTCGGATTCAGCAAGCCTTCTGCTTGAAATCGAAAAGAAAACTATTTTCGTTTTCGGTTTGGGGTTCGCTGGGGGGATCGCTGCAAGTGGGGGTGTTTTTGCTGTTTTTGGCCACCTTTACCTGGCCCTGGACCACAACCCATTGGGCCATTATTTTGGCTTAATATTTTTTTGGAAACTNGGCTAAAATCCGCGTCTAAAGAGCCCTTGAATGACTTTCTAGCATATCGGGAGCAAAAATTATGGNTCATAAACCAAAAATTGACCAAAATCTTGCTCCCTCAAAAACCACTCAGGGGGGNATTTCGCCCCAGGCAATAACTCGCCGTCAGATTGAGCTAGAGAGCTGTTCAAACGCTCTAAAGACTCGTGGAGGTATGTAGTTTGCAATAAAAAAAACGTTTCAGTTTAGGATGTCTGTTTTTTTTTAATGCTTATGTAATGATAGGATGTTCATGTTATTTTTTGCTGACATCAGCATTTTTGCCCAACCTCCCTTTAAGACCCGCAGGAGCCATTTAAGTAACATAAATTTCTTTTAGTTTAGCTGTTTGTTGGTTACATTTCGGAACTTTGAAGGGTCCGAATGGGTTTTTAGCGTTCCTGATTCCAAGATTAAGGCCAAAAAACATTAAAATGAATTGGGGAAATCCCCCAAAAGTATTGAGAAAAGCCCCTCACCAATTAGCTGTTTTTTGGCCTAACTTTTGAACTAGAAACGCTAGAAATTCAGCAAGGGCTCTAAAAACGCGTATTCTGCCCTAGAATCCAAAAATACTTCGAGCCAAAATATTGGCGCGTGAGATCGGATGATGACGTCATATAATTAACCAAAAAACATGCCCCTGTCATGATCCCATTGGCCCAAAAGCCTCCAACCAAATTAAAAAAAAATTTTTTGTTCTAAACTACACGACGCCACTAGTGATTACAGGGTTTGAACAGCTCTCTAGCTCAATCTGCTGCTGAGTTACGGCTGGCCAAAGTTTGCCCTGAAAGGGCAAATTATGCCTTTTCTGAAAAGTTTTGAATTAGGCCAAAAACTGGGTTTTTGACCCATAATTTTGTCTACAGATATGCTAGCAGGTCAATCAAGGGGTCTATAGACGCGGTTGTTTACCTAGTTTTCAAGAACATTTTGAGGCAAAAGAATGGGTCAATGGGTTGGGGCCCAGGGCCGGCCAAAGGTGGCCAAAATTTCCAAAATATGCCTTCTTTGTGACGTCACCTCCAGAAATACCCCACAGAAAACGAAAAACATTTTTTTTCGATTTTGACTACAAGACTTGCTGAATCCGTGGATGGTTTGGATAGCTCTCTAGCTCAATCGCCTGGCGAGTTATAGAATTGCAAAGTTCTGCAAAAATTGGGTAAACCCGGGACCCAAAGGGTTAAACGTTACAAACGTTAAATGTGCTTTTCTACTAAACGCTCTTCTATTTAAATGTGCTTTTCTATTGAGCGTTTGCTTTATATGATTATGCGAAAAGGAAACCAGCATTGAGGTTTTTGTGAACAGTAACTCGAAAGGTAGCTTGCTATGATTCATGTTTTCTATCCTTTATTTTAGCCAACCAATGTTAATATCAAATCTCATATCAACTGTGATTTCGTGAGTAACCTATTTCTGAGAAAATTAAAATTTTTTTGATTAATGTTTTATCTCAGATCTAAATATTTGACCAGTTGTCATCATGACACGCAAATATGTTCGTTTTGGTTTAGTGTGACAAGAAACNTTTTTTNACAAAAATCTCTTGTGAAACTGCACAACTGACATTTTGGGGTTTGAAAAAACCGCGTCATTTTCAGATTCTGTTTGAGAAAGGACTGAAGATTCGTACGAACGTGATATCGATTTCCTAGTAAAACAATGTGCTGATTGATTCGACTGTGTCACTTTTGTGGAGGCTGTTGGAATGTGGATATGTGCAAGTCTGAATCATCGCAAAGTTATGAAAGCAGAGCAGCCCCTGCTTACTCAGCTTTCCCGAAATGTGCTGAATCAAGAGCGAAAACCTAAAAAAAAACTGGTCTAGCAACAGACAAATTTAAAAATAACAACTGGCGACGTAAGTAAAAGCTCAGACACGGTGGTTAGCGCTTCTCAACTGAACAAGGCAATGAAAATAGACGCCGAAATATTTTCTTATGTGTCACGCGACACGCGATGACTTGACTGATCACCATGTTGCTTGAAGCTATAATCGTTCCATAATTGGCATCAGTTTGCTTTTCACTTCGTGTGAGACCAGCTTTGTGGTCACAGCTCGTGTTGGAGATTGCAGTTCGGGTGCTGCCTAAAAGTCTTTGTATAATTATTATCATTTCGCTCGTAAGCTTTCGCGAAATCGGTTTCCTATTAAAACAATTCGCAAAATGATTCGGCTGCGCCACTATTGTGGAAACTCAATGCTGTAGCGTCGTTTTCAAATGTTTAGCAACTAATACACTGGACGTGCGCACATGCGGAACTCTTATAAACTTGTCAAGTTGTCCAGGCGTCACATGTTTAAAAAACTTCACCTTCAGCTCACAGCGGGTTGTTTTCGAAGTTGTACAGAAGTAGACATTGACGCATTTTTTAATTTACTGTGAAATGAACTTCATAAACTGCTGTTGCCTCATTGTTGTCCCATTGTGATTCGAAAAACAACCGACCTTTCAGAAGTTTGAGAAAATAAAGAAATGTCGCTTGCCTGAATCGGGATCTAGCAAAGCCTTTAACAAATCTTCGGAATTCCCATAAACTGTTCCTGCATCGATGTAGCCACTTATATCGTTAAGTTGCTGTCGTACGGATGCATCGCCTGGAAAAATCAAGGACGACGAGTACTGTTTGTTCGTTTTGTTTTTTGATTTTCGAAAAACGTGGGTGAAAGATGTTGCACATTGTTCATGAAAATGATGAACGTACTTATGCTGCTTGTGAACAGGCTTATGTTGCTAGCGACAAAAGCAGAGTATATCTTGATTTATTTTTTGGTGATCGGCACTAACCGGCTATTCTTTAATATACTTTTAATCGTAAGAAATTTGAGTTATGCTACAATCAAAGCGATTTGAAAATACCTCCGCAATAAAGTAAGAACAATGGAACGAAATTGCAAAACAAAGTCCATAAAAAACGCAACAGATTAATACATTTAAGAGTTCTTTCATGAACATTTTGTGTGACTGTTGACACGTTCAGAATATACGCATCAGAGGACATGTCACAAGCGCTCAAACCGTGGAGAGAGTGACGTACACAAAAAATCGTAGTAAACTGCAATTAGCGTAAATGGTGAACCCCCCGACGCAAAAACAAAAAAATCGAACTATGCAAAGCTTTTCAACACGTAATCGCCTAAAAAGCACATGACGTAGTTACGCCGCCGGAAACCCTAATGGGTTTCTTGACATGAAAATGAGAGAAATTTAACGTGATTGCTGGTTGAAACTCCATGCCGATATAGTTGCAAGGTCTCCAGTAATGACATGACACCCAATATATTTTCACGATTTTCAGTAGACGGGTATTCTGACGAAACAAATTAAATGATTTGCTGAAAAGATCAATCGCTTTCTTTTCAACAAAATTTAAAAAACTTGCTGAAACTTCTTTCACAAAAAATTTAAGCTGAAAAGATAAAGGCTATCAAAATGTTCCAGGGTCTTACGGCTGTAAGGAAATTTGGAAATGATTTACAGGTGTCGCAAAAAATGGAAACGGTAGTTTGTACTCTATAAAACTAGTGACTCTCAGTTTTTTTAAGGGAGTACAAACCAATGGCGCACAATCATCGGAAAAAATGCTGTAATGTTGTATTTTTCGCGAATAACACATCCTTTCACTCCCCACAAGACTCCGCTTTATTTCGGGGCACATCCTACGTGATTGATACAAGGACAGGTTTTACCTGAATCCGTCCTTGAAACGAATATATCTAATCCACTGCTTAGATTTATCAGGATTTAGCCACACACCAAGAAAATGACGTCTTACAAGCATCAGTGTTAGAGTCGGCAACAGGTAAAGCCCTCTTGATCTTGAAACACGATTTTTCGCTTCGTTGCCTGTCGCCTCTCGGTATTTCGATGTTGCAGCAGTCCGGCTCGGGATCGTGGCAATCGCACTGAAGCGGGTTCCCGTTCGAATCTTTAAAATTTGCCATTGAAATTAGAGGTAAACTGTGCACATGCACCATGAAGATTG
>JGI24022J15233_10006561_pt1 | contig 12640 bp, 7 predicted proteins | sample Ectturendosymbi2_FD_15233 | JGI IMG/M metagenome (IMG submission 15233)
GTCTTATTTATTAAAATCGTAAAAAGGTCCAAACTTTAAGCTCGAAAGGTCCAAAGGTCCAAATAATTTTTTTTTGGTCCAAACGTGATTGCAATGGTCCAGATTTTGCAAATTTGGACCTAAAAAAGTCCAATATGGCAACCCTGACGTGCACAACAGGGACAAGCATGGGTGTCCGGTGGGAGGGAACACGGGCGTTTTCCTTCCCTAGAAATTTGGACTAAGAACGAAAACCTAGAAAACCTGAATACAGAAGCTTAATTTTGATTAATTGATTTAATTCTTGCAAAATGACAGTTTATATGCCAAGTCATCTTAGCAGGTAATGCAGCGAGACAGTGACTGCTAAAAGCGGTTAACCATGCAGTATTGTGCAAAAAGAAGCATGAGTGAATCTGTAGCAGTGCTTCCATACGTTTGAAAAGTCCATTGTTATTGTGAGGCTGTGTGTGTGACCAATGTGGCTGAGTGAACAGCTTAACCGAACTACGCTTATGCAGGCTTATTTTTTACAGTATAAAGGTACGTGACTTGTTAGAATACGTCTGCAGGATTGTGGGGGTACGTTTTAATTGTTGAGGTTTAGTTCTGATTACTGAGCAGGTGCCCAGATGCTTGTCGCTCTTGACAAAATCAAAGACCGTTACAGCTCTGTTTCGAAGTGACGCTGGCAATGGGCGTCTGCAGGGGTTGGCAAAACGGACATTTGACCCCTAGAGATTGAGATCAAGAACCAAAAAGTTCTAAAAAATCTGACGACAGCAGCTTCATTCCGATTAATAGATTTAAATCTTGTCATGACCCTTTATTTGGCGGTATGACACACTGCACAAAAAGACGGTTCACAGTTCTTGGTGTTATGCAATGGTGAGCTTGCTGTTCACTTATGTCCGTTCCTTTGCCTGCAGAGGCAGGTTGCGAAACTTGCGAGCGGATTGATCTTTTTTGACCAGGTTTCCTTAAAGACCATGCCAAACGCTTCTTTCTTTAAAGACAGTGGCAATGCTTTCTTGTAAAGAAGTACCCTGCTTTTCAAAAATCTGCAGATGGCCTACTGTGAAAATTATAGCAATGTACCTGGTTGTTGCTGCGTACGAAGCGCATTTTTGTGACTTTTGCCGTAACATGGGGCATTTTCTTTGTGGTGTAGAAAGAGTAAAGCGTTTTGTGAACGTACATTTACATTGCATTGTCAGCAACCTGGAAATGATAGGTAAAATCTCGACATTGTCCCCCCCTGGAAAAATGTATGCGGATGTCCAAGACAACAGGTATGGGCACCCATGTTAAGTTTGTTGCTGTGAGTGACATATATATTAAGCTAAACCGTGCTTCAAAGTTCAACGCAGCCATAAACGTATGTGTTTCTGCGTTTTTTAGCATGATGATTTGCTATCGTCATTCCGCTTGTGGGGGTTAAGGCTCGTCGCTGTGAGTGACGTTGAATAGTGATATGCGTATGTATTGAAATCTTATCTGTTGCATCAGTTGCAAAAGCCTGTCCCACATCAGTGCAGTTTTAGGTTCACTTGCTACGGTCAGGTCATGTCGCTAATCATTTTATTGATTTTTAAGCGTTTGCCAATGTTATATTTTCCTTTGTTTTAGTTATAGATTCGGCACGCAATCATTGCAAAAGATAAAAGCAAGAAAGAGTCACGTATATCTATGCTGCTGTGTGTGCCTGAGTACTCATCAAAATTTTTGTAGTTTGTTCGGAGCACCTCTGGCTTTATGGATGCCATGAGTAAGCACAACTGAAAAATTGCGTTGCTCACAGGTGGGGATGGGCATTCCAAAATAGTACTAGAACTATTAAAATCAAATCTACAACTTGTAATCTGTAATATAGAAGAATGTATTTCCAGAATTTTCAAACGTGAAACTCCAGTGTACTTGCTTGCATTTATTTGACGAAAATACGTCACGCTTCTTATCAGCGATATGATAAATTCATGGCTTGTTCTTTTTGCAATGCAAAATCTTTAGCATTTCCAAATTTTTTCTACTCAAACTTGCTTGTACAGCAGACGCCGTGAAATTTGCACTGTAAAAAACTACATTCTGCAGATGCTGATACAGCGGGAATGGGCAGATATTCATAGCAAGCCCAGGAACCATCTCCGTTTGTTGGTGGTTATTATCATTTCGGTTCCAACTATTCGAAATAAATTGACGTTTTGAATTTGAATCTTTTAGGATTCGAATTTGAAAGATTTGGCGTTGTAAAATGGTCTTTCCTACATGCAGGCTGCTTCATATACGTCAGCACTTGTGAAACCAATTCAAAATGCCGTTGATTTTAAAAAAAATTTGATTAATTAAGTTTGTAGTCGGTCATGGGTTGCCATTGAAAAAAGAGCAACATAAGGAAGAACAGGAAAGCAAACAAAGAAAGAGTTAAGTTTTTGGTAATAAAAACGATTTTCATCAAATAAAGTTTTCCTTTCCAGACACAAACTTACGCATGAAAGATAAAAATAAAACCTTTTTCGAAAGAAAATTGAATAACTGCATCTTTGATCCTTATGCAAAAATAAGCATGCAGCACCATCTTGGATCCGTCTTCAGTAAATATCAGTAAATATCTTGCATTATGTATGTATAGATGCAATGCGTATCTTGCATAAAGTCATTTTGTGCGTGAATGTTGCAAATGCTTTTGCAAAGGCGTGAAAGTTTTCTGATTTCTCTTCTATTTTCCTTTGTATGAAAAATATCCGAAACGAGAAAGTTGTGTTGTCACATTGAAGAGTTCGCTTTATAGATTGGTCGTTACGGTGAGGACGAGCAATTTGAAAGCGAAAGTAGAAGTGCGTTTGTGAACTGCGCCCTGCTGAATTGTGACTAATACTAAAAGTTGTTTGTAACTGAGCTGAAAGTCAAAATAGAGTGTAAGAAGTTTACAAATGACCACAACAGTCAAGTTTGGTGAGCGTGCTGGTAATCCTCCAAGATTAGGAGGGGCAAAAAACGTTGTATACGGAATTTCATCAGAAACCTCTGAATTTTCTGACATTTTTCGTAGCGGTTCCTGGGGAAATCCTCATCATATTTTCACAAATGTATCACTTGAATCAAGTTTAATGAATAACGTCGAAGAAATTTCCAGGTTTAACGAGGCAGCTCATAATATTTCCAAGAACATCTGCCAACGTTCCCATTGTCGGTTATCCCACACCAATGCAAAGACACTGACCCGTCGGTGCGTACTCATCGATTTTGGGCGTTCTTGCTGTGTAGATCTTGTTGTTTTTGTCGCAGAGGCCTGGCTCGACGATCATCCCGACTTTGCTCACGATTATTTCCTGCGAAAGGCAACACAAGGCCTGGTCAATGCTTGGCTCGCCGACCGGGTTATGAGGATTGTTGCCGGTGAACGGAAAATCACCATCGGTGAGCTCAAGCCGCCATCACCAAAGTTTTGTAAGTCAGCAATAATTTGACCGTAGCGAAGAGTTTTTCTTACGTTATTGTGTTTACATTGATTTATTTTATCGCAAACTCATCGTTCATATTCCATGGATTAGTGCTCACGATATACGACAAACGCGCACTAGTCCAATGCTTATTAAACTTTCCAACCCTATTCCATGAAGATACTGCCTTACTGGGGTATCCCTCGTCTGGGGTTATGTCATTAATGAAAGTGGTTGTTGTTGTTGTTGTTTGTGCATCTGAAGGTTAATAGAAAACACTTTTGCATTCCTTCTTGGGACCCCCAGATTTTTCATTCGGGACACTGTTAATTAAGAACCACTGCACTTGACAACTGAGGACACGCGTTAGCACATGCAGTAAATGCAGTGCAAACAATGATGGGAGAACAAACTCTTACAAAAAGCTTCAGCGACAGCCACAATCTCTTACTATTGCACAGGCCTGTAGGCAAAAAGTGAGCTAAAAATGAAGCCTCACGAAAGCATAACAGATTTAAAATAAGCTAGTGAAACAAATGCGCACATGTCTAGTGTGGCTTGTTACTGTTTTTTAACATGGGTAAGCGGGGCAATCTGGTATGTATTAAAGGATAGTTGTTAAGGCCAATACGCTGTTGTCGTGCTTTTCCTTGGATGTTTTTGTTAAATTGCGTCTTGCGTTCGCGATGGAAGTTTTTTTTACGGCAGACGGCGACAGGTACTTACGGTGTGACTGTTTTGATAAAATAAATAAAAATGTCCAACCTGTTCGCCCAAGCATTGACAAAAATTGATTCGGTATTGGTTCGCTGAACGCCCTTCTTTCTCTGGTCGGGTGTGTTTCAGGGGAAATACGACGTGATGCGAAATGACTGAAAGGGTGTGCTGCGGTAATCTAGTCCTTGACTCGGCGTTTACACTGTTTGAATGTTTTCGCGCTAGAGTTTTGAATGCNAAAATGCAACAAATCTATTTTGTTTTTCAATACAACCTATGCACTGAAAAACTAAACGCTTACTGAAAAAGAAAAAGGGCNGACATCACACTAAAACATGCGATGGTTGGAATANAAAACAATAAACCCAGTCAGTGACAAGGACGGATTTAGACATGTGGATGCCCTCAGTACCTCAAGGAAGTGTTATTCAAGGTCAAGAAAATACTATTAGCAGCTAGCTGTAAATATGTAATAATAAGTAAAATCTTACATTAAACTTAGTTAAATGATTGTACTGTTAGACGAATACAAAATTCTTTATTTCCTGTTACTGTTGTTATTAACTATATTTATGATTATTCACAGTAAATATGTTAAACCAGCCTTAGCCAGGGGCTCACGGCTCCTGACTGTGGAGGCCACTGGGCAGGTGCTCACTTTGCCCTCCCCTAAATCTGTCCCCTGGCCAGTGATATTGAAAAGCTTGACCGCCTTATCCGATTGATGTTTCAGGTGAAGAAGAGCGTTCTCGACCTGGGAGTGCTTCGAGCGATCTGCTTTCGCCCGGACGCCGGACTCCGATCCGAAAAATAAGCCACGAGGAAATACACGAAAGGTTTCTGCCGCCCAAACAGATGCTACGCAACGACGAGTACGGATCGCCCAGCTTCTACACGCCCGAAAACCTGTCGCCCGTGGTTCGGAGGAAAATGCCTGCGCAGAAGCCTCGCCGAATATCGACCGTTCGAAAGCCTGTTGACCCGTCGTTGGAAAATGGTTCGGCAAACACAGACGGCGGTTTGCCTGTGGTTGACGAACGAGACATGATAATGGACCTCGTAATGGACATCGCTATGGATCTCGATGTCACTTCTGTCAGTCATCGCATCTTGCAGGTAATGAACGGATGCTGTTGACGACTTTCACGACCGTCCTTAAAGCTATTGTTTTTCACGCAGAATTATTTAAATGCATTCAGTCTTGGTTAGAGGTTCTTAACCTTTTTTTCTACCACACCTCCCTTAAGTAATTGTCATTTGTTTCCCGTGATTTCCCCTGACTGAAAAAGCTGTGAAAACAAATGCATTCAATGGTAAATCATTTGTAAATTTCTTGGTCAAACGTTCTATGTTGTAGAGTGCGTAAACCTTACGCTCAAGGTGTCACGCCCCCTGGTTAAGAACCACTGGCCTAGGCAACTCAGAGAATGTTTATGGGTAAGTTTGTTTCACAAATCGGGCGAGCAAAGTTGCATCCTCGCTCATCTTTGTGTTGCCTGCGTCACTGGCACGTGCTTTTGCAAGCAAGGAAAATCGAACCGATCGAGATCATTTGATTCTATTCACCACTTAAAAATCCATGTAGAGTGCGCAGCAAGCGAAAAACATCAAGTCGATTTTGAAACTTTGAGTTTTGTTCTCGTAATCAAAAACCAACCAATGCTTGCCTATTACTACGTCGCACAACTCTCCAATGCGGTTCATGATGAAAATATTCCGTCTAGTTGAGAGTTGTAGTTTGGTACCTTGCTGTAGCCATGTGCCAGGAGCTGTGCGACTTATTTGAACTTTCCGCAACGGAAAGCACCAGCTGCAAATGGGATGCAAAATATGAGATGGTGCAAAAATGGCTGCAATATCCGGCAAAATAGAAATTTCCCGTGTAGTACTGCTGCGCGTAGCCCGTTTGTTATCACTACATCACTGAAAACCAATGGTTGCCTATAATTACTTCTACCAGTCGCATTACCCTTGCCTTGAAATGCTGCCTTCATTGAGGCTGGTGTACATAGCAAAGACGAGCGATTTAAAAAAATTTTAAGCAAGCGCCGGTGGGCGTTTCTCATTGTAATATCCCCATTGAATTACAAATCTGACAGTGAACTTCATTCAAAGTCTAAAGCCAGAATGAAACTTCTGCTTGGATTTCCGTTGCATACATAGTTTTTTTGCAAAATGGCCCTTGCATTACCGGACACGTGACCTGTGTGGCAAATGGGTTTTCTGTTACGCTCTGTTCGTGAGTTGACGCGAAGTGGTTATTTTACTTACACCGAAATACCGAAGTTTTCTTTCATAGACCTGCCGGATAAATTGTTGATAGCCTAGTCAAGTCACCTCCAGGCAATTCAATGCCGCAAAAAGCGATTTTCTTGGTGGTTTCAGCGACGCGAAACGTGAATCTTGGGAATGAATAGGTTTTGTGATGAACTTGGCTTAAAATTTAGATCAAGGACTTCGAGGGAAACACGTGCTTTACCGTAAAACATTTATTTCGGAAATGATCAGGTGCTACAGAAATTCCTTCGGTGAAACGCTAATTACTACAAGTATTTTAGTCTGTCGAAAACAAACGTAGTGTTCCCCTTACGTTAAAATTCAAGGCAAGATGAACTTCGCCTCAGCCTTTTACGCAAATTTGCTGAACCATCTGTGTTATTCCTTCCATTGTACTAGGGCCGCAACCAGCTGATATCTTCGTGGGGGGAAATGATTGCAATTTGTTGTTGCACTATTTTCGGGGGAGGAATCCTAACAACTGCACATAGTTTTGAAACTTTCGGGGGGGGCAATTGCCCGGTTGCCCACCCTTGGTAGCAGGTCTGAATTGTGTCGTGTGCTGTGGTGTAGCGATGATCTGTGCGTTTGCGCAGAACGTCAGCATTTTGCTCGACGCCGATCGATGCTCGTTGTTTCTGGTTCGGGAAAAATCCGGAGAGAAGTTTCTCGTCAGCAGTTTGTTTGACGTCAACAAGGTGAGCTGCTGGCATGCTGGAAGGCAACAGAGAGGACACGAGTTCAAAACAACGTTACGTGGCATGTGATGCCTTAAGTACAGTCAAGTGTTAGCGAGAAAGAGTGGTTGTATTTAAACCACTCCAAGGTGTTCGTTTCAACTACGTTTCTTGAAATTTACCACAAATACTCGAGCGCTGACAAACTTTCTGAAGCTTTGGCATTTTTTGTGGTTTTCCTTTTTTTCGATAACAACAACTTTTTTGTTAGCGTCAACATCCAAAAACAATTTTATGTTTTGTGAGAGAAAAATTTTGTTCCATGTTTTTTTCGGCGAGAACGTTTCCACGTCTTCAACGGTGTCCTTTTCTGTGATATTCGCACATGTTAAAGAAGACATCACCCCAATCGAACTTTTCAATACCGAAATGTTTGTCTACGAAACCCTTCCAACAGTTGTGTTTGAAACCCTACGAAATAAAGATGAAAAACCAGGAGATAGTTTGTATGACAATATTTATCTTAGACCTACACGGGTATGCACCGCCGCTTTAATAATATCCATGAGGTCTGTCGCATTCTCAATGTGGAGTCATTTGGAAATGTACCAAAAGCTATTAGTTTTTAACTTCAGTGTGTTTTTTCAAACCACAGAACTCTACTTTGGAAGACAACGTCGGGAAACACGAGATCCGCATCAACTTCGGTCAAGGAATCGCGGGCCTCGTTGCGCTGACAGGGAAGACCCTCAACATTCCAGATGCGTACCGGGTGAGAAGCCATGTCTTGTTGTCTACGTTCATCAGCCCATTAGACCAAAAACAACTTTTGCTACTCTGCCTTTAGCGTTTTTAAGCACAACTTAAAGCACTGCAGTACTGTAGAATCGTGATACTAAGCTTTTGGGCCTATCTACTCCTGATGCGAAGAATCCTGACAACTACCTGCACATAACAAAGCTTTACCNCAGACATGACATTGATCTCGAGTGGAAACTAACGGCACTTGTTGGGTTGTGCTGGGCAGAACACGCGCGCTTGACATGTCTCCAATGGCGCATCTCTTTTGCACAGTGTTTCCCGACCTTTTTAGGCTGGCGGCACCTGCAGAAGAGAAATACGATTTGTGGCAACCAGCGTCGAACCCATGGCGATTTGCTTCAGAGTTTGATGACATTTTGAAACTGTATTTTTAATGATATATGGAAAATCACATTAGCTCACAGCACCCCTGACTATTGCAAATGGCGCCCAGGTTGGGAACCACTGGTCTAGTACAACTTAAGCTAGGTATAAACAAAAATAGAAACTAGGGACCTAGGAGTAAGAAAAATATTTTAGAGCGGAAAGGTTTTCCTGAATCTTGTAGACATTGTTTTTTTAAGGTGTTTTGAGAAACCTAAACGGTCTCTCAAAATAAAGTAGACCCTCACTGCATGATCACCAACAAAAGACACTAAAACCTCGCTTTACGACTATCTCGCTATTCAGATGAAAGAGTTGCTGTCTCTCAAAATGTCTTAATGGTCATCAAGTTGAAACCTTTAAAAAACCTACTTACGAATGAAGGAAAAAACAGGAAGCAATCGCATCGTGTGAAGTTTCGATTAAACATTCGACTGAAAAAGGTGCTTTATCGACAAAAATTCTTGCATCTAAATCAAATGGCAGATCTATTTCACTAGTAAAAATGTCACTTGATTGCAAGCGAAATAGCAAGTCACCAGTGTAAACCAAAATTAGAGAGGTTCGGTTTGTGATGAGAAATTATTATTTGTGTGAGAGGACAAATCCTCATCTTGCTTACACGTGCATTCGTTGGTGCATGAAACTTATTTTCCCCAACCATTTTCTCCTGCTGAAAACTTGTGTAATTGCTTATGAACTACTTTGCGACATTTATACGAGAAACTGTAACTTGACACCGGATTCTCTCCTGTTAACCCCGCAGCATTATGAACGAATCAAATAAGCTGATACCGACACTTTTAGTATTGAAACTATAATCTCACTTCGTAAAACGTTTTTCAGGATTAGGGGCCAAGTCGAATATGTGCACAGAACCAACTTACTGAAGGGGAAGTGGCGTTCATACTAAAGGGGAAACTGGTGTTGACCTCTGCAAAGATAGAGGTGCAATAGATACTTCAAAATGTTGCTAAGAAGCGTGATTCGCAACGATCTTGAAATTCCAGTTAAAGTTTTAGGTTACGAGGTTACGAAGTTCGTGTTTGTTTAGTAGACACTGGTATCAATGATATATCAGCAATCTTTGTTACTGCATACCAAAAATGGTTGTGCCACATGCTTTCACGACATATACCACTTTTTTTCCAGTATCCAAGCTTTGAACGTACGCAAAAAACAAAAACAGACTAGCCTACTAGAGGAATCCCTGGGTTTCGTGTGACTTTGCATAGCACTTTCTTTTTACTTAGTGATCCCGGGTATACGTTTACATTGTGGTAAATTTGCGATAAGACGAGTTCCGAACACCGGTGTGGCCTACCTCATCGACACTAAAGTCACTTGCACTCTCTCGCAGGATAATCGATTTGATAAAACTGTCGATAAGAAGACGGGATACAAGACTCGAAACATTCTTTGTATGCCAATCATGGACCAAGGCCAGAGGGTAAGTTACAGGGATGCGGGCGTTGCAGGCCTGTGGTGTGCAAATCCTCTGTTGTTATTAGTGTGTACTTCTCGCCGCTAATCAGTTGACTGTCCTTTGTTTGGCAAGGACAATTTTCAAACAACGTGCTGACATGGCATGGTGATGATCAGCTTCTCCGTTGGCTGCGACTTTTAACATGCCTACAGCTCGCAAGCACACAATCGCTTGACATGGCTGGCAACGTTAGAACATGGCGCTGGCTCTCAGTGACAGGCAAAAACGTAATCGCTGAATTTTGCATGTAACTGAAACCGTTTAAAATTGCTAGAAATCGAAACCATGAGATTCTTTCTCTGCGATTTGTCTCGGTAAATATCACCTGACCATTTGCCATCACGTTCTGCGCACTTGAGTTTTTTCGACGGTAAAAAAAGACTTCAGTCAAGTTGGACAACGTTACTTTTTGAAGATAAGCTTATGCAATTGAGGCGGTTGGAGCCGTGGCTGCAGGTCTTTTGTCAGCTTGAAACTGTGGCTGCGTATCTTGTTTACCTTGCAGCATAACAGTTGTTGTCTGTGGGCTCAGAATTTGGAACTAACAAAACCTTCGGAATTATATATTTAGAACTACCAAACCTTCGGAATGCCAGAAAAACCCAGTTTTGTTCATTTGTAAACTTATCTGGGTTTTGACACGAAAACCTTTTGTCGTTTTGTGCATTCGAAAAGAAATCAGTGTGGATCTATTGAAAAGAACCCTTCTCAGAAAACAGACATTATTTTGTGTTTGTACAGTATGTATCCTACTGAGTAAGCATCCTCAGCTCTTATTCAAATGAAATTATTTAGTAGAATTTATTATTTATTATATGGAATCGAAATTGTTATCAAATCTTATTCAGATATCAGTTTGTCTTTTATTTTCATACTTCCTGTTTTTTTAATTAATGAAATCGAGTGATGTCTCAAAGAGACAAGGACAACAACAAGTACCCTCCAATTTATCCTTTCTGATTTGTTATTCCCTAAACAGTTGGTGAACAGAGTTCTGTTTTTTTTTGCTTGGCTGCATAAATAGGTAACCATGGCGTGCCAATCAAGTGATTTAATCGATTGCCCTCAAGCTCATCGTCTAACCAAAGTTGATTTCCTTGCGGACTTACCCGATACTAACTAAGTCATCAGCAAACTAATTACATTTCTCTCCACTCACGCCGGAAGCCGAAGAATTTAGAACGAAACTGTTGCATGGTCGGCACCGGTTAAAAAGTCACTGCAACGGTGCCTGATTCGCTTTCTGTAAAATGTCATCCCAATCAAAATCAGATGACTTTGATGCTTGCTGCCAATGATCTCGATGCTCACGCCTATGTCAAAGCAGCTATTACGTCCTGTTTTGGGGACTAAACTTTGTAAATGAAGTGTAAGGAAGACATTCTGTATTTTTGCTGCTGCCTATCCCACAGAGATGAAAATAGTCATTACATAAATAACGTGTCAAGTCAACATTTTTTGGCAAAACTGCGTCGAGACGTTCAGTTAGCCATATCTACAAATGCGCTTTCCTGTGTTTTTGTCCAAATAATAAAACTCAGGCTTTTCCATAGGACACTTTTTTGTCCTATCCCATAGCATCCTATTGCAAGCTGTGCTTGTCCAATCACATGGGATTTCCACGAAACTGGTAATACGCAGTGCATTATATCATGTGCATGTGTGATGTCTATTCCCTGCAGAGCCGTGACTAAGGCACCCCAAATCTCGTAGTTACGGTGCCCGCGGCTGTGACCGTGCCAATGAAAATTGCGTGACCCTCTTTGGTTGTTATCTGAAAAAGGGCCCAACAACTTCATTTTCTGGAGCCTCCCGTCAATACGCGATGGCACTGAGCCTCCACGTCTAATATTTATTGTTCCATGAGCAATTAAAAATGGCATTCAACTTCAGGAAATACCTGCTATGAGACCTACGAATTACTGACCTTGTGCTATGAGATAACAATATTAAATAGTTCAGTATGTAGAGCAAAAATGGCAATAAATTCGTATAAAAGCTTTTCGTCTTGTTCCATCACCCTGCACAGGAAAAAGGTTGACTTTCGCGAAAACCAGTCTGAACAGAGGTCAGTTACATATTCGCCCCTTGGTTCCGGAGAAAGTTGTATAGGGCCTAAGCTTAACGAAAGATTTTTGCCAGCAAAAAGAGGACTCAGAGTACTTCAAAGAACAGAAGAGTAAAAGAACAGGACCGCGTACGACGGTTGTAAACATCTATAAAAAGTCATAAAATGCAATGTGCTATGAGAAGCTGGTGGATGACGAAAACACCGCATTTTACAGTGTAGATCGTAATGCTAGCATGGTTACCGTCCCAGTGGGACGTCGGACACATTTCAAGTCCATTGTCCCATCCCGTCCTATGGGACACGGGAATCGCATTTCCGGGACAACTCTGCGAATACACCTGCAATTGCTTCTTTCTCACTGTTTTTTTTTTTCAGATCGTCGGCGTGGCGCAAGTAATTAACAAAAATAAGGGCGTGTTCAGCACCAAAGACGAAAAGGTTTTCGCCTCCTATCTTGGCTTTTGCGGGATCGCGATTCATAACGCGCAAATGTTCGAGAAGATTCAGCTGGAAAACAGGCGGAATGAGGTAATTAGCCTGACAGATGCTGTAGACTGGACGGGTTTCTTCTGCAGTGGTTTCTGGTTCAAACGAGTAATATTCTAAAGCAGATGAGATGATAAAAAATGAAGAGCCCGCACATCGTGTAAAATCGAGCTTAAGAAATAAAATGGTTGGTTTCCATTACGACTCAAACAATCGAGTTGGTGCGCCATCGACGATCTGAGTTAACAGTAAGTATGCAATGTGATATGAGGCAATGCAATCAAGTGGTTTTCTGTAGACCCCCATGAGCAGGGAAGAAGGG
>JGI24022J15233_10006562_pt1 | contig 12640 bp, 8 predicted proteins | sample Ectturendosymbi2_FD_15233 | JGI IMG/M metagenome (IMG submission 15233)
GAGTCGGTCCGGAGTCGGAGTTGGAGTCGGATAATCGAAATTGCCAGGAGTCGGAGTCGGATGATGGGACTTCCGACTCCACAGCCCTGGTTCAGACACACACTGTTTCACCGGGGAGCGTCGCTTGACAGACAAAAGTGAATTACACAAAAACGTCACTTGACCAACAAACCCATCTGTAGAATAATGTAACAAGTCAAGCTATCACAATGTTTATTTCAAATTTAATGTTCCTTCACTAAATAGCTACATGGCTCAAATTTAATGTTCCTTCACTAAATGGCTACCTCCCTCTGTAGTGTATGAAGCCAGAGAGAACTTCAAAGTTTTGGGCTGGTGTAGCAGACATAGGTATGATTTGTTATAACTTATGACAGCCGACAGTAAAAGGCGGGGAGCTGACAGCTGTTGTCGGACAACTGACTTTTTTGGAAAATTACTTTTGTTGTCGGTCAACTACCGGCTTTAGAGAATTCCACAAATTTTGCCGGTCGAGTGACGTCCACCCCTGTTTCGCGACCACAGAGTGCGTCAGGAACGTCTGCAGCAGGTGGATGGGGTGCCGGAATCCCTCACTGCGATGATATTAACAAGAAGGGAGGCGAGGTTGGATTGCGGTCTTCCCCCCTCGTGAGCCAAACAGGGCAAGACTTTGGTGTTGGCAGTCTTACTTAACACATGCCAAAATTGTTTCGATCCCTGCGAAACGTAGCAGAAACTGTTTTCTTTTGGGAACAAAGTCAGGTTAAACATGCAATACATTAAATGTTCAACTGAATACTTTCCGGTTAAGTCCAAAAGAAAATTATATATATTGTCTTCGTGCCTGTGTGCATTAGAAAGATTCTGATGGTTTTAGACGTTCTGCACAATACAGAAGAACGTTCTTGGAAAAGGTTTGGAACCTTCTACGCTGATTACAATATTCATTACATCAAAGTGAATTCCAGAGCGAGTTCATCCAAAAACTGTCATTATTCGTGCAAAGTCAGCACCAATCACGGTTTTGAACCGCGCTACCTAACCAGCTAGATTGACAGTGCCAACACTCTTTAGTTGAAAACACAAAGCTAGCTTTCAAGTTTTAGGGCTGTCTGAGGAAAACACCTCAACCCAAGACTTGACCTTAATCTTTGCAAGGGCAGTGGCGTGATAGTACAAACGATTAAGCTCAATGCAACGTTCAGACAGATTTGCTCAAACACAACCTGAAGCTGTGTTCAGGAGCAATAGTTTGTCAGCAAACAAATACACGCACTTGAGTAGGCAACCGTGGGAAAACACCCGGGCACACACTTTGCAACACAAAGCCACTCGTTATCGATCTGCTTTTGCGACAGTTGAGTTCCTTTGCGGTCAGAGGCCTATCTTTACGAAAAAATTGGCTCTCGATTTTTGAATCCCCGGTGCCCGTCTATGAAAAGGACGCATTTGCATGATTCGGTCTAAATTAAAGGAGCAAGCACCCAGGTAGCGATTATGGCAAAGCACACATCACTGCACAAACAACGTCAGCAGTTGCTATGACGCTAACACTTTGCCACTTGAAAGCGTTGAGTGCAGCAGTGTAGAAGAATAGGATCTCTACGCACTGGTGCCACGAAAGACTACATAAATGCTAAGGTTTACAGACTACAGTAGGTAGATGAAGTACCAAGAGGAAATCGCATAGCGGGAGATCAGGCGAGTCTCTTGTTATTGCAAAACTTTATTAAAATTCTTAGACCATACTGCACTCTGACGTCGCCGAAAGCTAATTGTAAATATTTTAGGGCAATGCCATTGGCTTTCTCAATTTGACCCTTACCTTTCCAGAATTTTGACACACTCACTCAGAACTTAACCTGACTATATTCAACTACTGCGAGTTCAACCCGCAATGCCAATTGTCATGCGCCTTAGAACGGTTCAAACAGCGTCCAGTGCAAAGTGAGTGCCAGGCACTGACAATCTCTTTATGATATCATAACGTAAGAAGCTACAAAGCGTATTGTCTGTTAAGCGTTTTTTGCAAACAATGGGACAAAGCGTTTCATGCAAACCTCGCGAGGAAATCGTACTGACGATTTCGGGGCCAAGCGTCGCGATAGCTGTGGTGTTTCCGGACGACGGTTCTCGAATCATTTCCGCGATTCTCATCGCCTTCGCGAACGACTTTCACGCGTTTCACCCTCAGCACGTGATCAAACATTTGTCCAATGAAATGCTTCGAATCATTTTCTGATGAAGTTAGAATTTCCACATTGCAATCTTCGGGGTGCGAACGCCGCTATCGATTTATAGTTTGCTCTTCGGCCGTGACACAGCAGCAAGTTTCGAGAGCTAAGCTGGCATACAAAAGTAGCGTATATGCGACGACCCCATGATTTCGAGAGATGGGCGCTTGATCAAATAATAAAAAAGGTACACTGAAGCCTGACTAAGAATAATTGCCACAAACTTTGGATCCAAACGGATAAAAAACAATTGACTCACACAAGTTTTTTTTTCAGTTGCTAGCGAAGCAAAAGCCCTAAAATGACGTTTCCTTCTAACTCTCAGCTTGCATCTTTCACGACGCGTGTTGAAACAACGTATAGTTCATGTTCAGCGACCAAGCACGCTGTGGAACTGCAACCAAAAAGAATGTCGCAACGCAGGCTTTACGGGCGCGCGACAGCAAGACCCGCCCACACCTTCGCAACGTCACTTTTCAGCAGTTTGTATTTGCTGATTTGCGACCTCGTCGTTTAAGGCAAAAGCAATTAAACAAACCAACCTGTCAAGAGCAAGTAGCAGGATTCCAAAAACCGATGCACAGGCGCAAGTCACCCAGATACCTTGGACTGCGGACAGGCTGATCATGGTGTTGTGAATGTCCAGTATGGCGGCCAGACAATAATTCCAAAGCATCATGCAACCTGCAAAGCATCGACAAGCTGAAGATGTTGATCATGAGACAACATCAACTGGTGCCCCACGCGGGAGAATGCTATAGTAAACAATACGAACTGAAAAAAACGAGGACCACAAAATTAATCGTCTAGTGCAGTGATTTTTAACCAAGGGGGCGCGTCCCGCATTCCGTCAAGGACAATTACATTAGGGAGGCGTGGCAGAGAATAGGGTAAAAACCGCTGGTCTTGAAGAGCTTGTAAAAGACGACGCGTTATTGCTATGGAAGTTGTTTCTGTGGAATCACGAAAAAAACAAAGAAAACACTTTCTCTTTGTTTGCGATGGTCGGAGGTCAGTAAAAGGAAGTATGGGAATGATCAATTGGAGATTGACTTTGAGATCCCAAACAGTGCTCCACGAACGTCTGACGTAGATATAATCTTTCGCTTGCAATGATGAAGCATTTTCTCCTGTATTATCAAAACTTAGTTAAAAGGCAATCCTTATCCATTCAACAAACAAACGCTTGATTTCGACAATGGAGCTGATTTTAAACAACTTCAGGGTTCTGACCGTTTCCACTGAATAAACGGCACTCGATGGAATCCGGCGTATGGCAGGCGAGCACCAGCGTGGATCGCCGAATGACGTCAACCAACGTCACATAAAATCATGAAGTACTGTTGAAGTGTTTCACGAGATCTCGAATGAAGGATGAAGCGAAAAACCATCGAAAGAAGCTATTTTTGTACTGAGCCATCTCGTCAGGATAACTTTCAATGACTACAGTAACTCGTGTCTTTAAAACTGCTCTTATTGTTTCAAGATAAAATGCAAGAAATCAAACGGGCAAAGCGACGATCCTTGCGAGCCATAACCTTGAAACAATCGCGTTCCGACAAATGCGAAAAGCAAACGACGAACACGCTAACGGACAAAGGTTTCGCAGGTCTGGACACATAACAATGATCATGTGCTTAATTAACAATCGTTTGCCAAAGGGCAAGCTGCTGCAGCAGCCCCTCCGACAATCCGGGCTAACTGAAACGACCCACCACAAAACGTCAAAGACAACAGCACAGGTTTTCTACCGAAATAGCTGGCTATGTTGTTTTTAGATGGGGATTCGCCATTGAATACAAATACACATGCGAAGGTGGCAACCGCCAACAACCATTGATCACACACATCAGCTTTCGCAGAAAATGGATCTGGTAAGCGAGTTTTACCCTGTCGACCACCACCAAGACAGCAGAGTGTTGCGTGCTGTTCACTGATGCATGCTGGTTTTTCTGCGTAGGGGTTATAATTTAAATTAGAAAAACTGCAAGAAAGTGGAACCAGTTCCAGATGGAACTTCATCTTTTCGAAGAGAAACGATTTGACAAAAACTCTTTTTCAGTTCAAAAAGTTTTTTTGTTTTTTTCTTCCAGCAAAATGTGAACGCGGTTTTTGAGATATTCAAATGAGTGATATTATCGCACTGTTGCTAACGTTCTGGAAACTGCAACTTCCAAATCACCGAAACAGGCGCAAAACAAATAAACGAAAGCCATCGACGATTGAACAGTTGCATAACTGGTGAACAAAGATGAGGAGCACCATACAGTTGCATAACTGGTGAACAAAGATGTTGCATAACTGGTGAACAAAGATGAGAACAGTTGCATAACTGGTGAACAAAGATGAGAACAGTTGCATAACTGGTGAACAAAGATGAGGAGCACCATGGCTTATTGTTCGCACATCAGAAGACACAGTGTTAGCATTCGATGATGAACTTCCACGGCTGAAGGAACATGAATTGAATGATGGACTTCTGATGATGAACATCTGGAGCTTACATGCTTTGGTTGTGTTGGAAAACAGTCGCTGCTTATGCTCTGGCTTATTACGAAACTTTTACAAAAACAACTCTCGAACATCGGGACTACAAACGACATCGTAATCCCACCGTCAAGTTGTACAGTAGCTCTTTGAGGAACCAAACAACACTACGCAGAGAAGTCACATTATGCCATATATGAGCGGATACAATCTGACAAACGTTTCAGGAGAGGCAAGGAACGGTAAAATTTGTTTCCCATATTCTGCACTAATTGTTTCCAAACTTTCAGTGATTGCCAAAAAATTCCTGACTTGTTTGTTCATCAAATTTCCTCAATAGTTTATTAATAACCCTCCAAATTATTCCAAAAATCCAGTTGTTTTACATTGGACCACGACACAAAATGGCATATTACCAACTGCAGATGGGGGTTGGCAATACCCACTGATGTCCAGCTAGTAATATATTTGCACCTCGAGTACAAAATATTGCGTATAGCACCACAACCGCAAAAATGTGGCGACTTTGCACTTTTAGTCATTGTGGTTAAAAAAATTCTCTGCTTACGCATCCGGTCCTTTTATCAACAGAACGACACGCGAAATGGCGAAAAATAAACAAACATATATTCGCTTGTCCAAACAAAGCTTGAAACTTATTGCTTTCGAAGCATACCGGCTGCTATCATTCGAAGTACATTAACGTCGACGAAGCGTCTACGATACAGAGCTGGAATATACGTTGGTGATCGCCTCAAGGCGCGAGTCCGATTTGCCGCCTGAGTGCGTTCAGATTGTATTTATGCAAACATCTAAAAATCACGTTCGACGAATTACTGCATAAAAGCCAAGAATTTTGTGTCGACAAATGAATGAACTAAATGGTGTCAATGTAAGGGCGGAAACACTCGACGAAATGTATGGCAGTAAGACAGCTCGACAAAAAAACAAAAGTTATAAACGGAAACAATGCACGAAGTTGGTGTAGATTCTTACTGCGAACAAAATAGCCACAATTATCGAATGCATTATTTCATTCAAGGTTGCGGCTTATGCGCAAGTCATCAACAGGAATAAATGAAGTGCAAATGAAATTGTATTTCATTTATACCTGATATTGGCTTACGAATTGAATTTCATTTCGCATTTCAATAAATGTAATTGGATTATTGATGATGGCTTGTAAATGAAATGCAAATGAAATTGCATTTCATTTATTCCTGATGATGGCTTACGAATAAGCCGAAACTTTGAATAAAATAATGCATTCGATTATTATGGCTATTTTGTTCGCAATAAAAATATACGGAAATTTCTTCGTTTCTTCTGCCCGCTTTCTAAGCGATCACTACAAACAATATAACTGTATGGTTAATTTAGAAACGGTTCCATTTTCGAAACACGAACAACCCAGATTTGGATTTCGCATTTAAAGGTATCAAAATTACGGTTTACTATCTCTTTTTTCAATTGAGAAATTTACAACAGCATATTCAATGAATCTCTCTGACAAGCACCACATGTCCGCCTGTCAAACGAGACCGCGCCATTGTTAAAGTCAACATCAACACTGCTCATCGAAAAGATCACTCTCAAGATGCTGACGTGGCAGCTATTCAGACATATTTTAAAGCGAATTGCTTTACCAATGGCAATCGTTCAACACTGTTGCGCCACTAGCCTAGCGCGTCAGCATAATTTGGTTGAGCTTTAAACTTTAGATAGCTTGCGATTTTTCCTTCATGGCTCACAACATGCGGTGAGAGTCAGTGACACAAAAAAAAGGAAGAAAGGGCGAGACGATTACCAAATAACGCTCGCCTTTTTTCTTCGTTTTCGTCTCTCGCTCGTGTCGCATCTTACCAGCTATGGACACAACAAGCATATTAACAATTGTTTGCACGTGCCACACACACGTGAGGCACACACGAATAGATTCATTACCTAATGCCCTTGCGAAAACCCAATCTAATAATGTACGATGCGAATCCTCCACATTCGCTATGCTGTCTTGCTTTCCCACAGAAAATTCATCATTAAGCCGTGGACTGATATTTAATGATGATAACCCCGGAAGCACTGAACATATTGCAACGAAAACATCGGATGAAAACCAATAGTACGTGATGGCTTTCACCGCAAATTCGCGTGAAGATCACACAAATCCGCGTAAACAACGTGCAAGAAATTGTACGCCATAAACCACGCGCTGCAAACATTAGCATGAAAAAACGCAAGAGTTTCAATTGCCTCCTGCACGCGGTAAACCTCTTCTCTCTTTTTTCCCTTCACGGAATGCAACGATGAGTCGAAGCAATTTTCCGGGAAAATTGTTGTTCGCATCGCAGCAGCATCGCAAAGCAGCACGAAACAAACATTGTTATCGGTTACAAGAACGACTTTGTTGACAGAACTTTTACATTCCGATGCTTCTTTCAAGTCTCCACCATTTTCCACAATGTAACGCTTCTGCACAACGATGGGCGAATGCGTAATTCCAGGTGGGCTGTTTCAGTATTTTTTCCTTTTAATTGTGGTCTGCGCGCACCAACTAAACTTTACGATGTGCTGTGTTGATCATGCCTTGTTTGTGTTCATGCGTTCTCTCATTAACTCGCGTGTTAAGGACCATGAGTGTGAGACAAACCGTAAATTAATAGCTACATAGACAACGTCCATCTAAGTGGTGCGCGTATTGAGTTTGCCGAGCAAGCCAAATAGTTAAGCGCAGTGCTGCATGCCTTACTGAAGGATGACACCGGCATTCAGAATCAAGTGAAATCAATTTACTTTGCTGCGAACAAGCTCAGAGTGACCTTCGCTCAACGCACATCTGTAGCAAAAACTATACTTTGTTCCGCGCCTATTCATGCCAATGTATGCTTGCCAATAGTAGAACAGCTACCCACAGTATGGCGTTAAACGTCTGCCTATAGCCCATAGTAACGCGTGTAAAGCTTTGCATTGCATTCCCAAGATTGCGTATGTGTTCGTCACCATCAGGTTGCACACTTCGTCAAGACATTTGATGTCTAGATTCGACACAATTTGTTCGCAACAATGTACGAGCAAATCTTCACCTACCTTCGCAACCCCTCACTTCAAATGTTTGATGTTTCCAACAAGTGTTTTTTCCCGTTATCTATCCATAGGCGTACCCAGGGGGAACCAGGGGCAATGCCTCCCCACATTTTTAGCATATCTAGTCATTTCGTGCTTTGAGAAGCGGCTTCCCAGACAAAATACTGTTGCTCGCCTAAAATCAAAAATTTTGTCCCCCCCAAATTTTTTGGCCCTCTCCAAAATTTTGGGCTGGCTGCGCCACTGTACCTATCTAACGCTTCTTTGCTGTATTCGTTGGCATGTCTTTCCAGTGTTTGTTCCGTTATACTATTGCTTACGCATATTGACTGACGCCTCCATTGTGCTGTGTTATCAACAAGCATTTGTTTTCTTGTGTACTGTTGTAAAGCCCTGAGATATGGACTTCCAGCGTGAACAATTCACGTAAATAAATTCACAGTTAAAATGCACACCATCAACCAGAAGCAGACAGCAAAACACCCATATACGTCGGCGCGTGAAACAAATTCGAGACGGTTTTGCAAACAAGCCAGGGCCAACCGCGCAAAAAATACCAAAACATACTACTCAAAAACCCAAAGGAACGTCGCAGGTGACACTGTGTCGGCATTGCACAGTATTCGGAAATGCGTATATGTGATTGCACCCGACAGAATCGTTGACAAGAAAATGTCGAACAATTTGATGTTTGCCAGTTGTGCAGACATTTTCACGCAAAAACAAGGCTGCAAAATCTTTACGCAAGAACCTCAACCTAATATGCAGACTTAACTGCATCACCGCAAGCATAGGAGCGACAAAATGTTTCAAAGGGGAGCTGTTGGCGAAGAAGCGCTAACAGTCGTGTGAATCTAATGCAATACTGCATACGTTTTATCAATTTTTTTTCAAGACTTCGGGGAGCTAAAGCCCCTTCTGCCCATATGTTGAGATGTCAGTCTGAAAACGTGCGTCAAACGCTCGCAATGGGTTTCCTTCCAGTATGTGAAGCACGCGCCATGCACTTTACTGACAATAAAATGTTTTGTAAATCAAAATATTCCCACGAACACCGGGAGCTTCAGTAACATTGTGTGACAGTGTAGGAAGTAATTGACCTATTAGTAGCAAGGTTTTCGACTCCCGAACGGTTTGTAAGTTTGTTGAGTAAATTCTGNCCTATTTCAAGAGGACCACATGCATCTTTGAGCCAAGGCTGCTGCTATGCATTCCAACGACAAGGTCTTGCATTCCTTTTTCCCNGAAAACTTTGCCAGCACTCGTTTTTGTCATTACTGTTCTATTACCACGCTAAGTAACGCCGACTAACTACAGACGATTACAGCAGCATATTGTCAATACGGTGAGGTCATAACAAGGAATCGGATTGGGCGATTGAGGCCAAATAGGTGAATTTTTATTTTACTAGTAGCGGAAATATATAGGTGAAATTTGGGGGCAACTGTCGCGCTTTGCGTCTTCCACTCAGGCATCTTGTCCATTCGGCGGTTTGAAGTTCGCGAAAGCGTACAGGGGCTGAAGGATTCAGTCAGACGGGGCGTTTCCCGGCCGCTGAAACCTTTGGGATCTCACCAAAGCGGTAAGAAAGAGACTAACCATTCGGGCAGATATCTCTTTGGAAGGTTTCCTTTCGACTGTTCATATTCGCAGCAATTTTGAAACCCCATACGCTGCGTCTGCGCTGTCCGAAGACTTGCTGATTTTTCGAAACAAGGTTTGAAAAAACTTCCCATCGCCTTCATTACAAACATCAGCGCAGTTCTAGCAGCTTCGTGCTTTAAAACAAGTTCACTTAAACAATAATGACGTGCTTTTTCCAACACGGATCGAACTTTCTCGGAAAGGTTATGAATAACTTTTCAGGTTGATATTTTTTACGCAAGTGGAACGTCTAAGGCGCCAGACCCCGTGAAATGTGAAATCCTTCCTTTCACACTTTCTTGCGGTATTGTCAAGTTTTCCTGATTTCCAGTAACTTTCCGAAATTTCTTAAAACTAAGTTTTAGGAACCACTTTTTCCGACACCGCAACACTGGTATGTCGCAACGGTTGAGCTGTTAAACGTCACTATTGCATCACGCGTTTTTCTTAGTCTCTCAAAAGACACCGACTGAAAAAGAAACAAACAAACAAGGAAGCCCAGGAAAGCCGTGCAGCAGCAGATTGTAAAAGCAAAAAGCTGCAAGACGACTATCGTATGCATTCCGTCATCGCGGTCAGAAGTGTAGCAGCAAACACGGCTTGATACGAGAAAGAAAGACTTTCCACTGACCCTATCGTGTGCTAGTTCACTACGATGACTTAGGAAGTCGTTGACCTATGGCAGGTACGTTCAAGTTGATAAGCCATGAGCATTTATTGACAGCATTATAGCTAATCGCTCTAAAACACCGCACTTGTCCTTAAGCAAGCAGGGGAATAACGCGTTAAATTGATGTCGCTGTAGTATGAGTCAAAATGCACAAACACTTTGTAGAATTGTGGCGGGTAAAAATTTGAAGGTTGCATGAAAACTGGGGGAACTTTTTTTAGTTGCTGGCAAAGGCAAACGCATAGCGACACAAAATGATGGCAACATCGAGCGCAGGTAGGGATTGTGGCACAGAAGAAAATGTCAGATGTCATTTACATATCTGCGGATCTCCAGCACGGATTCGCGACATGGCTGAGAGAAAAGGTACCACGCACCGCAAAGCTCACCTATGCAAAGGTCGCTGAGACTTAGGTGCAAGATGAACCAGTACATCGGTCGAAAGAACTTGGCGCTGCCGCAAATAATCGCTTGCATCACCAGCATATTTCCAATAATGATCGCGACAGAGACCAATCCAGCAGTGATGATCAATGGCGGTATGCGCAAAGGTTCGCAAATCTTGTCCTAAAAAAGCAAACAACACATCTTTACGCCTGCAATCTAACAAAGAAAAAAGTGTCCGAATTTTCATACTGTTTTGGTGAAAAGCTCCATATTAGTCTGATTTGAATGGTACAACAAAGTCAACGTTGTTGCAATTCTGTGCAATCTGATTGGCAGCAGATTTGTTGGTTGTTCCTAAGGACACTATTATTGCAGCAATTACCTTGCAAAACTGTCAAAGCCAAACAGCACACAGCAAGAGCGAAAGCGCTTTAATTCCTGAAAAACAGAGTCTTGCCGATTGAAGATTTATTATTGAGCACAAGCAAACGCAGGGCCGGTGTACACAATCGCCATCATCAGGTGCTTGCTGCAGCAGACATTACGCCAATATTTACGAAACCCGGCGCTGTGATTGCCAAGTAGATGACTCTCGATCACAGCAAGGTTACAATGTGCAGGGGCGAGCAAGAAACCTCACGTCACTGCACTATGCTGCTCACCCAAGAACAGCACACTGGCTAAGATTCACGATTCAAGGTCGCGAGGCGCAGTGTCGGCGTTGTGACAGCTCCAACTCATTAGCAGCGGGCCAGCCCACAATCTCGAGAGACAAATACATTTTATTCAATTAAATTTCAATGAACTTTCAGATCGAATTCCTCCACTTTTTTACAGGGTGGTTTCAATGGGTACAGTTTTATCGGTCCGATGTAGGCTACTATTTAGAACAGGGACTCCCAATCTGGGGTACCCGAGGCGTACATTTGCCAATCTGACGGGGTACGTTACGGTTAGCAATGAAACGGAGTGTACCTTTACAGTTCTAAAAATCGAAAGGTTCTATTGAAAATTCAGTGAATTTTTAATATTTTGTTCAGCATTTTTGTTATAAGAAATTTTAGGGATACATGCTCATCTGTCGAAACGAGAAGGGGCACATGGTGAGAGAAAGTTTGGGAACCTTGATTTAGAAGTGCGAAAAAGTTTGGTTAATTCCGGTTTATCTGCAGCAGTTAGCAACAGCTCGCTTTACACAACCTAAGACTTTGCGTAACTTAGGTTGAGAAATATTCGCATAACGGTCATGGCAATTCACTTTATCGCGAATTAAAAGAGGGAATGTAAATTCCTCTGACATCTCGCGAAACTTTCGCTGAAAGTGAAGAAAGAGCAAAGAAAGGATCGTGTTTTTTCTCGCAACGGAAATTTCACGGTTCATCTCGATGGCTTTCTGTCACAACCTTAACCTTTTCGCATCGCCTGCAGCTGGTCTAGTTTTCCGGGACGCACAAGTCACTCACTGATACACGACCGCATCCTCAAATATAATAACGCAAGGCCAACCATAATTTATAGGCAAGTTTTCGGAACAGCATCTAGCTCCACTGAGCAGTTGCCAAGAACCACACGGGACATCATCACAATGGACTGATTGTTTGCGTGGAAGGGAAGTGCAGTTCACTAACATAAGTATTATATATCTCTAAAAACAACCAAAGGCTGAGCTCAATTCGATGTGATTTGACTTATGGGCCCACAGCGGTTTATACTAGCTGTTACAGCAACGTGAGTGGTTGAAACCTAGCTCTGATGAGCAAGAGCAACTGCTACGTTTGACGGAATGTCTTATTAGCAGAAAATAGCTTATGCTTTGCGATAAAAATGCCAGACCTGTCTGTACCGTTCAAAAATAGTTAAAGCGTTCTTTCCGCAAATGACAACTTGCTCTTAGCATTTCAAATTCAGAAATCGCAATTGTAGCTGGGACGCAGTGAACGATGTTCAGCGTCGATGGGGCTTCGATCCCTCAGTTTAGAGTCAAGTCAGGATTATTTGGTCATAATATACATGTTAAAAACGAAATATTGTCTTTTACCGCCGTGCACGACGATAACCTACGTGAGAATGATTGGTTGTGTTGTTGCTCAGGAAACTTTGTGGCGGGAAAGTGAAGTTCACAACTTGTTCCAGATTTGGAATATGGTCAATGACG
>JGI24022J15233_10006568_pt1 | contig 12637 bp, 6 predicted proteins | sample Ectturendosymbi2_FD_15233 | JGI IMG/M metagenome (IMG submission 15233)
AGTGCTGCGATGATTTCCTACTTCCAAGTGGATCCATTTACAAAATGCGTGGGGGAGTGAGAGGCTGCGAAGGACCAGGTGTCATTTAGGCTGCAGACCTTCCCTAGGGCGAAGCTACAGTGGAAAGGGAACAGTTTATAGCAGTGAGTAAAAGTATATGTTGCTCTGAGTATAAGGTTTAATATGCGCAATGCGGTTATGTGGTTTATGGAAGCAAAATGCGTTGCAGGCAATGTCAATTCACCAGAAGAAAATGTTTTAACGTTGTCACATGAAACATTTGTTGTTTACACATCTTTTGGAAATATTCGCGATAGCTAGAGGAAATGCATCAAACAGTTGCAGCACTGCAATGGTATCAAGGAATTTAAGCGGGTTGAAAACATGGCATCCATTCATATGTTTGGGAAATTAATTCTCAGTCGATGTGATAAATCATACATGGGAACAGAAATTTGTGTACTGTTCGGTAGACACGTTATGCGCTTTGCGAATGGAGTCTGAAGGGCAAGCATCCCAATACCTTATACAAGAGTTTGATGCAACCAATTATAATGAGCGCAACAACAACCAAACGGAGTTAGATATAACCGCGATACCTCATGATTTGACTGTGTGCATGGTAGCAGCGTTAAACAATGCACCTGGTTAATGCACACAAACAAAAAAGAATACAAAATGTTTCTAGTACCTGAGTAACACATTTCGTTTATATTCCGATGTAAAAAGTGTCAAACACGATTTATACTTTATTTCTAAAGGAATGTTTGACCATATTTCTATTGCACTGTGTTTTAACATTTTCGCACCTGAGTTTGAACGGGCTTTTGGCAAAACAAATTGCCGAGTTTTAGTTTGTCTCGTATTGTATGGATGAACACCTGTAATGAGTTTAAAATAATTGGTAAATGTAGCCGGTAGGTGAGAGTTACTGTATTTATACATGAACTTGCTCACTTCAAGATTGTAAATATCTTTCAGTTGGAGAATTTTGTGCGTTTTATAAATGCTATTAACTGCACGAGTCACAGGTTCATATGTGTTGAAACATCTCATGGCGCGATTTAAAACAACCGATATTGGCTGTAGATGACGTGAAGCTGCTCTTCCCCAGGCAATAATTCCATATCGCACTCGTGAGTTTATTAAGCTGTGATACAACATACGTAATGCCTGATTATTAACATAATGTTAGACTTTTCACATTACACCAAAACATTTGGATATAGTAAAACATAACAGTTTACAATTCTGCTTCCATGTCAGTTTTTCATCTACAATTACACCAAGGTACTTGTGATTCAAATCTCTTTCAATGCAATTACCATTTACACTTATTTCAAAAGAATCTGTGCTTGCGTGTTTATTTGTGTTTAACATATATTTTGCTTTAGAAATATTTAGTGAGAATTTGTATGCAGTTAGCCAACCAGTTACCTTTGTCATTTCATAATTAACCGAGTTTTCTAATTTTTCCAGATTATTGTCACTACGCGCTTAAACTGCATTATCAGCACAAAGTATATTTTTCACAAGATTTGAATTTGGTAAGTCATTTATGCAGTGGTGTAGGAGGCGGGGGTGCAGGGAGTGCAAGCGCACCCCCAAATGCTTTGATTTGTTGAAAATTTGGGCAAAATCTCTGAAAATATGGGCAATATCCATGAAAATTCGAACAAAATCCACAAATGTCTAGGCAAAATCCCTGTAAATCTGAGCAAAAATGCGCCCAATGTTTGCAGAAAAACAAATAAAGACCATTTTTTGGAGGTCACACCAAAAACGGTTGGCAAAATTTGCACATCATTTTAGGCAAGTTTGGGAAAATTTGGGCAAAAACCCTTTGCACACCAAAAAATTCGCTTGCTCCTACACCCAGTGGCGTAGCAACCCACTGGCTACTCTGGCTATAGCCAGGGGCAGCACGTTCCAGGGGGCGGCAAAATGTAGTTGCCTATTGTAAGCAGAGATGATTGAAAAGAGGTGGGGAATTATTCAGACTGATTAATATTTTTCTTAATTCCGTCAGTTAAGTCCTACGCCCCATGAAAATCTTCTTTGGCAAATGTGGGCGACACAGCCGATATTATTAGCGCCATGGCTACAGCCGTGTTATGCTCACCACCGCTTTGTCGCTACCTATCTCTCAATATAATTGCGTGACAATGGCCGCTGTTTCAGGAATCTATTCGAAACGCACCTACCCTAGCAAGCTGCAGCATCGTTTGTTGGTCCAGGTGCAGCCCAGCGGTTCTCAAACTTTTATGAGCCGTGGGCCCCTTCTTATTTTAACCGGCGAATCCTTAATGTATCCGTGACACTTGGGTTATGCAATATCACGGCAAAGCTACCTAGAGAAGGCCTCTACTCGTGGCCCCAGTGAACCGCTCCGTGGCCCCCAAGAGGGCCGAGGGTTCCGTTTGAGAAACCCTGGTCCAGCCACTACAGTTGCAGCTGGGCTTTTTAAATTATTTGCTGCAGTTATTTAGAAAGCTCTGAAGTAGTTAAGCTATAGTGCAGTGCTTTATTGATAGGAAAGGGAAGTTGCTCAGTTGACTAGTACTTTAGCTCATCCGGTGGAGAATGTTTTAATACGTCACTAAAAGGCTGTTAATCTTAGGGCGTTAATGTACGCAGGTTTTGCTGAGAAAATGTGAGCGCTGTGTTGCAATGTCGGAAACCCAGTATTGGAAAGCGTTGTGTACCAATTGTTTTTAGTCTTATGTCGTACAAATGAGCTAAATTTCACCCAGTTAATCGCAGTAACGTTTACTACAGTCAGGCCCGTCGCCAGGATTTCGCAGCAGGGGAGCCAAAAATGACAAGGGGGAACATTTTGTAAATACAATATTGGATGTATGCAGCAACCGCTACGAAAAAAGTCGCTTGCGACATGCAAACTTTATTCACATTGAATTCGACGCAGAAAGTTATACAGATATGAACGCCGAACCAGCCGAGCACCGTCATTTGCTGTATTGCAATTTGGGCAAGAAAAATAGCATATTTAGGAAATCATTAAAACTTTTATATCCTTGAAGATTTTCCTCGCGTTTCACCTTTGCCCCCGCCTCCTCTTTCATGTCGCACAAGCTACAGCATATCAAGCGATTCGCTATACAGCAGAAATGAGCAAATAGACGATACAGCATGGCAATTGAGGCACAATAGCAGAAACAATGTCATCCTCTAAATTTCTCGGCCTGATCCGATAGTAATAGATCATAGCTTGAGAGTTGCTTAGTCAAACCAGAGAAGTATCAAAATAAAGGTCCTTTTGGCAACACCAACAACTGGTGATAGCACGAAGAAAATGCGAAGAAGTCTTTCTAAAAAAATGGTTCTACAAAACAATTAAGAATGGGGATAGAGTTTCGAGATCTTGCTTATTATACTCAAAATTGGAGTGTGGGCTGTATTGTTTTTGCTGTAAGTTGTTTCGATTGGGTAATGATCATTATTTATTTGTTGCAAAGGGCGGCACTTTTCGACTCGCACCGGGGCGGCACTTCCCCATGTCGGGGCCCTGAAAATGGTCTTCAAAAACAAAAGATCACACCATGGTTGACCAAGCACGGTGACGTCACAAATATAACATCACTGCCCGTGCTGGGGGGCGGCATTTTCTGCTAGGGCCAGGGGCGCCAGATTGTGCTCCTACGCCACTGCCTACATCTATGCATTTATGAATAAGAAAAAAACAAAAGGCCCAAAATCGAACCTTGGGGGACCCCAGCAATAATTGACTTCATAGATGATTTACTGTTTCCCCTACGTACTGTTTTCTGTTGGAAAGGTACGACTTTGTTAGTTTCAACACGTTTCCTCTTACGCCGTAGTGCTTAAATTTTGTCAGCAGTATGGAGTGGTTCACTGAATCAAAGGCTTTTCTTAGATCTAAGAAAACCGCACAAGATAGAAGTTTTTTATCGAGGTTTCGGAGAAGTTTTTCGTAGAAGTTTGTGAATGGCAAGACATGTAGAATTGCTATTGCGAAAACCGTATTTTAGTTGACTCAGCAAGTTGTTTTTGGTGAAATAACAAAGTTAACCAAGTAGTAGCCCTAAGGCCTAAGCAAATATTCAACAAGCAGAAGCCAAGCAGTCAAGCAGAAGCCAAAGGCCAACGGTAGGATTCTTGCAAGCAAGGCTGAGGACGATCTTTGGAAAATGTCTATCCAAGCGAGTTTCATCACAGAAACAAAATGCGTGTGGCAAAAGCAGGGCGTGCTTGAAACTTCCGCATGCAGTATCATGCTTTCTGCCAGCAGGGAATGGCATGTGAAGCAATATAGCGGTCTGTGAACCACTGTAACGTTCAGTGGCGGCTGGTGACTGTGATCCGTGGGGATGCTGCAATTTATCCTAACGAAGAATTTTATACAATCTAAACACACCTGGCTGCGCCTATTATGCACAACCTGCGGCCGTCGATAAAAAAATTATGCGGCTGTGCACATGTAATTTAAAATGTAAGTTATTGCGGCCGTGCATTAATAAAAGCTCTTTTTCTACTGTATGCGCATATTTAGTAGAAAGACAGCCAAACAGACGTGTAGTAGCAGGCTAAGCTCGATGTGTGGATTTTGAAAACAGAACGTAATCAATGCAAGCGAAATAAAAATAACTTGAACTCACTAGCGGCCTTGAAACCCTTTAACGCCCGCGCCGGCCACTAGTTTCGACTGAAAAAAAACATTTTCAGTTTTGGGTTTGGGGTTCTCTTGGGGAGGCGTCACAAGTAAGGATGTTTTTGCGTTTTTTTGGCCAACTTTACCCGGCCCTGGGCGCCAATCCAATGAACCAATTTTTTGGCTCAAGTTTTTTTTTGGAAACTAGACTATCATCCGAGTCTTTAGAGCCCTTGATTGTGGTTTAAAAAATGTGTCCCCATTTCAGAAAACTCTTCGCCCTCCGTGGTGTCCCAAGCTGGTTACGGGCCTGTTCACCTATCAGGCTGATTTCTTGTGCGCGAGTTCAGAGATATACGAGTATATCCATCTTTTGGTCTCGCCATCATGACGCAAAAAATGATCATTCTGGTCTAGTCGATTTTGGTACGTGAACGCCTGCTGACTTATGTGCTGTACAGAATCAATCCCGTCGCCACGGGGAGGATTTGGTGGGCTCTGCCCCCCAAACAAAGCTCCAAGCCCCCGCAAATTGAAACGTGAAACACTACAAATAAGTGGAGTTTTGGTTAATTTTATTATCTGAAGCCCCCCCAAACAAACGCAAAGCCCCCGGCAGAACTCCAAGCCCCCCTATTGAAAACGTTCTGGCGACGGCTCTGCAGAAACCTAGGTCTGGATTTAACGAACAAGTAAACGAACAACTTTTTCAAAAAATTGGTATGCTACTGCGTGGTTTTCAAAGTTGTGCGAGTAACATATCGCACATCGCGATGAGTGTACACCACCGAGAATATCGCACATGAGACTGGCACTGCGCAAAGCGGCAGTCAGTACAGAAAGGGTAGTTTGCTATCGAGCTGTTGGGACTGAGGCTGACAGCGTTGCCTCATTCGGTGGTGACTGCTTGTCGCAATGTACGCGACAGTCTGCGCTATCAAAAGTTTCATCCAGATTGGAAGCACACAGCTGCAATGTGCACCGAAGCATTGGAATAGTGCTTGCGTTGCGCGTCCGCTTGCCTATCTCGTACACTCGTACGGGGTTGCCAGGTTGGCGGCCTTTTTGAAAAGTGGTTTGGCATGAGAAAATGTTGTTTGTCATGTACGTCATAGTTGGGCACGTTTATGGCCTTTTAGTGGTGTTGGCAGAAAAAATGTTGTTTGGCGTTTTTCAAAAATGTGTCTCCTTTGAGTTTAATTTTTAGATTGTTTTCAGCCTGCATTGCATTTATTGATGTTATTTGGCATGTTACGCCTAGCGACATGGCGTATTTGGTCTATCTGAACCTGGAAAGCCTAACAGTTTTTCTCAATGACGGCATTTTATCATAGATTAGATATTTTGTGGAATTGTGACATATGTAACATATCAGACGCTTGTGTCCCAGATTCAAAGTAAACAAAACTGGCGTGTTGCACATTTGTATTTTTATAACAAGCATTTTCTATGAGGAGATAATACTTTTGGAGATCAAACAACGTTTTATTTATTTATTTGCAATAATTCTAGGCTTGCTTCCATAACAACATTGTGTTTTTGCCATTACTCATGCAGGTAATTCAAAACTGATGGCAGTCAGCTTTTTTCAACTTCTTTGGCATTTTTTTCTTCTGCATTTTTAAAAACTGTTTGGCGTATTTTGATGTGCAATTTGGCATTTTTCGTCCATCTGGACCTGGCCATCCTGATCTCATACATCTTTTGAGCAGGTGGTTGGCCATCACGTAACCGCATTTATGAGGTTTCAAGTCACGCTGCAAAGTTTGGCTCGCTAGCAGTAACCTCTTCGTACACATAATGTTGATGCTCGTAGTATTGCATTTGTCTGCGAAGCGAAAGATAGTGCACTGAATAGAACGAAAGTTTAAAGCTGCTCCTTCATTTGCACCACTGCTACGCCACCTTCACTCAGTTTCTGTTTCCAATGCATCGAAATCCAAACATTCTATTTCGTCTTTACCTCGTTCAAGCCTAATTTTGAGTCTGAAGTATTGCAACGTAAAGTAATGTCGCGTTGGTTCGCTGGTGCGTCATATCTGGAAAATGGGTTTATGCGCTTTTAAGTTAAATATATATACCTATAGTAAAATTCATATAGCGAGTTGCGCTAAAATTCATGTCTTGGAGTTACAATTTTATGGTTTATGTATAAATGTCTCCAGCCAGGATGGAGGGTGATTGAAAGCCATAGAAATTTTTCGTGACGTATTTTTCTATAGTTTTTCAATTTTCTGAAATATTTCATGAACAGTTTTAATGGCAACACAATCAAACTCTACTAGGAGAATCAAGTTGTATTTCCTTTTCAAGTATAACATAAATCGAAGCAAAGATTTCCAAATATATTTTGAAACTTCACTCGATTCCGGTACACGTCAACAAATAGATTTTCTCATTGAGCAACATTACTGCATGTGGCGGCCACTTTTGCGACCTTCAAGTACTTTCGCGACCTTCAAGTACTTTCGCGAGCTTTTTTTCTTACCGCACCCAAGTGCAATGGGGGATTTCTGTTCAACACTTCACCTAATTTTCTCGAAATTTTTCATGTTTTTGTGAACACACAACTGGTGAAAAAGGTCAGCGCGTCAAATTTCGCATTACACATTTTTTCCCGATTTTTTTCTGTTTCCTGTAGGTTTACTTAGGCCGTATCTCAGAGCAAATGCTAATTTTTTGTCGCTGCATGTATGTTTGCCCTGTCAACACAGTCGTTGTAGACTGCACGACGTAAGCTCGTCTGCAACTGCGTCAGCCTGAAAGCTGGTTAAATTAATCACCTGTAGAAAAGACCATGCTAGTGTGTTGAAAGTAAGTTTGATTGAGTTTCGGATAATAGCTGCAAACGACTGCGACTTCTGCGTTATGGATTGGTGCAAGATTAGTTTGACCACCGCTTCAATAAATTTCGCTCGCAGCCGTTTGGACAATGAACTTTCGACCTTGGAGTTTAGGTGCAATGCATACTCCATGGTAAAAGGACGCGGTGCTGATAAAGAAAAATCCAAGTTGTAGTCATTTTCGATCTTCGATGTTTAAGCCTCACAACACAAGAATAAGAACCGAGTTTTTCAAAAACGATTCACGCTCAAGTCGAGTCAGTTCTTGCGGAATCTTTACAAAAAGTACGACATCACTCAAGCTGTCTTCAGTCAAGAAAATTGCATTGCTTGGCGACATGCTCACTGCTTTCTTCGCCACACATTAGAATCAGTAAAACGCGAGGAAATAATTGTGATAACTGGCCGATGCCGAACACCCTTCGCTGTTGGTGCTATTACTCAATTTCGTGGAGTTTTAAAATGCCACACACTGGAAAACAGGTTGAGAAGCCTCTCAGGTTTATTTGCTAACAACTAACATCGCAATGTCAAGCGAACGTCGCAAGGATGAAGTTTCCACGTTATTGAAGGTTGCTGAATTTTAGCGCAATTTTGTCATTGAAACTAGCGATGACCTTACCATTCGCTAAAAATCTCAAGAGTGGCTAAAACTGCGAATGTTTCGCTCTCCTTATACTGCTACAGAATGTGCTCCCTTCATTTGTAGTCCCCTCCCCAAAATCAAAAACCAGGCAACCTGCCTGCAGCTTACCTACTTGGCGATGACTGCTACTTTACCTCTGTAGTGTACTAATAGTAACTGACCATGCTTACCGCATAAATGTTGCCAGCTGCTATAGTAGGAACTCACGGTCACTACCAATCAGCCAGTCAACTGCTTCATCTTCGTATAATCAGATTGTTTTTACATGCAGTATATGTATTTTATTCCATCATTGATAGGTTAGCATAAAGCAGACCTTGTGGTGTTAATGTGCATTTGCAAAGCTTTTTATTCTGCACTGCCTTGTCAAGTGCTTATGTTAGTTTGTTGGTTTACAACGTTTGTGCAATACTTTCATCAGAAATGTTGTAACTCTATGGCAATACAAGAAAATTTGTGTCACAAAATCCCTTTTTCATTGTGTGCACCTTGATTTCAGCGCTAACAATCGCAAGTGAACAAGATGAGAAGTTTTCATTTTAGCCATGACCTTCTGTTCCAATGTTTTAACTATTTTTTAACAAAAAAATTTGGAGGGACATACTTGGTCTTTATTCTGTAAAACGAATTTTACTTTCGAAACCTTGGGCATGCCGCCAAGCAGTCTCTTGTGTCGATTGAAAGATGTATTTTCACACTAAATTATAGATCTGCGGAATGCGAACACTTATGTTTTTGCATAGGCAACTTTGTTTCTGTGTGAAAAAATAAGCATGCGGACGAGATATTTTCTGGCTTCATTGTTTTGAAGGCTGGGAAAGGAGAATTTCGTCCGTGCGTTAGAATTTGAAATGAGGGATTTTGATTATAGTGGCCTAGTGTTATTCAAGAAGTGCTGCCATGCAGGACAAAAATCTCTACGTGGCAACGTACTTTTCCAAAACGTAACAGGAACTTGCCAGCTTTTTTCTTAGGAGCAAGCCGGCTCACAGTGTTTCCTACGGTCCAAAGTCCAATGTTTGCTTTGCCAACTCCATCTGCCAGTTTTTGTCTCGGTGGTTAGATACTTACCATTACCACTTTGGGAGAGGTTGAACATATGTCTTTACACCTTCATGCAGGAAATGTGAGGTTCACAATGAAACTCAGATTCCCTTTGCGGTAAACAGGCAGGCTTTGCTAATGCGCAAATGCTTCGTATGAGGCGCACATGTTGTACGTAACCGATAGCGAAAGGTGGGATTCTGGCTCAAGTCAAGCTTCATTTATTCCATCTGCGTGGTAACGGCAGCTTCATCTTCTTCGCAGCAAAATTCTGCCGATCGCCATCATCCGTGAAGTGCGTTACAAAGGAATGCTTGTTTGTCATTCTGCACGGCCGTCAGTGAAACAAAGACATTAGCAATGGGACGAGGACGCTGCTTGGAAATTTTTTGAAGAAAACGTCAGCTTCTGTGCTTTCTCTCAAGTGTGCGTAAGTATTGCGTTGGGTAAGGCAACTTTGGAGGTGGGTGTAACATTTGCCTTTTGTGCGTTAAACGATTTCACAAATGAACTGAAAATGAAAAAGGCGTAAACTTCGATGTGGCTTTGCACACAATCATGCGCAATGGGGTAACCCGCAGCACGGTCATGTTGCGTAGCAGTTGTGAAGCAGTTTTACTGGGGATGTGCCCAGGGAAAAAAGGTTGATAAGGGATCAGTTCCGCAAAATTATTGCCGTATTTAAAGACCCCATACCTTCATGATTAGATGATTCCGTCACTAGTAGCTTTCCTGGCTTTGCATCAGTTGTTTTACCGCCACGTGGCGGAGGACTCAACCGATATTTACCGAGTGCAAATTTTACCGAGTGCAAAGTCGTGGCGGAGGACTCAACCGATATTTACTCAACCGATATTTACCGAGTGCAAAGTCTCTTACCGAGTGCAAATTTTCGCCGCGCTAAGCGTGAAAGTTGTATACGGTAAAAGCAGTGCTGACATGCCATTGTTCACGCAGTGGGTTCATGCGTCTCACAGGATTTTCTCGAAGCAGGAAGTACGCACAGGAACGTTCGCTCGCATCAATATTTGTGTGACGGTCTGTTCTGAAAGAAACCGTGGTCAGAGAGCAAAACGACTACGAGAGATTCGCCTTGCCTTTTTGTTAGATCAAACTTAGCAGCAGCGATATTTTGAAAGAAGAACCAAGATTGTTTTTTGGCGGACTTCACCAACAAATTGGAATTGCAGTATCTTTCTTTACTGCTAAACAGCACAAGACAAATATACTTTCTTTAACTATCATTGATGTCAGTAGAACCACTGCCATTGTGGGCTATCTTTCCCTGCGAAAATGAGTCCTATTTTTAGTAAAAATAAAGCATTTCTGTTAGGTGATATGTCATGTGTGAGTAGTTCATGAAAACAGAAGTGAAGCTTATGTGATATTGCAGCTGCAGTGGAAAACGATCTGACGACAGTTTTAACTGACAGCCATTTTCTTTCAGATTCTAGTTGTGATCACCAGAGAACATTCCTGTAGAATCATAGTCGTATCGAAGTTACTTTCCTTTGCTCTTGAAACTATAATGGCATGTTCGTGAATTGTCGTAAATTACCAGTCAGATGTGCGAATACAGTAATGTAGGGTTACGCTGCATTGCGAGAAAAAGTCTGAAGTTTCTCAAATTGCGACAAGATTTTGATTCGCTCAAAACAGGGCGTCGGAGTCGGAAATTTTTTTATCCGATTCAGATTCCGGAGCGGAAATTCAAAAGTTTTTTGACTGCGCCTCCAAGTGGCTCAACATGCGTTAATTTTTTTAAATTGGTACCTTGTGCAGCAGGTTTTTTCAGCAAAGTTTGCTGAAATCGATAGCATCTTTCCAAATTTCGAAGTTGCAAAACTGCAATTATAAACTGCTGTCAGAAGTACGTTGACGAATTCCTAAATGTAGGTGTTGTGAATTAAAATGTGCAGTTTTTATTTTAGTTTTCAATGAACACATGAAATGTCTGAAATAACATCACAATACAGCATAGTAATGTAGCAGAAACGTTAGTATGTTACCAGTGTCATAGTAACACTGGTGTTGTGTTTGAACAAACTGAAAAGATACACGATGTTTGTATTGCAATTAATTTACCTGTGATTTCAATACTTGAAACAAAGTTTCTTAACATCAAGTAGCGCTTGATGTGAAATACCTGTGACAGATGCAGCACAATCGAACAATCTGCATGTTGTGTTACTTTTGACATGCAGAACAGCTAATCAAATAGAATTCTATTTGAGTAAGATTTCAGGACTGAGGATGTGTAGTGTTACGTGAAATCGATTTTCTATTTAAAAAAATTGTTGATTGATTCGACTTCGTGACCTTCGCTGTATAATCGTTTTTAAATTGAGTGCTTGAGATGCACTGCCTGAGTTGGAGCCATATAATTATTTTGAAACTTCGACTCCGGGTAAAACTGCAAAAATAATTGACTCCATACGTTGCAGTTCTGTAATCCTTTGCTTGTTTTTATAACATTGCGTGGCAACCAGTGTTTTTCGGGAACTAAGCGGCCCCTCAAATTTTTTCCAACGGTTTTTTAAAGTACAGCAGAACCTCTTTGCATAACCACCACCAAAATACACCAAAACCTCGCTTTATGACCATGTCGATATTCAGATTTAAATAGTTGCGGTCTCTCAAAATGTCTTAACGGTCACCAAAGTCAAACCTTAAACAACCTGTCTACAACTGTCTGTTGCTTGTCCAGTGATGTAAAGCGTGAAACACAATCTCAAGCGTGGCACTACGACGGCTGTTTCCGAATTCCACCAAATCATTAAATAACTCTTTGCCGTAGCAGTGTTCACGGAGGCTTCAATAAACTGCCAGGCTGGAAGGATTGAAACAATTGTTTGTCTTAAAACAAACATTTTGCAAATTGAAATTACGTTTTTCTAATCAGATCTACTTTTGAATTGCTATCGAGTTTTTCACAGCACTTCGGCGTATCGTGGATTCGCTTGGTTTGTTGGGACAATTGAGCGTGAAGCCAACATTTTAAAAACGCATTGGACGGCTACTAGGTAAACAGTGGCTTCAAAATTTTTGGACGTAGGCAGCAAGCGTATGACGATGCATGCCTACAGGCTTCCTGTGAGAATGCTGTTTGCTACTGTATGGTTGTTTTGACCTACTTTGTTTTAATTAGTTCGGCGGAATCGTATTTTTAAGCCGGTCTGTGTAAAAAGACTTGCAACTTGTTCGGGAGAAACTATTTGCTTTTTGCTTTCAAGAATTCATCTAGGGCAGTGGTGGGCAATTAGCAGCCTGCGGGCCACATGTGGCCTGCCTATTCATAGTAAAAAACATACACAAAAATATCAAGAAAGAAAAAAATCAGTAAAATTATACAGACCATGATGGAGTACCGTCATTGAGTGTGTGTTCCACCAGGCACATAGCACCCCAAATGGGGTTGGACAGACAGAGGCAAAGACAGATTACAAAAAGGTTTAACAGTAAACAGCGACACAG
>JGI24022J15233_10006569_pt1 | contig 12636 bp, 7 predicted proteins | sample Ectturendosymbi2_FD_15233 | JGI IMG/M metagenome (IMG submission 15233)
CCACGACTTCGCCGCCACAGGCGTGCTGTTGAAGGACGCTCGAGTTTTTCGGCATTCTCCACCTTTTCTGCAACATAATGACAGCCCGACAGCAACTGCCACATGTTCCTGATTGATTACCGAGGTTGGCGAATACCAATATCCCGGAATGTTTTATCAAACAACCAAAAATTTCCTTGTGCAATTTACCAGTGTCGCAAGATGTCTGTAATACGAAGTGGATCGATTTACTGGGCTGCGCAGCAAGAAACGAACAAAAAGTGACAAACTCAGTGCTTCCATTTTGCTTTACAGGTGACCAATCTGCAACAATGGCGAAGACTTTCTCTTCTAGAAGTAATCCAGCGTAACTGTTGAACTGTTGAAGTGGGTCGTTGTCCTAAAACTAGCTAACTTTTAACCACATCCGTATCACTTCAAGAAAGCACGCTGTGAACAACATTAAAACTCTCTTTCACCAGTGTATACTTCCCACTGAGTCAGAGTTTCGTGTCTCGCCTGCCGTGATTGCTGCACTGGTTAATTCGCACAAATGCCAGACTGTTTGACGCGCTCTTATGGCACACAATATTCGTAGAAGGTCTGTCGAATAACATGAATTAATTTGTCACATGTAGATTTTACGGCAGCGAAAAAAATTTTAAATGTTTTTTTACCAAGAAGTTCGTTCTCATCTGTGGCACTTGGCTGAAACGTCGTGGAAAACTTTTACTCCGAGTGGATTAAATCCCGGTTTTGTTCAGGAATTAGATGAACTTAATCAAACTTCGCTTGTGTGACGAATGCGCCAATATTGTACGAATGTCGCTTTGGCACAAATTTTTCTTGGTTGCGTTTTTGAAGTGAATGACTCCCCAGGTTTGATTTGAGCTGGTGTGACTGAAATGCTTTTTCATAATGGGTTGCCATTCGAACGCCATAAATAATGTCATTTGGAAAACTCAGCAGAACTCATTTTTGCAAAACTGTGGTTGATATAACACAAGCGATTGCCGTCAAAATATACTGAACTTCAGTTTATCTGGGTATAAAAAATATAATATTCAACCTGAATGAAAACAGAAACCCTTCAAACAGCACATTAAGATCCGAACAGACTAATTTGACGCAAATATCAATTTCACTCCAATTTCATTCCACAAAGAACTACCGAGCAGAAAACCATTTACGTGCTCGGCAGTTACAACTTCTTACCTTGCGCATTTACGCCGTTAGTTGAGTCTTCCCTCTTATGCACCGTTTCTACGGCCCCAGTGGTGACTGCTTGTGTTAAGATCAGGGTGTAGACAAGTGCAATTTGATACATCCACACTTCACTTAACATCTTTTCGGGGGTACTCTTGTCTCTAGGGCAGATCGCTTCAATTAGTTGGTGAGTCAGGAGCTGTACTCCAGATGGTAATTGACAGCTTCAGTAGGTAGTCTGGATGTTGACTTGACCAGCAGTATTTTTAAACTAAGATAAGCTGCGTGAACAGCTGCTTACACACGTGGCTGACACCAAAGAAAATATTGTAGAACTTGTGTATCCCTCGACTGTGTTCAATGGTTTATGCATTAGCCTTTACAGTTAAAAACTTGGACACGATATCGTTTCTACAACAAAATTGTTTTGCTATGTGATAAACGCATTTTTTTATCAAATTGCTATATAAGGTTATTGCAATAATTAGATCGAAAAAATGCGTAGTCGGGCGCGCTGTACGTCTTACGGCAGGGGTCGGCAGCCTGCGGCACGCGTGCCACACTAGGCACGCCAAGCAATTTCCAATGGCACACATTTATATTTTTCATGATTCACAAGAAATATTATTTACCATGACTTGTACAAATATACGGATGCAGTTGGAACACTGAATGATTTGGAACCTTAAATCGGCACGCATTTATCAACAGGTTGCCGACCCCTCTTTGGGGCTATCCAAGAATATTAATATAAAAAGATCGCTTTTAAAATGCAAAGACATTAATTTATTAGTAAAACTAAATCACAAAAGGGAAACTGCAAAACTATTGCTTATCACCATTTTACAGTATTACAGTTTAAACGACATAAGATCAAAATGAAGACACTTCCGCCACAAACTCGTGCTCAAAAAATCCATATTAGTGATTGAAACTACTGTATTTGTGGCTTTTTGCCTGCAAATCATTGACAATGTCCTGGCAGCCGAATTTATGCACATGTTCCAACTCGATGTGCATCAGTAACAAATGCCTCAACCCATCGGCATGCATTGTGGACCTTAGGGTAATTCGTGTTAAGAGGATAAAAAGATGCCATTCCACTGTAGTTGGATACCATCAAATAAACTATAGACTAGAGGTGCACCAACGTGGCCTTTGATGGAAGTTTTTGCTACCGTGCACATGTAATTTAAAATATATGTTATGGCGGCCGTGCATTAATATAAACTTTTTGTCTACTCTGTATGAGCATGCTTAGCAGAAAGACGGCCAAANAGATGTGTAAAAGCAGGCTAGCCTTAGTGTGTGGAAGCAGAACAGAAGCAATGTAAAACAAACAAAAATATCTTGAACTGATTGGCAGCCGTAATTCATGAAAATGAACGTAATGCGGCCGGCAATAGCGAAAAGGTCGTGCACGCTGCAGTAGACACATTTCAAGGGAATTAAATTTGCTTAAATATTTGAAGCTCGCAACTGCCATCAGACTCAGTGTCCGTAGCCTAATATAAATACATTCAGTTTCATATACTCTCTGAACTAAAACCAATTCATCGCCAAGGCTGGATTAAAGATGCTAAGAGTAGTGAGAAATCAGGTGATGCACAACCTGCTAGAATTCTTCATCTTTCAGCTGCAAAAGATTTGTCAAGAATCCATACTTGATGATCAAGTTTGAAGTATCCATCCGCTTTTTCAAGTCGCTACACAGCAGATCAATGATATGTAGAAAAACTTTCGCACGGAAGGATTCACGTGCTGAGCCTGGCCGGTCAGGCTTCGGTGCAGGGCCATCATAAAACTTCATTTTCGCGTTGCACCTGCGTTTTCTGATTAGTTCTTCCTTGTAAGTTCACGTAGCAGTCTTCAAAACGCCATTCTTTTCAAAATCTTCGAACAAATATCTCTATGATGCAACAAATTCCTGCAGTGAGTAAAGATATAATGCCATAATCAGATCCAGTGTTGAACGTTGCACTAAGTCTTGTTAGGTAGAACCGTTGTAGGAGGGTTGTAGAGACTCTCCGTGCAATATGATTTATGTGTATCAAGGAACCAGGTCATACACTACTAAGCCTAAGGCCCAGAAAGTGCTAATCCACCATTCATTTTCTGAAGCTGGATCATTTTGAACAGTACGCAAGACAATGCGTAAAAGCATTGTGTAAAGAAAAATAGGACTAACATGGATAGCCACGCCATTTGGAAAGGAAATATTTTCTTGGTAGGCTAGCTTACTGCACTTTCCGCTGAGCTTGTGGTGAAGCTCGCACCTAAAATCGATGACAGTGTAATTACTGGCTCTGGTCTGCATCTTGCATCACTTGGGTAATACCTGCATCAAACCTGGTGTCATGAGTCCTTTGGGTGTCGTCACGCTAGCCAACTCCACCGAGAGTTTCTCGTGCACTTTCTGCCTGCTGCTACTACACTCAAATGAAGCGGTAGTTGCTGCGCCGGCCGCTTTATGTCTAGCTTCGCGGCGCGATTACGTCACTACCTCAGAAGAGATTTGAAGATTATCGGCAAAGCGGCTGCTTTGTTATTTTGTTTGCTTGGCTATGCGGTTGATTCATTTTAGAAGTGAACGGGTCGATCTTCTCAATATTTCGACTTAAGCGGCATTTATTTGTGCACAAACTCAGCAACGATTGGCAACTTTACTGTCATCTTGTTGAAGTACAGCATAGGCTGAACCCATCATTTTCTAAGTGAGTGATCTTCATGATACATGTAACCCCTATCACCAAACCTACTTTGTAAAAACAAAAAAATGTACTCTCGTGCAGTGCATATTCCCGCTCATCTTTAGAGTTGTTTTGCAGGATACTGTCTTTTACATTCAGCCCTTCCTTATTTATTATCAATTCTGCTCAAGGTAATCTTTGGCACAGCGCTAGAAAGAAATTTATCTGCGCATCTGCATAAAAATTAGCTCCCTAGAAAAAGATCGTCAAAGACACTCTTTCGAGCCAGCATGATTCAGCAATGTCTTGTTCAGTTAAGTTTTCATTCACATTCACCCACAGACGACAAGTACGACAACAGCTTTTCAACGCACGCTCTCTTGGAAAACCGCCCGGCAAGTTTCACAACGGTCTGGTGATTTTTCCGTTTTCACTGCGCTCAATCAATCCAGGTCATGTAAATGACGTTGTTTAGACTTCTGCGCCACACCAAATTCCCACCCGCACCTTGACATTCGTCATTCTTTAGCAATGTTGCTGTCAACCCTTAACTCCCGCAGGAATGCTTAGGCAACACGAACGTCAGTTGGGACGCAACTAACATTATACGATGCTTACCACAATGCTACAATAAAAGCCAAGCACGCACAGGTCGCATGACGTGAATGTCAGTGGTTGCCTTGCAAGAAATGTCACACGTTTTTTCACGCAAGGCCAGTGATTCCCGTCTAATAAAACGTAGCTTTTTTTCGGATCCGTAAGCGTCCGAAAACGCCGGCCGGTTGTTGTTGGTGACCGATTGCTGTTTCTGCCTTTGACAGTTCCGGACAAGCTCACACCCAGCAGTTGTACAATCGTTGCATGCTTGGCACGTGTGAAACATCTGACTCTTCCTCTCTCGCTGCGGCCAGATTTAGCACGAACACGAATGCGTCCAATCAAGTGGAAGGGACAAGAAAAGAAACCTTGTCGCTGAGCCTGGCGCTGGAAACCTTTGACTGTAAATTCTGTTGGTCGTAAGAAAAAAGCTTCGCCAAGTCTCCTTTTTTCAAAACGAGGCACTCAGACGACTTCAATCATTGCTCCACCCGTTACGTGATAGGTGATCAAGTCAAATACTTACAAAACTGTAAATGAGGGAGCGATCGAATCTTGGTGAAGACAAGCTATTTGGCTTTGATGCTGTTTCTCCTTCGAAGGTTGCGTAACTAGGTTTTGTAGGCTTCACAGCTTCACATAACCTCAGTTGCATGAATTTTAGAATGATCGGAACTGAACAGATTTATTTCGGTTCCGCATGCCATTTTCTGTGCTTGGAAACCATTGATTTTAATTTTTGTTTTCACAACAAAACATGTTCAGTAACTCCAAATTCTTCCTTGCATTCGATAAAAGACCGTTCTTTAGGTTGTGGACCATTACATCAACGCCAACACTCGAAAACAAAAGTTGGAAATTGGAGTGAAACAAAACTTATAAAAGCATTTTTTCGCGTTGAGTTTTCCTACGCAGCTGTGTAGATTTATGTCATCAGCTGGTAAGAACCGCATAAATTCCTTGTCATGGTCGCCTTTTCCTTTAAGTCAAAATAAACAAAAACCACCACTGAAGGCCGCAAGAAACAACCGGCGAGAGAATTTTCGACACTCCGAGTTTTGTTACAAAAAACGTTCAGTCGTAACAATCGACCTCAGGCTTGAAGCTGCAATTTGGATAAGCTCGTGGGATGCTTAGGCTATAGGATAAGTTGGAGGTTTTCGCTTGCACTGAATTTATTCGAATTGGTGTTGGTGTCTACGTTGTAATTTGAAGGTCTTTGAGGGTACATGACACATACCTCCCACGCTGAATCTTTGCAGGTGCCAATTTAACCGTTCAACGTCTTTTTCAACAAAAGCCAATCGGGATGAAATGCACGAACACCAATCTTGTGTCTCGTGATCATGCCAGACCCATCGCCAAGCTTTTTTCTGTAGGGGGAGGAAAACTATGCGTAGGGGCACATATCTTCACTGCATCCGAACTGATAGGAATATAAACTACGTTTGATAGGAAAATAATTATAAAGTTTTAAATAAAATTTCCCCGTGCTTGCCAATGCTTTTGCAGTGTCCTTGGTGGATAATTAAAAGAAAGACAATCACAGTTTGATGATCTATCTGCGTTCAGCTTTGCACGATTTTTCATTAACTTTTATTTGCAGATACCTCCTGCGTTTTTATGGGTATGACTGACACTGCTTTATTTTAAAAAAGCAAACATAAACCGGTGAGGCCCTAGTTAATATTGGACTGGCCAAGAGCACCTCAACTGATTATGCCCCTGGGTCAAACGTAACCAGACGTAATCTAGATCTTTTATTACAGGACTTTTATGGTTTTGCATGTTGCTGGACAAAAATATCTTTACAATGAAAACGGGTATAAGAGTCCTCGAACATGAAAAGTTAAGTTTCGTACAGTTTTTTAAATGATCCGATCATATCAATTGGTCTTCTACTAGACTGTGTATTTTGCATTACATTGCCTGAAAAGCGTTATGAAAAAGAAACTGCAGACCTTGGATCTGTAGCATGACTTTACATGATATGAAAGGGTTGCACGCACCGGGAAAGCGTTGGATCGTTTGCGGTACCCTGTCAGGACGGTGCATACTGTCATCCGAGCACGAACAGCCAGCTGCACTTGAATATTGCATGAGGACCTGCTTTCTTACTGTGCAAACGTCATCGTAACGTCAGGCTTTATCGATTATGTGCATTGGACCGACCTTATACAGTACTGATGTCACGATGGGACACACGAACTGTCCAGAAGGCTGCATCGATTTCGACAGGTGGTTGTGTAAAATACAGCGTGGACCAAGCAATATATTTTCACTTGATCATTTCGAAACTGTTAGTACGTTGCAGCGGAACGTGCATTTTTGCTGCTGTTGCAGGTGAACACAGGCTTCTGGCGTAGTCTAAACTGATTGGATTTCTGATAAATGATCGGCTAAAAGCTGAGGAATTTTAAATCAAGGAATCGCTTGGTGAACGCATCAAGTTAGCTGGTGAGTAGGAGGCCTGAAAGTTTGTGTGTGTTGTTGAAGAACATGAAATATTCAAGTCAGTCAAACGGTTTGAAGTAATACGCGTCAAAGCTTTTTAATATGCTGTGCTTTGCTCATTTCCTGATTGCTATAGTAAGAGCCGAGCAAACATCTGCTGCTTTACTCGGAAAACAGCCTTGCGGTTTCTAGCGGCAAATCGTCTTTTTGAAAGTTGAAACTGTCTGGGGTTAGTTGATAAGTCTCATTTTTGTCACTGTGATTGCGTGTGAGTGAAAAGATGCTATCTTGCAATTGTACCTGACAAACGTTTGTTTGCAAGTTTTCCAGAAAAGCAGCTACAAAATTGCCTGCGTACAAACTTTAATTGAAATACATCCTTTAACCCAGCAAGCTGACCAGTTTGTTCCTATTTGGCCACCCAAGATACACACGGGCCCTTCCTTACGTTCCGTAGTGTGATGTTACTTAAATATGTGTTGTCTCGACCGCTATTTCAGTTTATGTCGTTTTGCTCTTGTTTTCTCCCTGACATTGTTTTAATTGCATAACTTTTTATCTGTCTACTGATAATGTTTTGTTTCGCTTTGTGCCGCAACATGTGTNCCTTTACAATAGTGATTCTTAACGGGGTCCCTACTGAAAAATCTGTTGGTCTCCAGAAGGAATGCCAAAATGTTTTCTTTTAACCCTCAGATATGCAAAGAACAACGACCACCACTTTGACCAATGACATTACGCAGACAATCGGTCCCCAAAACAATATCTTTAGGGATAGTGGTCCCGGGGTTGAAAAGGTTAAGAGCCACTGCTTTACGAGCTATTGAGGTATGGGCTGAGGAGACTTTCAGGCTTGGCCTGCCCTGATTAGGCTAGCCGTCGAACGAAACAAAAGAAGGGAAAATAAATGAACTCATCAACATTTCGCGATAAGGATTCCTTCTCCATCATTTTGTCCTGTTTGAAATCACTGAGGACTTGGAACGAGTAAAAGGTTATCCTCCGTGCGGCTGAGCGAGGCTCGACAGTTAGTAAACTATAATACTGCACTTGCGGGTAATGCACCGTTCCAACAGTGGCAGCCTGTGCTAGCTTCTAGAAAACTAAAACAGCAATTAGTAACTTTGCAGGGAAATCCCATTTTAGTTTTTGCAAGCACATTTTGAACTGTTGAATCGCTTGACAAGAAGACTGTGCGTGACAGCTGACTTCGCAGGCCGTTGTAGCAGGCTACTGAAAACAGATGAAAGTTGCTTGAAGTAAACAACAAATGGTTCACAAGATTGCGTTTCCACAGCTGAGGCCGAGGTTAAACTTTGCTCTTAGTCATTTCTTCGACGATGAGCAATAGAACCGCCTTTAATTATGCAAAGTTAATTCAGATCCACAGTGACGATCTAAGCTTTACGACTTTTTGTCTGAGATGTAGCTATGCAGCAAAACAGCATTTTTGCTGCATGTTACGTGTACAGAAAAATGCAGATAAGCTGTTCGTCAAAGCTGGCAAACACAAAGTTTTGCCATTCAACTGTGCTTCGTGGAGACCGCGACAGATTGGGAACCCAGACGAGCTTAATCTGAGCTTATCTGAACTGTCGAAGAGTCGCGCTTCCGCTGTGGAGTATATTTGTAGCTGTGCCCTAATGTTTGTCCAATGAAACAATGAACTTTAAGTCTTCCAAGTCTGAATGTGAGTGAATTGGGCGCTTGTCACCAAAATTATAACCTTGTCATTCAAAATGGATTTTGTCATCTTGACCGTCACTGAAATGCTTTTGGTTTCCTCAGCTGTACGCACTGTACAGCTTTAGAAGACATACACCATCATTCAGGCTTCAAGCGGTTCGTGTTCTGCAAAACCGCACGCACAACAAATAGCTGGCCTTTACTTCAATAGGTAAGTCAAATAGATATATTTGCGATTCTGCAGTGTGTTAGACAGCAAGTACTGGCCAACTTTTAGCGCAAACGCGTATCAATTTTCACACCATATCTTGCATTAGGAGTTCTGTTTCCTGTTTTCTTTTCCTTAATCAAAAACAATTATATAATTGTTCTAGAACAGGGGTGTCCAACCTTTCTGAGTGAAGGGCCACAAATGTTTATAGCAGGTTACTTTGTTGACCATGTTTCATGTTGGTGTATTAATTACATTGTAACTTTTACTTTATGATGCTAGCCATACACACGAAGTTAAATCACCAGCAAAATCGTATAGATCAATGTTCTTGATGCCCATTTGACATGATGAGCAATGTGATTGCGGTTTGTACAAAACTATTTACTGTAAAATAGGCAACAAAAAAGTGTGGAAATTCTCTGCCACTATCGCCAACTTTTGCTTGACGTTATCATAAGCAACTTAATTGAAACAGAAACCTGCGTTTAAAACAGTTCAGACATACGTGAAGCGAGCTTCATCTCTGATTAAGTTTTTAAAGCTTTGTAGGTTGCAGCACAGCACGCCTACGAAAGGTAAAAGCAGGGCTAGTTCTTCACAGTAATGCCGCAATTGTTCTATCAATTGCCGATCTATTGTGACCATTAGTGACGTTACAACGACCGTTTGCGATCATTCCCGTAGCGACGTCACTCTGATGGGAAAATGTCGCTCGGCTCGAATTTTATATCGGTATGGGTTAACTTTTACTTTTGGAGAAAATTATCTCCCGGGACACTTTTAAAGAATCAGCGGGCCACATGCGGCCCGCGGCTGGACACCCCTAGTCTGGAGCCTCTATTAAAACGCTTGCAAAGATAAGAGAGTACGTTTTATGCACCTGACGTTGTTTCTTGATTTTTGTTCGTACATATATTTTAAAGCGTTTCACTTTCTTGTCAAACGCCACTTATCTTCTTACTTTAAACAGCGCGTTTTCTGTTCAGTACATCAATTCTAAAACTTTAGGATTTAGAATATTACGCTTAATTTGCAATCCATCCAGGCCCGTAACTATGGGGGCGCAGGGAGATTCTCCCCACTGAACAATTTTCGCCCCCTTCGAAAAATATGTTGGACATAGTTTAAAACTATTGGACATATTTTAAAAAATTTAGGCCCGTCTCAAAAAACTCTTCGTCCCTCTTTTGTCCCAAGCTGGTTACGGGCTTAAGTCCACCCATTGCCCAAACCCCAAGACAGTGGTTTTCAATCGGCGTTCCGCGGAATGTAAGGGTTCCGCAGAAACAAACCGAAATTGCCTGGGACGAGATTCGCAACCATAGCTCTATGCGGTTGTAGCAAATTACAAAGTTGGATCATTGCATAGGGTTCCATGAGCAACGCAAGCATTAGCGGAAGGTTCCGCTGCAGCAATAAGGTTGAAAAACACTGCCCCAAGGTATACCGCCTGGTCACTAATGAAAACAACTTGCAAAACAGGAGGACTTTACATTCTTGAGTCCAGTTTTTTAAATTTGCACATTTGTGAGCATCATAGTCCTGCAACAGTTAACGCCAAAACATTTTCTCAGCTATGTTAATTTCCACGTGGGAGCAAAATGGAACATGTGAGCTCCATATTGTATTGCTCACTTTGTTTAATAAGTGAGTAACAATCAAATGAGCAAGCAATAGTAGGTTCAATAATGACCTTTCAGGACAATCATCATAAACTGAGACATTTGTTTCATGCGCGCCGCGTCAAACATCGGCTCATTTCAGATGCGTTTGCAATTTCTGTAATTCTTCTTGAAACTTTTTCTCTGGCAGAGCTCACCATTCCTTTCAGTGTAACAAAGCCAAAAAAGTATAGTTCAACTCAAAGTAGGGTTGTTTTTTTCGCCACACTTAAGCTGTAGCCTCGTCCCATTAGAGCGGCATATATCGAGCATGTAACAATGGAGAAGCGAAATAGTGACACACAGGCACTTGTAGACGGTGTGCTGTGTTTACTTACTCTCCTTTTTTCCCTCAAACAGCAATTTGTTTTTTCTTTTTAATCGTGTTTCAGCAACATCTGGAAACTACGCCGCTTCCGTTCAGAAGCTTCGTACAGCGCGCGGCAAACGTCCCCTGGTCTTTGCGTCACTGCGTCCAGACTATTTTCAAGCATCATTCTGTCTGATGTTGCTGTCTGTTAGTCATTCACCGGCGGGTGATTCACTCCATACTGCGTGTCGCCATTAAGCTGCATGCGGGTGGGTCATGACATACATACGCTATAGTTTGTTTACGTAGGGTCAATGGATGTGTGGACATCGCGTTAATCTCTTCGTCAAATGTTAACACCGTCAAAATCATCATAAGGTTCGGCGCCGGCGGAAGCTGTAATTTAAATGCATGGGAGGTCCTCGTCGAAAATTGGGAAGAAAATCGTTCCTACAAAACCTTGCGCAATGTTTCGCAAGAAAACGCGCACTTTCGATATTAAACCACGCGCATGGAATTTGAAACATGCAAAACCAATTTCAGTTCAGCAATGACACAGAGTCACGCCCCATTGAAATAACCATAACTGCTTGAGTTCTGTCGCAAGTCGTCTCATCTTGTGTGTTGTCACAATGGCTCATTTTGTTGACAGAGCATTGTAAAACACGCACTTCCCTTGATTACGACCGAACACCAAGTTACAGAAACAATGTGGCATCCCCCGTAAATGACTCAGCGATTTTTGCAAGAATTTGCCACACAAAAGTACAGCGGCAGTATGACCATAACCATGACCGAAATAGTTTGACGTTTCAAGCACCTCCACGTGTTGTCATTAATTTTCTTTGGCGCTCACAAACATTCTTCTGAATCTGCAATGAGGAAATTTGCAATTTTCAAAGACCGTTCTTCTCATATTACGCAAATGGTCTTTCAGTAGTGCGAGCACCTAAACGTACGGAAAAGAAATCTCGCTCACCAAGTGGAAGTTTGGTATAAAACTTGATTGCAAATTGCAATATTTCGAATGAAAAGGTTTGTGAGGGTTCAGTTAGAATGAAAGAGCTTGTTGAATAAGTGCCAAATACTGGCGACCCTATCAGAGCTTTGCGAACAGCGGTAAACAACATTTAATTAACTCGAGATTACTTGAGCATTTTTTAAAGCTCTTTATTAGACTGCTTCATATGTGAAGAGATTTCAGCACAGTATTAAGCTCCTTCTTCTTGGGTGTCCCTGCTCCCCCTGCCCTTGTCAAATGCTGCCGTTGAAAACATTCGATTCACATCTTTGTTGAGGCGATCCTACTTTGCCGTCCGATTTTGATGACTTCAGTTATTCCGCGTAGTTGAAAAGGGCGAAAGACATCTTGCTTCGCAGGACAAAGCATTCTAACTTACACCCATAACTAAGGTGCGTCCCACTTGGAGGCAAAACGAAATGTATGCTTCTCCCTCGTCTGTGATATCAAAGACGCACAGGTGGTCAACAATGGCTTGACGTGCCGCACTGTGACGTCGTTTCGCACGAAACTTTTGAGCTTTCCGAAAAATCTTTCGTTTTTAGTTTACCTCCCGGACAATTCAGTGTTCAAAGTTTCTCAGCGGTTCCGCAATAGACCTCATGTGTAAAGTGTTGTTTCTTACAAACCACAACGGTGTCAGCAAGCTGTGAAATCACAGTGCGCTCCACAGTTCTGGTCATTTTCTGGCGTGACACGTTTCGGCTTCCCAGTGGATTGTCGGGGAGCCAGAAGCACTTGGGACATCTGTCACTTGCGATGTTAGTGCGATTGCGAACGTCGGGTGGGAATGAGATGTCAGTCTGTTCGCACCGACT
>JGI24022J15233_10006570_pt1 | contig 12635 bp, 7 predicted proteins | sample Ectturendosymbi2_FD_15233 | JGI IMG/M metagenome (IMG submission 15233)
GCTATATTCTAGCCTTGAATCCACTATTTTCACCAGGATAGACATTGTAGTGACGAGCTATTGTTGAACAATTATGACGAAACAATTACTTTGAACCAAAATAGAGTAGCTTGCCCAATTCAGTCAGGTGTGCACTGCAATTTAGCTGAACAACAACAGCTTGATCGACAATGCCACAGTTGACGAGGAGTAAATGCTTTGGAAGTACGACCAAAAGCACAAAATTTTGGGATAAAAACTTCTGGGTATATAATACACCATTGAGAGGCTGACGAGGTCCGGCCGTCGCCATCCAAAGGTCCGAATTCGGACCGCGGTCCGCCATTTGAGTAGCCATGTGCTATAGCCTGCCATAGCAAGGGATATGACGAGATCGATTGTAGCATCAGGGGCTCAAAAGCGCAAGGTGGCTACAGTGAAAGAACAGAAAAATCTGATGGTATTGGCTAAAATGCCCCGGATGAGGCTTTTCCTCAGCAAGACTATCTGCACCTGAGAACTTCCTCGACTTTTCTTTGATTTCCTGTCCCGAAACCACACTGGAATAATGGCCTCTATTAGCTTGGTCATGGTGGTGCAATACAATTGTTGTAACCGAGATTTTGTTATTGATCACAAATGCGGAATGTGTTAAGATCTGGCGAGTTTCCAGACCAATCTGACATACTTAATTTTTGTTTCCTGAAATTAGTCTTCGCTTTTTTAGATGAAAGACACGGGCAAGGTCCTGTTGGAATTTTCCTTCACCATCAAGAAATATGCCCTTCTGGAATGAATTTTCTTGCAATGACATAGTCTTCTACAGTGCAATGTTTATTTTCTGCACATTCTAATTTTTTTTCAATTTTTGAGTAAGAAGCTGCTTTTTTAGCGGTTTCTTAGCCTTTCTGCCAGCCTCCAGTATAGGCGGCTTCGTACTGTACTTGAGCTTATGTGAACTCCATCGTGCAGCAAATCCTTCTGTAAATAAAAACTTGTCTTTATTGCAAACCTTTTGCAATTATTTGTAATGGCTGTTTTGGTATAGTTTCAGTGTTCCGAAAGCGTAACAGTGCGACTCCCTTCCTAGTTGTGATATCTGCCATTAACAGTCACAGGAATACCAACATGCACGACTCTCAGCCAGGGGTGGGTATTGGAATTTAGGAACCCGAGACAAAATCGCATAAATGAGCCCAAAAAAATTGGACAATTGTAATGTTTCATTTGTGCAATATGTGGTCTTAAAAAAGGGGCCTCTGGCCCCTATATTTGTTCCCGTTATATCCAAAACTGGCCCCTATATTTTCCACATATACAAAAACTTTTTTTGCTGAAAGCATGTTAAATTGTACATTTTGTCCAGAAATTTGCTTCTGCATGAAAGCCCATTTCATAATGTAAATTGTTTGAAGTCAATTGACTTTACAATGCATTGCTTTCTATCTACACAGTGAAGATGCTGAAGTGCCCATGGGCGTCCGCAGTAATTTTTCCTGGGTGGGACAACATCGACATTTTGCTTATCCTTTTTCAGGTTTCTGACGATGTAATACAAATGGACGTTCACAAAATGCTTTTTCCTTTATACACCACAAAGAAAATGCCCCATGTTACGGCAACAGTCACAGAAATGCGCTTCTTTGGCAGCAATAGCTAGTTATATTACGATAATTTACACAATAGGCTATCTCCAGATTTTAAAAGCAGGGCACTTTTTTTCAAAAAAGCATTGCTATGGTCTTTAGCGAAACCACAAATTATGACTTTATTTTACGTAACAAGACTTGTCAGCGTCATTTCGAAACAAGAGCTGCAAGCGTCTGGAAACTCACTCTGAAACCAGAACTAAACCTTAACGATTAAGACTTATTCCCACAAGCCTGTGGATAGATGTATTCCAAAAAGTCGCGTAATTTTATACTGTGTGAAAAGAAGCCTACACAAGCGTAGTTTGTTTTAAGCTATTCACTCAGGCACAATGGACACACTCACAGTCTCACACTAGCAATGGGTTTTTCAAACTTGTGGAAGCATTGCTGCAGATTCACTTCTTTTCACACTGCAATATAAAATTACGCGCCTTAGCGCTATCAACAGTCACTGTCTCGCTGCGTTACCTGCCAAGATGTCTGCGTTCAGCCATTCAAACAGTCACATGCGGCAAAACGCCTTACCGTAACTTGAAGTGAAACTGAAGGTTTGAGACCATGCTGTTGATACGCAATAGAGACCAACAGTAGAAAAATCCGCTCGCAAGTTTCGCAACCTGCCTTTGCAGGCAAATGAGCGGCCATGAGTGAAATACAAGTTCATCACTGCATGACACAGGGGCGGATCCAGTCGGTGCGGTTAGGGAAGGGGGCGATTTCAAGCATATTTGGTGGTCAAGTCCCATACTATCGAGAAAGTTGCTTTCAGAATTGTATAAAATTATGGTGAATAAACTTACTGTCGTAGATTTTAGGGAGGCAATCACCCCCCTAGATTCGTCTCTGACGGGACACAAGAACAGCGAAAGTAGTTCATGTGCAGTGTGAGTGCCATACCGTAAAATAAACTGTCATTGCAAGAAATGAATCAATTAATCGGAACTTGGCTGCTGAATTCAGGTTTTTTAGAGATTTTTGATTCATAATTTTAATTTACAGGGAGACAAATCCTGTTATGCCCCCCATGCGGGCGCCCATGGAGAAGTCCCTTTAGCACATTTGCACATAATTTTTGCTTTATTTTGAAAAACCTATGACTTACTTCAGAGCTTATTGAATGTGGCTCTAGAGTGATTCATCAGGTTTTAAACAAAATAATGCAAACACTAAGTTCGAAACTCTCAAAGAGGGACCCCACGGCATCTATGGAAAAATGGGTTCCGAGTCGACAGCCTAGTTAGCCTCCCCTAATATCAACCTCTGCTCTCAACTACATACAACAGAAAGAACGGGCTTCATTCTATGACACTATTGAGCTGATTTAACGTCCTACGCGACATCATGAAACATATTTTTGGATTGTTCTGTCACATCACGTAGCACTTAATGCATAGGGCAAACAATGAAACAGCTGCAATTTAGATATTCCCAAACGCACACCATAAGAAATGGCGATACATTTTATATCGATTTAAAAAACAACTTTAGTCAATTAATTTGCAAAAGATTGTATAAATAAAGTTAAAACAATATAAACTTTGTACGTATTTGCCCATTTCAATTTTGAACTTTGAGGTTCATGGGCCCCCTCGACTTTCATCACCGGCTGCACCCCCTCTCGTGGTGCCTGACCCCACCCACCTATCACACCATTTCTCCTTTTTCTCCAGTGATTGTTGGCTTACGTCGTTGAGTTATATAATGTTTTGCCCGTTTCAAAAAAGAGAAGTCATCTGCACAAAGCGCAAGTGGTGATGGTATGCTATCCGGAAGATCATTAATAATAATGGAAAATAAAATTGTGTTCACAATACACCCTTGAGGAATTCCGTTTACAGGGTGTTTGAACCAATATAGTGGAGCCAAAACGAACTTGTAAACTTTGATTTGTAAGAAGTAATGACCGAGTGAAATCAATTTTTTTTTTCATTTATGCTTACTCTTAACTGCTTAAGAAGTAGGGCTTCAGTACAGACTGTATCATATACTTTTTCAACATAGATGAACACTGCTAGAACATGATCTTCATTTGCTAAGGATTTCCTGACAGTGTCATGAAGACGCATGATATGATCTTCGTCTGCTGCTGCGAAAACCTGATTGTAATACTCCAAGTACCACTTCAATCGGTTAACAACCATTTTACCATTATTTTACAGGCAACAAAATTACGCATTACTGGTTAGTGACATAGATTATGACGTATTGAAAAGTTTACTTTGTTTGTGAACGGAATTACAATGGCATGTAGCCATGACTGCAACACTGCGGTACTACGCCAGTAACCCATAGTTTGTTGAACCAGAATAAAAAAAGTTGAAGATAATGGTCTGAAAAATGTATGAAGATTTCATAATAAATCTTGTCATATCATGGATCAGTATTTTTGGAATCTTTATTTGCTCTCTTGGTTCGTTCAGTGAGAAAATATTCATTCTTGTATCTCTTGGTTTGGTTTGAAAAGTAGATTTGCGAAGTTCATAGGCTAAGCTCAGCAGATTTCGAGAAAAAGCTGGCGGATGATCGAAAGAAGAGCTTGCAGCTTGAAACTGACTTTCCAGCATGTTAGCTCTGGGGTGATCATTATTTTCCACGCATACCATTTTTTCAGAGCTGTAGAATACAATTGCAAAATAGAAAACCAGAAAAATTTTAATATTTTTTTGTGGAAAGCTTTGTCGACACTAAAAGCACCCAGAAACTTGCTCGCGTAAAATAAAACGAATATTGATGCACGCCTGCCACCGTACCAGGCCCGCAACCAGGGGTAAACCTGCGCAATTACCCCCCGATATTTTTAAAACACATTAGTTAGGTACAACAAGTTACAATCATTTCCCTCCGAAAATGGTGCAACAACAGTTGTTCATAGTGAAATAACTGGAATTGAATTGCCCTAAAATACTTGTTTTCTATGATGTACAACTGTTGGGTATACAAATAAAGTCAATGTGCTTTCGGGAGGAATAGATTGACGAGTCAGTTTTGGGAAGAGCACGATTTACATTTAAAAAGCTATATTTCGAAGTATGAACTTGGACAGTAGGCATTGGGAGCTAATCCTTGGCGTAAATCTGAATAAGAAGAAACATAAAATTCGAAAACCTGTCAGTATCAATCGAAAGAAACCTTTTATCAGAAAAAAGTCGTTAATTAGTTAACGCGTACGCAGCAAATCACGGACTTCAACAAAGCATGCGTATTTAGAAAAACTGTATGAATTCTTCGTTATTGTAAAAACAATGGCTTTAAGAAAATTTGCCAATAAAAATTTAAGATGGGAACTATTATTTCAAGTTGTCTTTGTAGAAAGAAAGAATAAGATTTGACAATGAATATTTACAAGTATGAACCATCGTACTGCATTCCCGAAAGTTTACATGATACTGCTTCACAGACAAACAAAAAGTTTGAGTTGCTATGATTTTCTGTTTTGTTGAAACCTTTGAACTGCAACCTCGACCCAAGCTTTTTTACAGTCAGGACGTAAGTCTTGTAAAAGTTTAAGGTGGTTACGAACTTGACATTGTGCGAAAGGGTATAAATTGAGGCTATTGTTCAAAGACAATGCAGCTTAATGCTGCAGATGGCAATGCATTTCTGAAAATCTGGAAGGAGTCATTGCAGGAAAGGCTGCACGCTTAGGTTTCCTCTTTGCGCTTACGCGCTGCTGATAAAATCTAAAAATATCGATTTCCCTTGTTTTCTTCCGCACTGGCAGACGTTTTACGTTGCTTTCAACGTAACTTTGAACGTGCGTACAACGCCAACGCATTTTCTTAATTTTGAACAAAACGTGAGTTCCGCCAAATAAAATCTTTCCAAAACAACAAACTCTAACTGGGGTTGAAAGGACAAGGAACAGAACTTTTACACTAAATTTTGCTGAAATGAACCGCAGCTTTCACATAAGCGTCATAAAACCTTGTATATAAATAGTGAAGGTCATCTTACACCTGTTTGTCAAACAGAGGTGATGATGCTTTATGCGGGGCTATGGTGTGCTGCGACAATACTTCATCAGACACTTTCAACAAACTAGCCTAGAAAGTTTCATTAAACTTGGTTTATACCGATCAGATGTCACAACTGGTGTGTACACTTACTCCCTCACTAGCTCCTCCATCGGCCGAACAACCATTTCTCCCCAATATTGTATTTACAGTGGTAACAGCTGAAGGGATGATCGATAACCTTCCCAGTGAATTTGGAAATTGCGCTTTGTTAAGAAGAAATTAGATTTGCTGGGCAAAAATTGCAAAACATTCGATGTATAAACAACTGTCTGTATCAATCCAAAAATCTGATTTAAACATTCATTGCTTCAATGACAATTGTGTGCTAACTATCGGGTGTGTACAGCAACTACTGTGTAAAAATAAAAGTTGTTGATCAAATATCATAGTTTTTATGAAAGTCTTCATATTTCGGACACCTTCAACTTTTGGAAAGAATTGCCGCTAGTCAATGCAAAGTAGATTAGTTGTTGGACAAAAACTCTGTGTAGCGGGAAAAAACATATTGTAAAAATCTGCTTTTCAGTAAACATCGGCTTTGACATGCCTATATGCCATGGCCCTTCACCAGCCCTATATGACACAGTGACAACCTTTGTTTACATTGATCATTCACTTTGCCGTTGTGTTATCATTTGTTCTAATTTCCACTGAAAACTGGTTACTTACTTTGGTTTGTATGATGACTCTTTGTATTGTTTCTGTATATTAGCTGAGTCATATGAAACAAACAATCAATCAATCAATCAATCAATCAATCAATCAATCATATGGCTGCTATGTTTAGCCATGTGTGACGAATCGAGCAAAGGTTCCCTGTGGTAAGATCCTTCTTTTAATTTTATTATTTTTCACTGTAATTTTTAAATCATATTTCAGAAACTTTTATATTACAAGTATTAAATCATGGTAACTATTTTATCTTTGGACATTTCTTTTAACTAAATAGAAAAGCTCATCGGTTTGATGTGTACCATCGCCACAGTTCACAGAAATGTAAAAAATCGAAAATCTTTATTAACACCCATTGTATCTCCTACGATGGACGTTGAATCTCCGACCTTTTGAACCGTGCCTGAAGCTTCGCAGAATTAAACCGACTGATGACAACCAGCATCTGTGACAGTTTGACGCTTCTTTTACTTACCTTATCAACAAGTAAATCAGTAAGTTAAGGAACATACGCAATCAAAACCTAAGCAAAAAATTGTACCAATGCTGAGAACCCACAAAGCACCTCACAGTTTTCCAGCACTCGTTTTTTTTTCTTTTTTATGCGCAAACACGTTTTCTAATAAAAATGGCAAATTCAGCAAGAAAATATTTATACAAAAAAAAATAAACTTTTCCCCAGACAGCTGTGACACAATTGTCTTTTACACACTTGATGATGATAATCTCATTCTTTAGATAATTAAAATAGTTCATTAAAAGCTACCATTAGGAAAGGCTTTCCAGAAATTTTCTAAAGCAAGTAGGATTTATTCTCAAGAGTAACCGAAAATATAACGTTTGGTCACATAGCAACACAAAGTGGTGACGTTGTTCATTTAAACTTTCAGATGGTTTCTGCAGCTTGCATTCTGGTTTAAGAAAAGAATGTAAATCTCCTGATTCAGTTTCATCAGTGTTCGGTGAGGACAATTTTGTTTGATGTGATTTCCGTTTCGCGGTATTTTAAGATAAACCTTATAGATTATGCTCAATCGTTCCCTTCGTCGCAAACAGGTTAATGTAGAATGGCCAACATGTTATAACTTTTCACTCTTTTTGACCCCACATCGCTGCATATAGTGGAACCTGCACCTGCTTTTCTAATCTGCAAATGTTGGGAATGTTACAAAATGAAGTTGAAAGTAGTTGACTGAGATTGTGGCAAATGTTTAAGAGAACCGCTTCATGTAACGTCTTCTAGCTTTTAAAATTCCGTGCAGACTGATTCACACAACAGAGTTATTTGCCATGAACTGAACCACATTTCTCGCAACAGGACAATTATTGCATACGCTCATACCAGCATCTACAAAAAGCGTTGAAATGAATCGACTTAATCGATTCAAGCAAAAATTTTTTAAAATTGTTGTTATTGATCAGTTACTCAATATTTTACATCAAGAAATCCTCTGAAAAGGGTATTTCAACAAAAGTATTTTCTCATAAACTTTCTAAAACGAAACACGACAGGTGTTCAAAACAGAGTGTATACAGGATTTGGACAGGACATCCAAAAAGTTCTTCCGATTTTTGGACCGCAAAAACAAAGACAGACTTAACAAATGCCAGAGGACAAAAAGCGCTTTAGCGAAAATTAAATTGACAAGCCGGTAAACAGGATGCGCTGATAGGAAAACGGTGTCGGGCCAAAACAAGCTCGTCTGAATAGAGATCCGACGATAAGACGCGCTTTGAGACGTTTATGCCAGAATTTAAGACGCTTTTCGACAATTTCAGGGAGACTTTCCTCGACGTTGCATCACCAATGAATTTAGCCGGTCTAGACTCAGCCCATCGAGGTGCGTTGCTGCAGCGATCATGCAAAAAAATAACCGAAACCGGGCGGACGGTAGTGAACTCTTGCGTGCGGTTTTGTAAGAAAGAAGAAAAGCTTTCTTGACCTTGTTTTTACTACTGCATCGGATGTAAGCCTACGTCTATGACACGTATAATGCCCCAAGGTGACAAGCAACATCTTTCGAACGTTAGCTACAAGGTTTATATAAGATGTTAAAGTTGCCGAGAAATAGCAAACCTGTTAGCTCCTGGTGTCATTGAACATCCACAAAAGTTTTATTAAAGAACCGATCAGAACAGCAGCAATGATTCTACGTTTGTACGACGTTAATTACATATGTAGAGCAATGTAACAGTCTATAGCTATTTCTGTAGTACTCGCATATAAAAACAACGAACAAAAACGTAGAAAAGATGTCGTTATGAGGAAGGGTTTAGAACTCTTCGACTGAAGGACTTGCACCGAAATTACAAAAGTTGAGATAAACGCAAAAATGAAAAGCAGCAAACGCTATTGGTGAAAAGAGAATATACGGTTTTCTGTCACGCATTGCTATTTCTTTTGCATTAAGAACATACTTTCTGTATAGAACGGAACAGGTGCTATTGGGAAAGTTTCATGCATGACATTTTTTACTTTTCGTAGTTTGTATTTGGCCGAAGAGATTAATGCAAGTAACCAAAGTATAAATGGCATTCGTTTGCGACGAAAGCACGTACATATCGTCGCGCTACTACGGAGAGCAGCTCCAGCGATCTTGTTTCAACCGCAAGAAAAACTACGGCGATGTAACGATTGCAACAGCGAATAGAAGTCTGCTTGGAAGAAGTAAGTGAAACAGTATTTTATTAAACAGCCTTTGAAATAGTTTGAAATAGTTTGAAGTTGTGAACTTTTTGAGGAGCATGGAAAAGTGCGGAGGAGTTGGACTGTGAGTGTGACAGCTTATTTTTAGGAATATCAGAATGAGCGTTTGATTGTTTAGCTGACATGCTTTATTGTTAGAGTACGATTATATCGTCTGGTGCCTAATATCACCGAAGCATGCAGAATCTGGAACCGAAAATAAAAGTAAATTGATCTCATACGAAGGAACACTTGTAGAATGAAAACTGTGTTACTGTAAATGCGCCACAGCATTCTTCTTACAATGTAAATTGAAGTGTAGTAAAATTTTGAAAAACTTTATTACTATAGTGATCTTTTACGTTAATATCAATGGACTAGTACCTTCGAAAAAAAACGCTGAGCCCCTGGTATTACCCACGTCTATTCACACTAAAAATATGAATCTAAAGGCAAAGCGGTAACGACTGTTAAGTCTGCATCGGGAAACAAAAAGAATGAGTTGAAGCTCTATTCAAGATAACGAGTTTCCATTCTTCAGGACATAGAAAAAATGTTTTATCACAAAACAGATATGATTCTATACTAAAAACATCAGTAATCGAGGCATCTTGGTGTTTAATTTAGTCCTCTGGTTCCCCCACTCTTCTTCCGGTTTGAGGTGATCTTATGTCATTACAAAATTAACTACTTGTTATCCTGATACTTGCTTAGTTCTACGGTTCTCACAACGTTTGCAAAATTAGAAATGCAACTGATAAAATATCTCAAGAAATAACCTGAAGAACAAAATAATATAAGCCCGTGAATGACGACAATAAAGATCATGACTTATTGCACTGATTGACAGGGCATTGGCTAGTCTTCTTATGATGTTACTCAAATTAGAGCTAGATTATATATAACTCGACAATCTAGATTCTATATGTTATAAGAAAGTGATTTTCAACATATCTTCGCACCTTTGATCGTGATGGTTTTAGGTATTTACTAGAAAGTATAGCGAACTGGAAAAAGTAAACTTATCAAAGATTGATGAACTTAATCACCGAAATGAACTGAACCAGCTATTAAAAGTGTATCCCAAATTCAACATGCCATGGATTCTAACAATATCATACACGAATGCAATGACCATTTAAAACTACCCTACAGGTTACCACTTGGCATAAAAACAATCTAGCACTGGAGAAAAGTGAGCAAAAGAATTCAGCGCAAAAGACTTTGAAAACTATTGCACACCTAAACAAACCCCAGCCTTACTCCTCTGGAGAAACCACGACAGATAAACAACTTTTCTACAAGTGTTTGCGCGCAAGACAGATCAGAACAAATTGAACTTTGCAAAACATTTGGTTAGAAGTTCACTTGCACCATTGGATGTAGACCCATTTTTCCAACGTTTTTCAATTATTTTCGTGAGCTCCAATTTAACAACGGTTACTTAAAATTTCTATGTAACATTTTTATTCTAACGTAACAATACTAAAAAAACTTGACATTTGAAAATATTTGTCTTACGAAAATAATTCTTAAATTTTTTTCTGACGCTGTCGTTCAATCTCGAGTCTAAAAACGCAGTGAAAAGAGCGCAAGCACTGAATGAGATCGACCGCTGAAGTTGCGGAAGTGAACAGGAAGCCTCGGTCACATATTTATTGTGAATGTTCATTTGGTAGTTGAAGTAGATAAGATAATTTGGCGTTATGTTGACATTTAAAGAAGTTCTTGTCTCAAACAACGCGGGACAACAATGTTGAGGAAACAGTTTCTGAAAATTTTACACGCAAGACGTTTAGCATGAGTGTTCCTTTTTCAAGGGTAGAAAATTGTGCAAAGTGCACCCCGAAAGCAAATTAGTTCAGTTTCTTCAATACCTCGTAGCATTTCTGTATAGTGTTTCATATACTNTGCTTATAACTTCTGGAAATATGTGTGCATTACGTTGCTCAAAAAATGCCAACATATACTACCGCAAACGTTTTTTATCTCATAGTTCTCGACAACACAATTATGTAATTTTGGAAAGAATCCTGCTGATCTCCCTGGAAAGAATCTTGCTAATACCAACGATTATGCGTTAAGGCAAAAAAATTAAAAAACTATGTTTGTAGACATTACAATTACAATATATATTTTGAAAGATTTCAACACTTTTACAGTTGTTGCATTCGACAGTTTAAAATTTGTACTGGTAAGATTGCATAGCTACATCGTTTCCGGCCAGTCAACCGCCTGGCTGATATGTTTGCTGTTATGCTAAATTTATAGAAATCGTACATTACGAATTTTATCTCTGAGGTTGCTTCCTTCTACTAAACAACTTTCAATTATAGTTTCGAACTTAATTTGTTGTAATCACATATTAATTTTCATCACACATGCCGCGATTTTCCATGCAATTCAGCAGCCCTATACTTTAGGTAAGTCTTCCAAGACGTAAGATCTTGCTGTAAATGAAGGAACGTGGTTTATCACGAAGAAATTCCTAGCTGCAGTAAAGATCTTTTAGCACTTTTTTCGGTGAGAATTTCATAAAAATGGAAAGAATGGCAAAAAATGGCAATTTGGCGCTTCAACAGAAATACGTAAACTCGTTTCCCCCTTGCTAAAAGTAAAAAGTAGAGAGCCACGTTTCTCCAGTCCCTATGACACCATTGCTTACTAGGAGCATCATGCCGATAGCAGCAGGGTAACTGTCAATAACGAAGGAAATGAAATCCACAGAAGTTTAACAAATTACGTTAGCGCTAGTAAATAGATTTGTATTAGCCATGCCTTAGAACGTAATAAACATAAAAGCATGCAAACATGTTTGCCGTTCTATTGCACTAAAATGTACTGGAAAAAAATAATAGATTTTAGAACAGAAAGGTTGGTATAGTTATTTAACCGAAAAGTCTTTTTGTGGGGAAATGTTTTTAGCAATACACTGTTCTGTTCTTTTGTGCAAGTTGCACCTGTCTACGGCCCATGAAAATGTGTGTCTAAGGCCAAAATAGCATATATGAAGATTACACGTGCGGGCCATATGATATAAAAGCCTACCTCCGGCAGGAATTTAAACACCCATGACGTTTCACTGTAATTATCACCCATGACAATTCACTGTGATTATCTTATTTCTAAATTTATATACAAAACGTTTCAATCTTCTCGTTTTCAACTCTCTGTGGAGTATCACTAGTGGTTTACCGATGACACCAGTTTCTGCTCCGCCACCGCTTACTTGTATGTTTTGATTTTTTCTTTTATTATCGTAAAGACATTGTTTGCTCTGAAATGTATTTAGAGTTGTCGTATAGCTCCTTTGTTCATTGAAATCAGAGATGTCTAGAACTCCAAGATGGAGAACTCCAAATATGGGTGGACTACAACGACAAAGTTCTAGATAGCCTTGACTGGAAATTCTGGAATACATTTTGGTGTATCCAGGGGCGTACCGAGTCAGATGGCGCCTTTGGCAAGAAACAAGTTTGGCACCCCCATGTTCGAACCAGAACTGTCGCCAGAAAGTTTTCAATAGGAGGGCTTTGCGTTTGTGCGGGGTGGCTTGACATTATAAAATTAACCAAAATTCCACTTATTTATAGTGTTTCACTTTCAATTTGGGGGGGCTAAGCCCACCAA
>JGI24022J15233_10006571_pt1 | contig 12632 bp, 4 predicted proteins | sample Ectturendosymbi2_FD_15233 | JGI IMG/M metagenome (IMG submission 15233)
ATGATTGACATGAATGGAAAAACTATAACTAATCTCGGCTCGGGACAAACCCCAACTGTTGCTGTAAGAAAGAAATATGTCAATGAAAAATTATTTAAAAAAGGTGTTCCAGTTAATATGCAGAATAATCCGATTAAAAACGTTTTAGCCCCTGCTGACGAGGGCGACGCAGTGACAAAAGGCTGCGTAGACTCAAAAAGTGTCGGTCAAAGTGATTTGGATATGAATGGGAATTTGATAAAAAAAAGTGAGATGGCCAGAAGAACATCATGAATTGGTGAATCGAGCATATGTTTTATTTGTAGCAGGCAAAAGGTTACCAATTGAAGGGGGCACTATGCAGGGGCAAATTGATATGGGAGAGCATAGAATAAGAAACATAAACACAAATCCACAAAATGAAGACGAACCGGTTCCGAAACAGTGGATTGAAGAAAATTTTTTGAATCGTTATAGCCTTGCGTCAACTATGGCAATAGATTAAAATTTGGATGGGCATCACATCTCATACTTGAAAGAGCCAGAACAAAATCACCACGCGGTGACAAAAGGATATGCTGATACGAAGCTGTCGCGTTTGGGTGGAAGTATGCAGGGCGTCATTGGTATGGGTGGAAACAGGATTAGACATTTGGGCGAACCTCGGCATGACAATGATGCACTTCGCCTAAGTTCTGCAAACGATTATTATCTTAAACGTGACTGGACCAATTGGATGGGCGCTGACTTATCCTTAGGCGGGCGAAGAATAAGAGGTGTAGCAAATCCACAAACTGATCAAGATGGTGTGAATTTACGAACCCTTCAAGCTTCAGAAGCGCGTGTTTTACAAGAAGCAACTAGTGCGGCAGACACAGTGGTCAGCGATGCTATACAAGAAATCAGAACAAAAAGTTTGAATCTGGCTCCACAAGGAACAGCAACAAAAATTTTAGCATGGGTGGGCAATATCATATTGCTGGACTTCCAGACCCAACACTTGAACACGAGTCTGTCAATCTCAGAACGTTGAACAGAGAAATTAGGGCTAATAACCTGTTAGAAGTAGACAGCATGAAATATTCACAGAAACTGTCAACAAGGTCGCCCTTTCTGCCAATGATGACAAACGAATCATTCTTCCAGATCGAATAAATACCTTAGCGCTTGAACGTTTGACTGGCAAGACTGAAAGTGCTTGAACGCTAGACGGTAAAAACAAAGAAACAGAGCTGGACCTGATGCGCTGGACCCATAAACATATACAGTTTGATACGGGAATGGCGGTAAAAACAAAGAAATAGAGCTGGACCCTTAAAATGCGCTTGACTAATAAAATGGCGGTAAAAACAAAGAAATAGAGCTGGACCCTTCAACCTACAGTTATATACTACTGGGAAATGTGGGACCAATGGGACAATTTTCACATTTTTGCTTCATTTGGGAAACTGGCTGATACATTCAAAGTTAGGTGATGTTTTTCTTGTAGTTTGGTTTATTCTGCATAATTTAACATAAAAAAGTTCAGTCGTCGGACATGTTTCGACAGTTTCATTTGCATTTAAAAATTTCCACTAAAGCGCCCCAATGGTCCCTACCCGTGGGGACGTTTGGGACAATAGGGTGGGACCAATGGGACACGAATAAAGTAAGAGTGTCTTAGGTAACCAAGCCTTATCATGATGCGTTTCTTGATTTCCATTTTAAGAAATCAATTAAATGTAAATTCACCATGCATTTAATCTTCACGAAATTCGATAAAATGTAGTTTTTTTTGTGATACATTTCTCATGCTTCATTGGGAAGAAAGGTCGATAGGATCTTGGTTTAACCTGCATGCATTTCTTGTCAATAATTGTATCCAAAACATTCATAAACAGTAGAATGACAGTTTTTGAAAAGTGGGTTGCATTGCATCTGCTAAGTGTCAAATAAAATTTCAAAATTCCAGTCAAGTGTTTGGTTATTGAGTGAAGTGCACGATGGGGCAAGATTTCAACCATATCACTAAGTTTGACTGATGATATGTCATCTTTTTCTGAAAATTAGAATGCTTTTTTTTATCTCATTATGAACAAAACGTCAAGGTTTCGATATGCAACAAAATTGGGTGCCTCTTTTTCTTTAAATAAACTTTACTACAGCGTACGAACGAACGGGTGTTTCAATTGTCCTGTTCAGTAAATTGAAACCATTTTTCTTCGACAAAGGCTTCCCTTTAGAAATAATTTCTTCATTATCTGAATTAAGCAGCATTATACCCTCACTTTTACTTCTGAGTATTTCCGACGTCTTGAAAACAAAGGGGACAACTAAAACCTCTTTTTTTCTAGGGTGTCGGTTAGCATGGTGGACTTGGATTTTTCTGTTGTTGTTGCCTGTTGTAGTAAAGGACACTTTTGGTGCAGAGAAATATAATTTAGGAACGTTTCTGCTTCCGACATTTCTCCAATGTCAGGCACCTGCGTGAATCTGCTCGCATCTATCAGATTGTTACTTTTTCTGGCTGCTGTAGAATGTCAGTCGCGACTGAATAGAAGAACATATCATGTGTGATCATATCTGGGTTAAGAGGGTAAGTGGCTCTAAATGAGGAAGTAATTTTTTAATTGTAAATGACCTTGCAAAGGCCTTCGCAGTTAATTCAGCAGCTTTGTATATTAAAATTGGACGTCCAGGATGTGAAGTAGGTGTCCCAAGGGTCCGCACCCTATCTGTCTCAAAGGTCCCTAGACGGCCATTCTGAAAATATTGACTGATCATTTGCAAGTTCTTCGAGTGATTACATCATAATCCGCCCTGTGCAGTTTGCCGTAGTCATACGTTCCTCCAAAATATGCGGCTTTTATTTTTACCTCTTTGTTACCAGTCAAAACTGAAACGACATTGACCTATTTTTCCTCTTCAAACGTCACTGCAATTGTTGTCTGCGACGAAAACACATGTGAAACATCTAACCAAGATGTCAGTTCCACAATGTGAAAATGAGAAAAAAGTTATCACAGGAAGGTGCTGTTTTCCCAGGTTTAAATTTGTCAAAGTGTCCCATGGGCCCACATTTCCCCTAGATTGTAGAAAACACTCTGCACTTTCCAAAATATTCTGAGTACTAAGTTTTCGCGGTTTCTTTAATCTTTGTTTCCTAGATTCAAATTGTTTTTCTTCGTAATTCTGTTGAACGCATCCACTTAAAACACATATCTACTGCAGTTTAGGCAGGTTTGTACAAGCTTAATTCACGTTGCTTGACCCGAAATAGTAATTTGATTGTTACGTATGGCTATCATTGCTAACTTTGATTAGATTTCAATCGCATACGCCAAAAGGAGCTGTATGATATAGGTGCTTGTAGCAAGGTGCTTGTAGTTGTCAGCTTTTGTCTAATTGCGGTAGATCTTTTGTAAGACTTTTTCTCTCCATGATAGAGTTACAAGGGGGTGAAAGACGTAGCCCGACATGATAGCAATGACATCAAATTGAAAAAAACGACTACGTCTCTAGAATGTGACAAGAAACATGACCCACATCAGCTGTGTTGCAATCGGAAACCCGAGCGGCAAATGCGCAAAGCTTCACACTGCAACGAGATCAATCTCGTCGTAACCGTTAGGAAGCACAACCAACTGTTTTCCAGGTTCAGAAGCATTATTGGAGGTCACTCACTAAGGTCACTCCACCGGGATCACTCTGTTATTGCTTGTTCGCGCCACGTATATATGGTGTTGTTCTTCGCGTACATTCCGTTCGTGGTGAACCGCGCATTCAGCGCAACCCCAATGAAGAGGTTGCAACAGCTAAGTCATATGAAACAATAAACCAATCAATCAATTTTGGGCTACAGGATGATGCGTTCAGTCAGAAACTTATCCTCGTATAGATAAGCTACTTAAAAACAAACAGCATCAAACTTCCCACTGAATTTGATTGAATGACAATTTGCATACCTTAAAGTGCACGAGCATGTTCGTTCATACAGGCGAGATCTTGTGTGGCCCTCTTGCTTGCATTCCAGCAGGATTGCCAGGTTTACATTTTTATGCTAAATTCCAGACATCTGGCCTTGCGTAGTTTGTCATGAGAAAATGTTTGGCAGGTACGTCGTAGTTTGGCATGGTTTCGCCTTTTTTGCGGTGTTGACTGAAACAAACGTTGTTTTGCATTTTTTGTAACATGTCTGCTTTGAGCTAAACCTTTGAGATACTTTTCAGCCTGCTTGATATTCATTGAAGCTATTTGATATATTTTGGCTAGCGATTAAGCGTGTGTTGTCCGTCTGATCCTGGAAAGTTTATTAAAAGTTATGTGGTTTCTCTGCCACTGCATTTTGCGATAGATATTTTGTGGAATTGTGACGCATCTAATATATCAACTATCAAATGCTTGTGTACCAATTTTAAAGTAGTTAGAAACTACGGCATGGTGCAAGTGTGTGTTTTTACAACCTGAAATTTTATTGTTTCTAACATTTATAAGTACACTTGAGCAGATGGTACTTTTGGAGATAAAAATATCTTTGTTGATTTAATACAGCAATTCCAGACTTTGTTCCGCAGCAACATTGCATTTCTGTCATTGCTCATAGAGGCATTTTAAAACCGACAGCCACCAACCTGTTTTCGCTTGTTTACCATGTTTGCAGCTATTTGGCATATTTTGATAAGAGATTTGGCATTTTTGGCCCATCTGGACCTGGCAACTCTATTTGCGTTTTGCAAGTTGGAACACCACGGCACGTTGTTTGGAATTTCACTATTTTGCTTTCATCTTATACATATAAAGGCCATGGACCCAAAAATCCTTCTATGGACTCCTGGGGGTCCATGGACCCTCGGTTGGGAACCGCTGTGCTACACAATAGCTTAACTTTCGCTGCAATCCACATTCACAATAGTGCTTTAAGGGGTGCCAGGCTGATACGTTACTCACCAGATAGGCCAGGACATAGCGGACAATGCAACAAGTGGTGGAGTCGCATTTCCGAAGTTCTGCAGTTTCGGGGAAATTGATATCCTTTCTGTGATCATTTTGCCCAAGTCAACTCAGGCCCAGAGTGGTGACGTATGAAAGGACACCGTAGTGGATGAATAGTTTCTAATATTGGCAGACTGAGTTTTAGCTATTCATGGCATTCAGTCTAGGAAGTGATAGTCAGACGGGAAATATTTATGCAGTCTGTCAGATCCTATGCAGAAGAACCTATAGCTCCAACGCAATGGCCACACCTTTCCTGGAGACCTTTGGGGGGTGAAGATGTTCGTCTGCTGATGACTGGACTACCAGTTACCTTATCCATTGTCAAGATTCACTTTAGATTTTTCTCAAAGTGATGATATTGTTTTAGAATTTTTGCGCACATATTCATCAGATCCCTGACTTCAGAGTATAAGAGCGAAGTTTGACTTTTATTCTTGTAATAAATAATCAAAAGGAAAAAACTAAATGTTCACAGTTGGTTTAAAAAGCAAATGGTATCTGGTATTTTATTTTCAGATACGAGATTTTGTTCCTCTTGGCAACTGTAGTGAGCGTGATAGTAACATTCCGACGAACGCAACGACGTTTTGCTCTTATTATGAAAATCAGCAAGAACTTTCCTCCGTTTTCCTTTATCCAACAGGTCAGTCAGTTTCTTCTTGTAGTTTATTCGGCTAAGCCTGTCCCGGCATAGTTTATAGTAGTGGTTCTCAAAGCTGGCGGAATCGCCCCTTGAGGGTGATTTTGTAGGGCAAAGGGGAGAAAAAAATAAAGCGAGCGATAAGGGGCAAAACAACAAAGAGGGGAAATGCTCAAGCACCAAACCGCTAATCGAGCATTAAGTTATCTTCAATTAATGATTATTGAGTTAACTTCGGCTGTGGCCTTAATGCTCTCAAAGCAAAGAAACCACTTGTAGATTCATAAGGGAAGTGATCTATGACTGATACCTAACTAAAATGTCTTCCAATATTTCCAAGCTTTGTGAAGACGCCAAGCACATCCACCACACAAAACTGGGGACCATGGTATGTACTAATATCTTTAAAAAAAATTCTTTAAAAAATGCTACCTTGTGTTTTCTTTAAGAGGCTTGTGGGGCAATAACAATGTGCCGCGAGTGAAAAGGGGCGTTGGAACAGAAAAGATTGGGAAACACTGGTTGATAGGATGTCTCAAAATGTCTGAAATCCTTAACAAACTTTCTGTTTGATATTATGTTATGTTCAAAGCATCTTTCTGAAGGGAAAAATATTGTAAGTGATAATTTGAAATGTTTTAAGATCGAATGCCATAGAAGTGTTAGATAAGTGAAGCCAAAGCAAAAGCAAAAGCTACCAAGGAGATTTTTAGGTTTGGAAATTTCTATCACATGGGGCGAAATACTTTTGAATCTGAAGTAACAATTTCCATTAACGTCGATGATCTTAAAGGCTTTGTAGAAGAAAAGATGTTTAATGAATTTTTAAAAAGGTGTTGAACAGGAATGTCAAGTTTGTGACGCTTGCAGTAGTAAAACATATCTTTATGGAAAATGATTACAAGTCCCTGAACTAACCATGAATTATTGAATCAAACTCTCAATTTAGCGAATTACGTATCGATTCCGTTACAATTTGTGGAATTCTACTGAAATCGAGCGATGTTACTTTTCGCTTTGAATTGTGAATCGCTCCATAGTGACATCTGCGTAACGAAATCATACAAAGTCAATTGAAACCTGCCAGTTTGCAATGCAGATTGTATGAGTTTCTTGGGACTGGGTCTCCACATGGAGGTTCATTTGTGCGTTTACAAGTCAACAAAAATCTGAAAAATTGGGCAGAGCTTTGTCACACTGTTTTCTTCGCTTATTTGCATTCGCACAGGCAGCTTTTTTGCCTTGCATTTGGAAAATGTTTGTAGCGAAAGGGTTTACGAACATACAAAATAATGCCAGTCCGTCTTCTTGAAAATTTCATTTTTACTACGCAGAGAGTTCAAATGAGAAATATTTGTGGTGAACCGAGTGTTGCATCAAATGCAGCTCATTTTGCTGTATGTTATCATCCAGGAAAACCACCGTCCTACTTTCAGTTTTCAATCAAATTTTTTTGAATAACATTTTATTATTTCAGTTGCAATATTTGTTAGATTTAATGAAAATTAACTTGTGTGGATAATATTTTATATTATGGATTAACTATTTATTAGACTGAGTGGAAAATACCTTTTTATGAGTGGAATGTTTATTACAGATAAAACGCAGTCTCGTGAAATTTGCATTTTTTTGAACATTTGTTATCGGATATTATTTGGTGATAAGCACTAAAGGAAACGTAGACTTAGTCCTGTGCTATATATTTAAAGGCAAATAAATGAAAATCAACTACCAAAATACGAAACTCGTACATTTTAATTAAACACCCAAATCAACCCCCATTTGCTTCCATTTCAACAGAGTTGTCAACTGGAGGGCTGAAGCACGAGGCAGCGTTAACCAGCAATTCTGTTCCAATGCATTTGCACACTCAAACAAGTGAGAATTCATATTGTTGTAAAAGTAACGCCAGGTTTCGAGACGTGTTCTTATCATGTCAAACATCTTTTAGTTTGGAAGTATATGTCGCGCGTTCTTGGACAGTGGTCGAGTAAGTACAAAGGAATTTCAGTTACAGCAGGACCAGCATTTGACTACAACTACGATGGGTTACCCGATAACGCTGAAACACTAAAGAAGTAAGATATGCTTACATTTTTCTGTTTTTTCTTGATTTAGAAAGGCTCAAGAGCACTTTGCATCTTCCAAGGATCTGAAAAAATATTTCAAAATGCCTCTAACCATAAGCACATTTTTGCTGATAAATCTATTGTTCTCTTATGCATTTAGTGATCTGCACCATTATTCCTGCATTGATTTCTCAGCAGATTTTGTTTGGCTTTTGGAAGGTTAGTTCAAATCTGCTATTTCTTTTACTATTACAGTACATCAGCTTTTTAAATAAAACATATCAATCTTTTTGATAATTGCAGCTATATCATGAATGGAATGATTAACGCTGGTGCATTAAGATACGATGGAAAGTTATTTATGAGATCTGTTCACATCAAATAACCAACAACACAAAAAAGCTTCAGAGGAATCGGCAGTCATACTGCAATTCAAACGGCCTTGGTGTCTTTCCTCCAGCATTGTTTTGTCTTGTTAAAAGCGCTCACTCTGTTCCTCGATGACATGACTACAATTCTCCTGATATTAATGATTGTGGTTGTGCAATTAGCGTACCTTGATAAATATTTTCCTTCTAAGTTCTTACAAGTTAGCAGCAGATCTATTACAAGCTCGTGATAGTAGTCACCTTTCCTGTGGTTTGAAAAGTCTTTCACTACTTTAATAACAAACTGCATGCTCAAGCTTCAACAGCAGTCACTTTGCTAGAAAACGTAGATCTTCGATCAATGTTCTGATCTATGTTTTGTCGAATGTCCCTGATTTTTCTTCTCGTAGCTAAGGTTTGAAAATGTAGAACATATACTGTATAGCCAAAGCGATCCTCGTCCAGATGAAGTGCTTTCGTTAGGTCTAATGTGATGTGAAAGAGAAGGGAAACATTTGTTTTATCAACCAGCGGATCGTTAATAAAATTCTTGCCACCAGGATGCTTGGTTTAATCATTAGCCTATGTTCTCCTTACAGGAAGCTGATCATTTTCAAACCAACCAAGATTAACCATTCATGGTCACTGTAGTTCGATTTTCAAGAATGATTTTGATGTTGCAACAGCCTTACATCAAGCTTAACGAGTGCTCAATAAGGAATAGGTGTATAGGCATTGCTAATACGAATAAAAAAACACTTTAGGCTCAATTTCCAACTGTCAATAGGCAGACCGCGCTCGCACGAATGGTATGGATGTAACCCAAAGGCAGATGAAGTCGCTCAGCATCACTGGGGCAAACAACGTTACCATCCGTTTGAAAATACTTCGTCAATTCTGTCTCTCTCTTGCAATAGAAAGAGACACGTCGCCTGGTTTGGTTTCAGAAAGTTTTACTCTTGCAACTGGGAAGGTCACAATTTGTCAAACTGCTTTGGAAGATTTAGATCTCAACTTAAATCACGCAATTCAGGCTGACTGCATCGATAATCTCAAAAACAAGTAAATTTGCAGCGTCTGGTATTATACATCAGCTTCCACAAAATTTGTACCGAAGGAAGATGCGAATGCAATGTGTGTTATTCACCAATATCAGTGAAATACGTGCTGATTTGGTCATATAAACGAACTAATGGTAAACAAATGCTGTTTGTTATTCTTGTTGCGTCCGTTGGCATTGACAAGATAGAAAACCATTCATCTAAATGGCTTTTAATTTCATTCCAAACGATGTGGACACCAAACATGCCTTGAGGCCATGCGGGTAAAATTTCCACACAACTGGGGTACACTAGACAAGGGCCCAATTTTTGTCCTGATCTGCCGGTGATACTTAAAAATCAGCAAGGAACACTCTTCTTGTGAAAGTGGTGATCCTGGCACTTGGAAGTGCCGAAGTAAATATCCACGGATATAATAACAGAGTCATTTCATTCTTTCTTCTCTTTGCAGGCACATACAAAGTTTAGTGCAAAGTAATGGGCAATAATGTATAAAAATGAAAACAAAGGTATTACACTTGGATTTCAATTTCCACACAGATGGCCAATCAAGATGTTTGCACAGTCCAACATACAGTATCCTATACTAACAATTTCACAACAAGATAGAGTGGGTTTGCATTTCGTTTCCAGGACTCCACAGTCTGATGAAAAACTCCACAGCGCGCAAAATTCAGATAACACAACAAAATGTGAAGCGCAAAGTGCTTTCAGGATAGCAGCTATAGATCTCAAAAGGTTATTTGGCAAGCTATCCATTCAAATTTATTAAATGCAAAATATCGCCATATTCATAAGGAATAATTTTTTGATAATTATGGCATGAAAGTAGAGCAAAAGCTCGATGAGATAGGGACAATTATTTGAGCGCAAGTTTGGATTCAGCACTACAAAATTACCCTAACCCGATTTTCAAGGTCCATGCAAGAAATGTATTTTTGTAGACTAGTCTAACGTTTCCAGCATTTGTGTATCGCAAAAGCATCACATTGCATATCTGCTAAATTGTGAAATCCTAAATAAGTTCATGCAGGCTACAAGAATCATCCGTGGTATTTTTCAGAATGGGAAAATTTCTGGTAGGAGTTCCAGTACCAACTCACTTTTACTTGATTGCTGTGCGATGCGCTACTCTAGGACAAGACATATCTCGTTGTAATACAAATCCAGAAGACCTGGAAGTTCTCAGCTTCATCATACCCAACTGCAACATCACACCTTGCTGTGCAGTAAGTGTCTTCGAGACTTTTTCTTGTCAGTTCGCCTAATAAAGCCAGGGATTTGCTTCTCAGCTAATCTTTGTCAAGCATTCATTTTCGAAAATAAATTTCTCACGTAAAGAAAATACAAGTTTCAGAAAGTACTTTTTTCACTGACGTGCTATTTAATATCAGGTGATACGTTTTTGTCGATAAACTATTGGTTTGAATTTCAGCCTAAGTGGGTTAGACTTACGATACGAACTGATTATGATATGAAGAGTTGTGTCATGTTGAGATTTTCAAATAGTTTTAATGAATCCTAATATTTAAAAATGACAAACAGTTGACCGTGTTTCTTCTTGTGTAGCGGACGTTGCTTTGGCCCGCTACCTAGACAAGACGTGGTATGCTTATCGAACGCAACTTGGTGCGATGCGCCATATTAAACCATATACTGCGGGTCGCGCAGAACACGAGAAGTAGGAGGGGATGAGGATCAGCAAGAGTTAGTGAGTGAATCGTGAGGAGAGGTTGATTGTTGCAGCAGATGTGACAAAGTTGGTGAAAAGAATTTGTCAGCTTTAAGAGCTTATTGTCGTGTGACTTGTCTCGGCGTTTTTTTGTTTTCTAGTTTCCATTTTTCGCTTGTTGTTTGGCGTGAGTTGTTTCCTTTTTTGGGTGAAAATATTCCATTATTTTCCACGAACTTGCTTCAGATATAGAACGTAGGCGCGCTTCGCGCCCAGGCATGGACGACGATGCCCTAGACACGTCGGAATACTATAGGGTTGCTCATTCGTTCCCAGCACTGAGAAAAAGAAAATAGAAAAATGATCCCAGCTGCCGGCTCCGGTGAAAGTTGCAGCAAAAATAAAGCCGTGGAATTGCTAATGGCGATTCTGGAAAGCAAGTCAGGCAGAGCATTGAAAACTTGTAGCCCTGTGTATATCCATAAATGTCTTGAAAAGTGTATTGGTTCGTACAAGGCTTGTTCTCCATTGAGTAACGGAAATCTGATTGCACATTGTTGCAATGTGCAGCAGATGAAACCGCTTCACAGTTGTACGAAGCTGACAGATGGTGTCGTTGCGGTCGAAGTCACAGCTGGTCCACGTAAACTTATAGGTGCACGAGGCATTATTTATAACGTGCCTCTGGATATCCCTACGGATGATATTTTGGCATGCCTTGCAGGACAAGGGATTCAATCCGTGAGACGTTTCCGATACAAAAGTAAAGACTCCTCTGAGATGACAGAGTCCAAATCAATATTTCTGCAGTTCACTACTGGTGACCTCACTAGTGAGGTCAAACTTGGTTACATGTTGTTCCGTGTAAAACAATATATTCCAAGGCCGTTGATGCGTTTCAAATGTAATCGCTATGGTCACGTGGCAAACCATTGGCGAAATAAATTGCGCTGCTCAATCTGCAGCGGCGAACATAAGTACAGTGAGTGCAGCGCTGCTGCCCCAAAATGTCCCAACTGCAGTGGCAGTCACTCGACGAATGAGAAAATATGCCTAAGATACTAAAGAGAAACTGAAAAACTAAAAACTGTGGCTAATCTATCATATGCTGATGCCTGTAAAGAGCTCAGAACGTCCAGAAATCCTCCTGCCCCGCATTTAGCTTCGCAGTCCACTTTCCCCCCTCTTCCAAATTCGACTGTGGATCGTACTCTTGCTAAACCTTTTTTAAGTGCCACTCCATGTCCGCACGTTACCGGCACCCCACTGGATCAGGACGAACCCATCGTAATTGAAAAAATTGACTTTTCCAGTCTTTTGATTGACAACCCAGTCACCTTTCTCGCCTTCTTGGCAGAGGTGATTAAGCAAAATATTCTGGCAAGAGACAAAAATGAGAATATTGACGTATGTCAGATTATCACTGAGGCAGCTGGTGGCCGCATAGGCCTACCTGTAGATGCCGAGCAGTTAAAACTCTTTTGTAGTTAACGATGGGTTTCACAGTTCTCCAGTGGAATTCCCGTTCTATATTTAAAAAATGGTATGAATTCAAAAACTACCTATCTACACTTGACAACCTACCTGATGTTCTCTGCATCCAGGAGTCACATCTGACACCGATATACCAGCCTTCAATCCCCCATTATCATGTACTTCGCAAAGACCGCCCTCCTTCCAAAGGAAAAGGTGGTGGCCTAATGGTTTGCCTCAAGACATCTTTAGATTTTTCAAAAAATGATGCCACTTTTCCAGGCAGCAGCAATCTTGAAGTTCTAGGCATTGCAGTACACGGTTTTTCCATATTTAACATTTGCAACCCCCCTCCAACCCCCTGACCCGAGCCTCCCTTGATTTTTTGTCCAACGT
>JGI24022J15233_10006573_pt1 | contig 12630 bp, 10 predicted proteins | sample Ectturendosymbi2_FD_15233 | JGI IMG/M metagenome (IMG submission 15233)
TGTTGTCTGAAAGGTCAATAATTCTTCTCTGAATAGTATAGTTTGAAAGAGGAATTTTGCTAATTTCTTGTTCGACTTTATCACCGAGCGTAACTTTTGACCATTTTTGGCATGCTGGCAGGATCACTGATTCAGCAGGCTCATGTGACTCTGATTTAAGTGCAATAATTTCTGCGACCTCATATGAAGCTGATTGAACTCTTTTGTGACACAGTCATTGCTTTCTGAAATATTTACTTTGCCTTGAATTAGCTTGCCACAATCTTTGAAAATAAACGATCGTTTTAGTTTGAAGGTTAGAATGATTGGTAATGCAGTGTCTTTTCAACTTACTTGGTACCATTGCTTCAATGGACAACTTCTGACCGCAAACAACACATAGCGGGGCTATAGGCATTTGTTCACCTCCAGTGAAATCCAAATTTTATACAATGGTCACAGTCAAACCGGCGAAAATTTGATTTTTTTCCAACTGATCGATTCAGATCTTGATAGTTGTTTATTTTCGGAAGACTCACTTTTGTCACTACCAAATTTTATCTTAAGAAACATAACCATTAACTCAGCGGCGTGCACGTGTGTGTCCGTAGATCGTTGTTCAGACTCGAGGCGACACTCGCGCTCAACTTACGTTGAAAAAACAACCAGTCTTACCTAATGAGCTAGCAGAATACAGTCAATACGAAACGAAATTCACAGACGAGAAACTAGAGGTCAGCAAGTACAAGCACCAGGTGGGCTAACAGTCGCTTTACCCTNAGGAAACCTTGTGCTTGTTCGAACACCAACAATCAATATTCGCTTTATATTTACTGCCGTGCAGCACTGTTGCTTCGCGGCACGGTAGAGGAGTCCTCGCGGCACGGCGTTTGGGAATCACTGCTTTAGATTATCTAAAATNATGCGAAATTGAAATGGATATTGTGGATATCCTGTTGCTGCTGATTAGCTCTGTCGATTTTGGTCAGATATCTTGCAACTTGGATGCAGGAAGTTAATGAAAATATTTGAGAAATGCTCAGTTGTTGAGCTTATACTTAGCTGAAGAACCATTGTCTTCCGGAGAAATTCAATCGGTGCAATTGGTTTGCACTCTGCTTCCGGAATAACATTCCGTTTTCGAAAAAAAGAAATCCTCTAGGAGCGACGTTGCTTTAGTCAGCGTTTTTTAAGGTGTTTTAGGAACCCGATTCGGGTCCCTAGAATTGATGCTCGGGTCCCTAAAATCAAAGAAAATTATCATCGGGTCCCTAGAATCAGAAATCAGGTTCCCACAGGTCGATACCGGGTACCTAACATTTTCCTTGATAAAAAACTGCTTTAGTGCATGCGTTTCTCAAAATAAGGTCCGCGAATGTTATGCAAGGAGCCCAAGAGTTATAGTTTTCTCTTACGTGGTAACACCGGTCAATAGCAGTTTAGTACCGGGTAAGGCAGCAAATGCACAATAACGGTGATATTAGTTCTTTGCTACCGAACCTGAAATTGCTACAGAACCTGAAATCAGAATTTTTAGTCACGTCAGGTTTTCAAAATATCGTTTTTCTTGAACTACACGGTTTGCGGCTGTTTTTATCTGCAAGAAGTGTAGATGAAAAGAAGAGAGTAGTTTTATCTGCAAGATGACTTTTTGTCTGCAACTCTCACTCAGGGCCCCAAAGAAAATAAACGTTGAGAGTCAATGCGTAGCGCAACATATGCTGCAGTGTTGCCGTACAATGAAATTATGAGTTTATTGTTTCTTGACAGTGATAATAACTGTTGCGATGTGAAGGTATCACGCGTTGTGTACGAGGACCGAGGAGCAATGATCTTTTTACAGAAAAATACTTGGGTAACCACGTTACGAATGAAAATATATGTCCAAATAGGGTTAGTGCAATTGCAAATTTCAATCAAAAGGCGGGAATGCAGCGTATTTTCATGTGAGGTTTGATGTGCGCCCAAATTTTAGCTACTCTTGTTTTTTTACGACCGCTAAATTTGAACTATATAAGCTTTGTACGATTTTGCACACCGAACCAAAGTAAAACGTGGATCGGCAATTTCTGTAAACAAAGCTCGTGTTCTTCCTTTTAACTCTGAAGTAAATACCTGAAATAGCTTAATCTTGATCTGCAAATGTAAACATTTTGTTAAATAGATTTTTTTCATCAGGTCTCAACTGATGACGGAATCAACTGGGAGCGACGAAAGGGTAAAGCACCGCATTCTGACATCACTGGACCACTTCAGGACCACTCTTTACAGACAGATGAAGGGTTTTATTACTTTGCTCCATTGTACGACGCGAATATAGGGGATAGGACAAGAAGCACCACTCAAAATCACCCAGGAACGGTTTCATCGCAATGCTTGACCTTCTGGTTAGCAACAGTTGCTTTGACTACTGAAGTTTCGCATGCGGTTCTATTTTGTTTTTTTGCGTGCCAGTTTATGTCTTGTGGGCCTTACTGCTGAAATAAATACGCTAAATATCCAGAGGTGTAGTGGGGCGGGAACGCGTGGGAACTGCGTTCCCGCACCTTTTTCATGTTTTGCTTTAAAATGAGTTCGAAGCTGTTTCAAAATGGCTGTTTTTTTGGAGCGTTCCCACACCTTTTTTGTTAACACTACATCCCTGTAAATAACACTTAGTAATGCAAATAATATCAGATTCAGAGGCATTTAATATTCTTCCTTGTGACATTTCATTATGCACTGAGAATATGCGATTGGCAACTTCAAGGTCACTCGAGGCGTGGAAACGTTTATTTTGGATAAGGCACATCGAAACCATGCTGCTTAGCTTCACAAAAATCCGAGGTTTAGGTTTGAAAGCGTTCGTTTTTGTTGCAAATCATGGCCAAAACTTCTGTCTTCTTAGCAGCATTGGCTATGGTTTCTTTTGTGAAACTGGCGTCACCAGTTACACGATTTTTCAGGAAGAAGCCCATAAAGCAGACGAATCACGTCTTCCAAATCGTGTTTAGCGTACATGGTGTTGAAACGATCCGAATGACCAACTGGTGTTTTGTTCGTAGTATTCGGGTTTCAACCCACAATGAAACTAAATATAAATATCAAAATTTTGCAATTCGTAGTGTGTCAAAACACACGGCCTTATTTAAAAGGTCTCTGAGCGACTTTAATCTTGACACGTTTCCAGGTATTTCATGTACGGGGAAGGAATGGGTTCATTGAACGTATACACTCAACCCTGGAATAACTTTCCAAGCGCCAATCTGCTCTGGTCTATAGGAGGAAATCAAGGCCCAGTCTGGAGGTCGGCCAGAGTCTCCTTACCTCCATCCAGCCAAAATTTCCAGGTGAGCAAAGAACGGAATATGGCAGAAAATGCGCAGACGCATATCGTTAACAACTCCGTGCATCATGCTGCTAAGAATTTCGCAGTGACTTTGTACCTGAATTGGTTTCAGTACAATGCAAGTAGATCAGTATTGGACGCGAGCTGTTTCGACCAATTTCCCCAGAAGCTTTTTTTTATTTCTAAACTTTCTTTGGTCATTGACGGTTTGAAATAAATTTTGTTGATATTACAAAGTACATCCTCATACCACGGATGCGGTTCGTGTGTCCAAACCTGCAAAGATTCGAAAAAAATGAAGATGAGAATTGAGTAAAAACAAAACAATTACCATAGGCTAGGCTCATCTTCGTTGATGTCGAAGTATGTTTGATTGCTTAGCTATTGTCCAGAGAACCTCTTGTCGAGAAGAGTTGGCCGTTGCCTTTTGTAAGAGTGGTTAAGTTTATGCACGCAACCCATGTGTAAGCAGGTTCTTTAAACCTCTGGTGGAGGAACTTTTGCGAAACAACTACGTTTTCTTAAGAATCGTTTGCCATTCTCAGGTTGTTGTGTCGATCAACCTCCAAATATGTCGATTGATTTTTGCCTCACGTAATCATTATTGGTGAAGCATTGCCCTTCACACAGGTTGCACATCGTATTCAAAGTTTTTCGGTTCTTTTGTTACGTTGATTAGAAAAATGGACAAATTGATGAGATGTGTTGATATAANGTTCGGATTCAACTTTACGTGTTCACTATGTGTTCCATTCGCAGGTCGTGTTTGAGGCTGTCCGCGGAAACTTGCCCAGCAGCGATATCGCCATTGACGATCTCAAGATATACGATGGAGAATGCCCGCCGCCTGGTAATTTCACCATATTGCGGGGTCTCTTAAAATTTTGCAAAAGTTAGGTTTGCCGAACGTAACTCCTGAATAATCGGGTCACACCTGTTTGGCATCTTCCCGCGACTGCAGATGTTACTGGCGACCTGCCTTAGGACTAATGACAACGACCTTCTTGCTATATTCATTTCGTGCGTTGGTCGCACTGCACAAGTTTCCTGAAAGTTCAATCAACACTTCCAACAACTTGCCTGTAGTTGACTGTTTTTAAGTTCTCTTTCTTAACTCCGATTCTTTTCACCAAATATCAAAACTGTACAAGATTTCATTTCACGTCAGGATTAAGCTCTGACGCTTGAGCCCAAAAAACACAGACACACGAAATGTATTTGCGACATTATGTTATCAAGTAGGGACACACACTTAAAGTAGCACATCGTTTGTATACACCAGAACGAGAGTGTGTAGTGTGCACGCATCCCCAATTCGCACACATTTCCAATAAGGCATACGTTTTGCATGAACTCCTTCTTGAATTTGCCTTAAAACGCATTTCGTGTCGACGACCAAGTAAGGCCATTTCGAAAAGCAGGTGAATTTGTTCGGCGTAACTAACATTCCGCCAACCTGTCAAATGTACATGGACGCAGGGGTGATCTTATGAAGTCGTAATAATGCGTGAAACCATCATTCTTCACAGTGAAATAACCCCATGAAGTGATTAAAGTGGGAAGAAAAGCTTCAATGAAAGCATTTGTCGTAGTGATACCACGCAAGATGGCAACACTCAACTTTAACCACGATCTCTACCACTACATGCAATTTGCCACCACGACATCTCTTGCCTATCATTGCTCTCCCCATTGACATTTGTTACCGCGAGAAGTTTCTTACCGCGATATGTCTCATCGCAACTCCTTTCACCCCATTTCTATTCCTGCAACGATATCTCGCAACAAAGCAAATATCATATCGACAATCCGGACAATAGGTAATGCAAGAAGTTGCCATTCAAATTTCGTTCATCAATCAACAATACGACCTTTTTAATCCAGCGTTTCGTTGTGATGTGCTGAGCGCTAGAGAAAAAAAATATTTTTGGACTTGTTGAGAAAATTCCTTGAGTAACTGCTGCACTCCGAGTATCTGCCCGACTACCACTGGTACGATGAGAGTGACACACGAAATATATTTGGTTGACGTAAAATTCCAGTTATTCTGAAAGAACAGCCATTACAAATCATGCTTCATCTGCGTTTTAAACTTTCAACTTTTTAATCTTTGTTGAAATCCGGTGGACGGTTTGAGTGTTTTACCCCTTATAGAATTTACTAGCCTTCGNACGTTCTCCAATTCGTAAAAATCAAACTGTTGTTTTTGAATGGGAAACAGAATTAAATGACAAAACTGTAAAGCCACTTTCACCTTGCCTCACGTGGTGTTCAGGCATTTATTTGTGAGAAAATAGTTCTTTCGTCATGAAGATATCCCGACGTGCCTTTTTCATATTTTTCATTGTACTAGTTTTGACGACATGGCTTCATTGGGAAATGTTTTGCAGCTTGCACAAAAGTCAGTGAAATTATACAAAAAAGCCAAATGTTAAGGCTGAACACGTGTTTTTTTTCGAAACTGCTGAAAACCCATTTTCAGCATTTCACTTTATTTCCAAAATTGTCGTAAACGAAAAAAAATCACCCAGATATGAAACAGATACAAAAGAAATTCTCGTAAGGATTGTATTTTTCCTGGTGCACCATCATAATTGTATTTTGTTTCTCTCACGAGCAAACTCCAAGCTCTCTCTAATTTCCCGTTAAGTCCTATAACACCCTACCGGACATAGGTTTAAGCAGTATAAATAACTATGTTTAATCAATTAATTGCATTAATAGTTGTTTTTGGTCTGGGAGCGACATTGCTCATCTACATGATGGACTGACGCATCCTTCGATATCCATTGCAGGTACCTGTGATTTCGAAACGGACTTGTGCGGTTGGTCCAACTACGTCGGCCCTGATGACGGGATAGACTGGATATGGTCGTCAGGCTCCACTCCGAGTAGATACACGGGACCATCGCAGGACCACACATTGGAAACAGCGTATGGTCAGTGCTGAGCGCCGTCGACACTACTGCATTTTATAAATGATGTTATGAAAAGCCGTGTCGTTTTGCTGTTACGTTAAGTTGCACCATGATATTTTTTGTGTGCGTGGTGTTGGTAAAGCTTGTATTGAACAAAACACAGAACGCATCATCGAGTGCTCCATCAGAACTAAAGTTATAGCGTAAATCGCCGTATTTGCTTTCTCATGCGTTTGTGTTTTTGATCTACAGCTGACTCATTCGCCTTTGCAGTTTTGCAGTTGGGATTATCACAGAAGCTGTTCATGCAAATTTTTCACACTCATATTCTCGGCCGGTTGTCTAACATTTTCCGGTTAATATTCGTGTGATCGAAGTGCCACATCTTCGACTTTGTTGCGCAAGAAATGCCGCTAGGGTTGCCTTTCTTCAGCAGAGCGTTTGACTGTCTCTGCCAAACCACAAAAATTGTCGCTGAAACATGTAGTGTTTTCGAAACTCTCATAAACTGTGGCTTAACGTAACCCGCACAAACTCATGCGACCTGTTTCTCTGTTTATAGCTGACTGCACATTTTACTTGTAAGGCGGCCACTAAAAGTCAAGCTGTTTTCCGTGACTTTTTTAGGCCCCTTTTCCCTTCTCTGCTCCTTCATAAAACACGTTTTTTGGCAATTTCGACGTTGCGATTACCAGTTAAGTGTTTTACCTGACTTCTGGAATGTTTTTCTTAAATTCTGCTTCACTGCGTTGCCATTTAAATGGAAAGTTAGCCTTATAAATCACTTGTGTTTCCCGGGAAATCATTGACTACGATACTAGCTTGTGTTGGAAACATGATGTACAGAGTTGATGCTACGTGCATTTCAAAGATCCTCCTACTACTTCACGAGTCAAGCTAGTTATTGCGGGAGAGCCGATCAGTCTCCCAACTGAGCAACCTGACGTCTTGAGGTTGCCAAACCGAAGCAAGGCAGCATAAATATCTCAACATAGTTTCCGTTAGTAAATCTCCAAAGGCACACCAACATGAATGGCTTTCCGTGATTATGTTCAAATATGGAACAAACTCACCAATACACGTGAACGTGAACGGTTCAATATAGAATAATGTTGAATAAAATGGTTTAACGTTCACAGAAGCGAAGAGAAACATTGTACAATAACCGGGTGTCATGTCAATTGGAAAGCTGTTTACAAACACATAAGTTACATTAAATCACGAAATGAAAATGCCTGAAACTACGCTAAAGAAAGCACAAAACACTCATACAAGCATGCAAAAGCTACATTTGTAACATGCTCAGTGGACATGCTACAATTTACTAGCATTGCAATCAAACATTTATTGCTTCCATACTGAATTGTGGTCTGCGAACGTACTATCCACGTTTCTAGCTAGACCAGCGCTGAACAAGGGTTAATCAAAACAAAAAATGTTTTTTACTTAAATAAAGCTTTTTTGTTTCTGGCTGTCAAAAGTGCAACTACCAAGCCAGTGATGGGTCTTATTGTCATGAGACTCCGCCTTCCACTAAAGCTGCAAAATACATGTCGACATACTGTTTGTTTAAGTGTTGGCTACCGCATCTACAGTGGTTACATTAAAACTTAGTAGCAAAAATTGTGAGCGTGGTAGTACATTCACAAGTAAATTTTTGTTGCTGTAGCGACAGCTTTTGGCATGTCGGCATATTGAACGCTGTCTATTTAATGCAGTGGTTTTCAGCCTATTATAGCAACCAACTATAGCCCAACGACCCCAATCTAAAAGTCGAGTAAAGCAAATGTAATGCAGCTGTGCGCATAAAATATCCACTTGCAACCCCTACAAAAATGGTTCACGACCCCTATGGGTGTGGCGACCCCCAGGTTGAAAACCACTGATTTAATGAAATCGGCAGAATAAACTGTGGCGACTAAAGCAGCAAAACTATGAAAAAGAGCGATATGGTCAATGACCGCGACAACCCAAGCTGTCGTCAATTATGGCGACAGGTTCAGTTACGCATTTTTGTGCGACGAAAGATAAGACAAACACACGCCGCATTGGAGATTTTCCTTCAGTAAAAGGCTTTGACAGCACTTTTCTCCGTTTGATCTCGGCTTGTAACTGAACCTTATTATTTTCAGGTCATTACTTGTACATNGAGACGACAAGCTTAGCTGGTGAGGCTTCTGCTTGGTTGACTGGTGAACTGCATCCACCTGTCGGAGCAGCGTGTTTCCGGTTTTGGTACCACATGAACGGAGATACAGTCGGAACTTTATCGCTTTATCGCCTGGTGAGTGTGCCTGTAATAGTTTTAAATCAACCTATGGACTATGTCATATTTGGCGTAAGAAAACTATTGCGAAACTTTTTGTGGTATTTAAAAAGACAAAATAGAAAACTATAAAATAATAAAGTTCACATAGGCCACAAATTTATATTGTCCGACGCTGCGACTTCGCTAAAGATCGAAGTCCGGTGTCAAATACACGTGGTAGTTTGCTTACTTTGCGATTTTGATTGCATTGCTTAAGGTTTACTTGACGCATGGCAAGTTAATTCTGTATTGTATCTAAATGTTTCAAAAGAAGTAAGGGTATCAACGCTATTCAACACCGTTCTGGTCAAACATGCGTTTGAATAAACCTTGGTTGGCGAAGGACTGGTGGTAAAATGCCCCCTTCTGAATCTAGAGGTTGGGTGGTCATGACTGAGTGGTTTACCGTAGCGCTCCGTGGGAAGATCGCTCAACTCAACCGCTCCGGCAAGAAGCAAATGTCAGGCTTCGGCCTACCGCCAACTGCTGTCACCCAAAATCAAATTAGTAAACTTGATGTACAACCCCAATGCAAATAAAAGGTTTTCAGCACAACAAACAACACCTGTGCAGTTCATGACATTTGATGTGTTTTTTTTGTTTTCTTTTTTGAAAAAACATTAAACGTACCTTTGCTGCCATAACTTAAGTTATGTGTATGCTACCACTTGCATGCTGTCATGTATACGTGGTGCTGTTGAGAGTTGGGACAGCTGTATAGTGCAGCAAACGTATTTTCTGCAACATTTTTTAGCTTCATTTTGCTGTTATTCAAAGAGCATTCTTTGCCAAGCACCTAATTTTCACTTTTTGTCTGGATAAAAGTTTTTTTTCGTCAGTAAGTCAATTACGCCACTCATGTGTTTTGTGACTTTCATCATGGCGATGACATCAGATTCCGCGTGGTGAGCATTCTCTTGCTTTTGATGTGGAAAGCACCTGTCGTAAAGGTTCATCAACCCGTTTGGTTCTTTTTTACCGTTCTTCTTGGATAACTTTCGGAAAGCTAGTAAGGTATCAGCACATGTACACGTTAGTAAAGGGGATGTTACATTCACGTTCTCTTGCGTCTGAGAGCGCAGGATAGGAAAGTCGAAAGCCGATCCATTGTGAGCTAAAAGACAAATCTGTTGGCTCTGTCTGCTCAGGAAACTAGATATTGCTTGAATTGCTCCCTGATTAAAAGTCAGTTTCTCGCTTCTGTTAATGGTTTGATTCGTTAGGTTTGTGATACTCTGCGCATCAGGATCAATGCTACTTCCTGGATCCACCACTAGCACAATTTTATCACAGTTTTGTAGCAGCTCGTCCATTTGGCAACTAAGAAGATTATCTTGGGTTGTGGCTATCATACAAATTTCTGTAATAAATCTGTTATCCCTGCGAAGACCAGTTGTCTCAAGGTCGTAAAAGACCATTGCTTCCTTTTCCTTGCAACTGTGAGGTCCTTCGCTTTGGTCGGCCCCAACCTGAGTGTTCTCTTCTTGTGGCAACCTGACCACGTCAAGATTTCGCAAGAATCCCTCTGGATCACTACGTATTTTGCTGAGCCTATGCAAGTTCTCAGTTTCTGCTGACAGAAAATTTTTGCCATGTAACTGTTTTTTATTCAAGTCAGACAGGGCGAAAGTAAAATTTTTGCCCATCGTGAACATGCTTTCTGACTCTTGTTGAATTGCCAGATAGTTGTAAAGATGTTTAATGTCTTCTTTTAAGCCGTCGCTGCTAAGCAGGCAAACTGGTTTAGCTTGCAGATTCAGAAAAAGTAATATTTGCTTAGATGTATCGCTGTCAAATAGCATGCCATCGTTGTTGCAGCAGAGTGTAAGTTTGTCCACTATCCTTGGCTCTTTACGTTCTTTGCTTGTCGCTTTTATTTCATCAATGTGAACTGCTACAACGCTCAACTGAAACTTTCTGTCATTTTGAGTTGAAATATTTAAAAGCACCAAACTCTTCAAATGAATTTGAGAAGGTTGCGAACGCTTCATTTTTAGACTTGGTAAAGACCGGCACTTGTATCTATCTTGTCCTCGTCGACTACTTCCTCTTATCGGCTATTCGTTCCGAGCAGTGAATCCACCTTTTTCTGTCTTGTGTGACTTCAAGCGTATCTTGCACAGCGCGCCAACGACCTCAACGATTTTCCCGCCATACGTGGTGGAACTGAAGGAACGGCAATGGGTATTTTCTCGAAGAGCGGATATTTCAACTAGCAGTACATCGATATGGTTAGGTTGCCTTGCTTCGCTTGCACGCTCGCGCGTTAAACCTTTACGGGGAATGGGTGCTGGAATAAGTGAAATGTAGAAACGTACTACCATATTGAGTATAACATTCAATAAAATAATGACTTGATAGAGTTGCGACTATGCTGTCTTTTTGCCAGGATGTTGATAAAGATATTTCCACCATCTTAAATGGAGAAAACCGAATATGGCGCCAAGGCGGTGACCACGGAGATATCTGGGAGTTCGGGGAAGTGGATGTGTTTTCGAATAAAGAATGGAGGTACGAGTATAAGGGAGTTTTAATTATATCATGCATGAAAAAACATTCATGGTTTACTTGAATGTGGATACATGATGTTTTGAGATTTTTGACTGAAACGTGTAACTGAAAGAAGGAGCTTTTTCTAGAAAATAAATTCACATATCGGCGACGTTAAGGGAAAATGTCTATGGCTAGGCATGTCCACATTAGAGATGCGTTGTAAATGGCGCATTTTGACAACACAAATGTATGATTGGGTACACTGTGAAAAGACTGTTTCAAAAGTCCAGGAGTGTGTGCGGCGAGGAATTTTTAATTCCGCGGTGGAAATTTGTTCCAGGGAGGAATTGGGGAGGAAAATCTGTGGCTAAAAAAAACTTGAAGTTTTTATTATTAGTTTAATCAACACATAAAAACTGCACAGCGAGATTGTTTTAGATGGGAATGTCTACAGTACTCAAGGAAAAACTGCTTTAACTGCAGTGACTGCCGTTATAAAAGAGTCTGTTTGGTGTTCATAATCGTCTATTGTTTCTTCACAGTACGTAGTTTGAAATCTGTGCACTTTCTTATGATTTTTATGGGGGAGGAATTGACAGCGTATGGATTTGTAAGGGAGGAATATGAAAAAAACTTTGAGAACCACTGAACTAGAAATAAAATGTCCGTACTAACGTAGGCAGATTTTCTTTTTGAGAAAGTCAGAGAAAGTCTTTTTGAGAAAGTCAAAGTATATTGATCGATCTTTTGTTTTATGAACTTGTTTGACGATGTTATCGCCTTTTTGTTAGAATGTTGAAACTCCAACTTACCTTGGTACAACGTTTTGAGGCTGCCAATTTTTTGATTTTGTCAGTGGTTCGTGCTGTTAGGGATGCGTTGCCAATCCAATTCAGTTGTCATTTTGTCCAACAGGCTGCTGAGTAGGTTTGAATCATTTAAACATTTGAAAAGTAATTTTCTCGAAGTCCCTTGTGGTATATCGGGCAGCGAATCGCGTGTTAAGGTACACCATGCAAGATCTGGTCTGGGATTTCCGAGATATTTTGAAAATTAGCTTGAAGGTCATTGTTCGTGTGGCCTCGTTTCAATGTTTTAGACCGTTAATGTAGTTTGTAAATGATCGATGTTTGCTTGACAAACGAATCACAAATTATGACGCAACGCAACGTTTTTATGATTACAAAAGCATTCTGACGCATATTACCTTGCAAAAAGTGTTGATAGGCCCGTAATTTCTATATAGGAGAAAAGGCTATAAGGTTAAAGATTAACTATTCGATTTCAACTGTTTAGTGATATTTGCAACATTTGCTTGTTGACGCGTTGGTCGATATATGCACTGAAAAATGCAACGTTTCTGAAAGGACAGCAATGTTTTTATGCATGTTGTCAGAATCGTCATCGAAGCAACGAAAACATCGGCAGTTGGTCGCGGCGACATCGCCATCGACGACTTTGAACTACTTTTGCACAAGACATGCGCTGGTGCCGATGTAACGACGCCCGAGCCAGAGCTCACCACAACCCCGACACAGGTTGGTGCAACGCACGTTTTCTGTCTTCGTACAAAAACTTCCTTACTCCTGTTTGATCCGTAGTCA
>JGI24022J15233_10006577_pt1 | contig 12628 bp, 4 predicted proteins | sample Ectturendosymbi2_FD_15233 | JGI IMG/M metagenome (IMG submission 15233)
TGTTGGTGAAAAACTAAGAAATAAACATCAATATTCTGATCGCTAAGGGGGGTGCTTGAGCCCCTTCAGCACCCCCCCTGGCTGCGCCTTTGGGTCTTTTTCATGTGGTAATTTGATGCGTTATGAAATGCTGTTAGTTTACGCTGGTAAATTCATCAAACAAAACAGCAACAATTATGAAAATGATCAAAACTGTCACAAACAACAAATGCGCAGAGTTCTTCGCTCTGGACGATTTAGCGTTTGTGGATCAGATACAGTTGGTGCAGTTGGGGGATGCAAACTTCAGCTAGACCTCAATTTTAGGAACTTTAAAAAATGTAAACGCTGATACATTGCTCGCGATGGGTTAAGACCAGGGTTCACAAACACGCGGCCCGCGAGGGCGTTTTGTGCGGCCCGTGGTGCCTTTTGGGAATTTTCAAATAATTTACATTTATCTTATTTAGTTTGTTCACCGGTGTTTAAAAGTGCTCAGCAAGCGAGTGAACATGTTCCTTTTAAACGAACATAGAGACGGATAGAAATGATTTGCTTATGAGTCATGACACCTTTTGCGGGAAATAAGATGTAAAAGATGTTTATAGTAATGTTTAGTTACCACCATTTTTGCGTCAGCGTAATAATGCGGCCCTCGCTGTACATTTATAGGTCTTCATTTGGCCCTCGGAGCGATTTGGGTTTGAGACCCCTGGTTAAGATGACTACTGATCAAATATGACCGGATTGATCTTCTGGTCATTCAGTTTGTACAGCATTTGTGTATCATCGGACCGGAGGCCTAGCCCGTACTTGATAAGCTATAAGCGGAACTGGCCTGTGGGTCAAGTTTAAAGCGTTCGTACGGGTGTGGTGGCAAAATTAAGTAGAATAAAAGACCACCAAATACCTTTGTTTTCTTCCAGGGTCTCGCATGATCAAAGAAAACGGCGAAGATCTATTATAACTTGTCGTTTTATGAGTGATGTCTTAGGCAGTGATTCACAAATGGGTGTGCGCAAAGGTGCTCCAAGGGTACACGATATTTTTTCATATTGAAATTTTAACGCAAAAGTACTGTACTTATAGGTACATTTCTAATTATTGTGTTCATGATTACAGTCAAGGGGTACTTGATGGACAAGATATAGCCCAAATCGTACATCCCTTCAAAAAGGCTAAGAACCACTCTCGCCGACTGTTTGAGATGTGTTTGAAAACCAAATTTGTTAGTTCGTGTAAATCAGAACGTGTGGGAACTCAGTAGTGGTTGTGCCAAAGACTAAAATTAACATTATTTCAGTTTTATCTTGCACACTCTAGTTAGTCTAAATTGCTGCACTTATATCGGGCGTGTCAAGGTTCTACAGAATAGCGTTTCCTCAGTTGAAGGGGATCCAACGAAACGAACGTAGACCCGTAGCTGGAACATTTTAGAAGCAACAGTTGTCTTATCACATTGAATGGGGGAAATAAGGCAATACGTTTATCCTTTCGAGAACTTGGAATTCAAGATCTTTTGCTAGTTCATCGATGCGTGTTTTCAGTGTAGAATCAGAGGGAAGTCTTTGATTGCTTTATATCGCTTTTCATCTCCTCCAACAAAATTCGTGCTGCTTTTGGCATCCGTGGTTTTATCAGGTTATCACCGATAGTGTGATGTTTTATTGCCCGAGCAATCATGTGAGCGATTTCGAAGGACGTTCGAACTATTTCATCAAATGAGGTTTGACAAAACAATTCTATACCGCAACGTTCATTTTCTTGAAAGATTCTTTGTTGGTTTCACGAAAGCCAAAGTTTGTTGTGAAGACCAGGTTCTTTTGTTTGAAGACGATGACGCCAGTGACAACTGACCAGGGGCGGATACAAAGGGGCTGGGAGGGTTGCATCTCTACGGCAGCAGTAAAGAGTACATCGAAATTCGTTTTATGAAGTTAGCTCGTTGTTGGTGAAACTTTTTTGCTACTAATAAGAGCACATCAATGGAGGTTTGGGTTGTGGTGGCACGCGTATTGTTCAGCAGCATTAAAATGAATTTTAGTATTTGCAAAGAACGGAGTTGTGCGATAAAATGTTTATAGTTTTTCAAAAACAAGCAGTTTAAACAAGACAATCGCACTCTAACCCACATTCCTTATAAAATGCACGAAATTAACGTTTTCTGTTATAAAGACGATACGCATGTGCGAACAAGGCGATTCAGCGTTTTGTGAAACCAAGTTGAAGTTCGGATAAAGCCAACTTTTGAGAGTAATAAAAGATTTTGAGAAGACGTTAAAGAGCATACAGAAACACGATCAGTTGTGACAGTGACGAAAGAGCATAAGGCTGTTTTTACCGTACCTACACAAAGCGACTCATATCACCCAATACGAATTTTCCAAAGAAACTGTACTCCCGGGCGTCTATTTGGTAAAAGATGACCGACAAGTAAATCAGTAATTGGACTGAACCCTTTCCTCTGGCGTATTCCATTGTAGTGGGAATTCCTGCCATCTGCTCATCAAAATTGTAGTCGCTCGCTGAGCTCAATCAAATTAGACTTATGAAGGTATTTGCACAGTTAGTTGCAGCACTGGGTTTGACTTGAACGTTGGAGTTTTGATGCCAGTCGTCAAAATATGAGTGATTCAAAGTCATAGCGTAAAAAGCTTAGGTTGGTCACTGAGTTTTATTCGTAAAAACAGCTTAACGATTCTGGTGGAAAAATAATTGAATCCAGCCAAGTCTGTTGTACCGTTTGTAAGGCAGGACTTAGAATACAACAAATCAAATTCAAACTCAGTACAAAGAAACTTCTAAGTTCCTGCTCAAATCAGTTTGAAAAATTTGATGTGACACAGGAATCCATAGTACCAGTCTGTGATGATAATGATCCATTTGATATCGGAATTAATAATTTTAGTTGCTAGTGACCTTTCCCCAAAAATATGAAGCATAGTTAGCGTAGGCGCCTGTTGCTGTAATCGTTGCAGTCGCCTTATAGGATTGCACTGCGGTGATTTCGTTAATATCATATGCGGTTCAAAGACTTTTTCTTTTGCACAAAAATCAATGAAATGTTTTCTGAACATTCAGATCTATTTACAAGTGTTTCGCAAGTTAAATTTAAAAAAAATTTCTGTTGATGCGGTATGTTTGCTGATATCCAAATTTAATGTTAGCGCAAGTAGGCAGAAACAGAAAGCATCGTATCTTGCAACACTCAAGAGAGTGCAAATAGAAACTACGGCATTATGTTTCTTGAGTGAATTTTCTTTTTTAAACTGTTTCAACTCCAAAGAAGCGTGTCATATTTTCACCCTCCATCGGCGTTGACCAGCGTCATCGAAGGATAATGACATGATAGTTGAAGTGAGTCAAAGCACAGTCACTCTTGCAGTTAAAAACCAATTAAAAAGTACAGCGTCATTTACACAAAAAAAACGAAAAAGAAAAGCAAAAGAAACTCAAAAGATCATGTTCAAGTAATTATTCTCTACAATGCTCGACTGTGTTACCTTTTGAAGACTAATTACTTGAACTCAGATATCATTGGCATGGCTACAGCAGCGTTTCCCTGACCGACTAATCAACCGCAGGTGTGACCCGCAGTGGTCGCCGCACTCACCGGACTCGAACCCCCCCAGATTTTTATCTGTGGGGATACCTTAAGGACAGGGTGTATGGCAACAACCCCCAGACTATCCCTGATCTGAAGGCAGCAATGAGAGCGATACCAAGGGAGGAATGCGGGAGGGTCATCGAGAACATTGCCCGCCGGATCCAAATGTGCCTGCTGCGCCGAGGAGCTCATTTGGAGCACATTTTTTGAGCGCCAGTGAAACAAAGAGTTTTTGTAGTACAGACTTGAAACTTTGAAGATGTCTGCTACACGGGCTTGACCTAATGTAGCTGAAGTTTTGTGTCAATCTAAATAAAATTTTGGAAGTTATTCGGTTTTTGGTGATGACCGTTTTTTTTGTGTCACCCTATGAAAATCCGAATCATCTCAAAGTCATGAAAGTAGAACCCAGTCGGCTGATTTTTTCGAAAGCTTGCAGCAAAACAAGAGCTTTTAATTGTCGAAGTATCATGCTTACCGTTAGACAAAGAGTAAATCTGACCCTATGAAAAACGAGCAGCGATCTGCAAAAAGGTTTTGAATCCGACCAGGAGTAAACGTTAGTATGTCTCTCATGCGAAGGCAAGTTTTAGCTGGCAGAAAGGTAAGAAAATGGTAAAAAAACAACTTTTAACTGAGAAAATGCGAAAGACAAGGCTATCAAGGACGAACAAGTACAAAAAATGGAACGCAGGAAATTAAAGACGGTGCTGTCTTCCACAAAATGATCATTTTATGGTGAAATCGGCCTATTTGTGGCAAAAATTAGATCAAGACCAAAGGGAATGTACATTGTTTGTAAATTGTCCGCCGTGGACATTCAAAAATGTGAAAATGTCCTTTTTTGCATTTCTTACTTTACATAGCTGTAATATGTTGTATTTACATTTGGAACGCTACTCAACTGCAAAAAGATAAGAGCTGGTGGCATAGCGTATTTATCAGAGGGCCTGCTACTTGTCAAATTAATTGATGTTTTAGCTCATTGAGTTTTTCCACTGGGAAGTTGGGAATTCTGTCCCATTAATCGTTACCTAGCAGTGGTAAATCCATTTTCAGCGTCTCAATGACTTCAGCATTAGAGTGCGGACTACTGACTCCATTCTACTGTACAGGCTTTGCTGATGATTCATAGCTAATCAGTAATGCCGAAGCGAAAGCCGCAGTTTAATGAAGAACTACGTCAGAAGCATCCCTTTTTGAGAAAAGGACTAAGTGATTTTGAAGCCGATTACGTGTATTTGCATTTGCACAGTGCGCACAGAGAAGTGAATAGACTACTGTGATTTTGTTGACATTGAGTACCAAACATGTCTTTCTCCCAGCCCAAACAGGTGGCTTTCACTTCATCCTAGCTTGCCAAGGATGCTTCAAATGTACCCAGCTTTACAGTCATAGTTCATGCCCATCGACAAGCCAACTGTTGTTCTGAAAATGTTTTTTTTTAATTATCTGAGCGAACTCTAAGACATTTGCAATCATTTGTGACTGTTTTTACTGAGAAAATTCAGAATATTGAGAAGTCACAAGCATCAACAATTGTGGTTGCTTCGTTTCTCGACACTATTAAGTCAATAAATCAGATGTACAGTCCATATCAAACCAAGTTAAATCAGCATTAAGAAAACTCAGACGAGAAGGCAAAGATCGTGACTGTGATTTGTTCATGTCAGATGTGCAATATTTGTGTTGTACAAATCTTGAGTTGCATATCTGGATACTTAGGTGTCGGAGCAGGCAAATTAAATTTTTGCCTGAATTTCCCCAAACTTGCCCGAAAAAATTTTGGACCACTTTTGTGCGAATATTTTCTCATGAAGACCGTATTGGGCATCATTTCTTCAAAAAAAGACGTTGGGTGCCCTTTTTGCTTCTATTTTCAAGGAGATTGCCCAGATTTTCAGGGATTTTGCGAAGGTTTTCACAGATTTTTTCCAGATTTCCCCGGATTTTTACCAAATCAAAACTTTTGGGGTTGCGCTTGCCACCCCTTCCTCTTACACCACTGTCTGGATAAACGGATTACTTTATTTGCTGAAGTTAAAAACTTTGTCTGGAAGCTCCTTTGCAAACAACTAAATGGGAAAATGTTGAAACATGTGAGGATATGCTGGAGGGAAACGTTGCTATTGGTGAAGCTAAACTGTGTGATCAATACCAAAAGTTGTGTAAGTTCGTGCAAAAAGAGCATCAAACAGATGCAGTTTATTGTAAAATGATGGAACATGAAAGGTGGGCAAAATATTCTGCAACTTGAAATACTATTGAAAGCTTCAGCGAATTGTTAAAGATTGCACAGTTTTACTTCAGCGTTATGGCTCAATACGTTATAAATGTGGATGTGGAACTTATTTTTTTCTTGATGAGCCACAATACCGTGAAAGAAAGAGAAAGCTTTTTAGTTGAGTCAGGTGTACAGTTCAACACATCTTTCATGCAAGCAGTTTCATAATATTGTGAACACTTTATGTCCCGAGAAACAAAATTTTGGCCACTTTGGCTGGCACATATCTGACCATAAATCGCCAGCCAAACGAGGTAGAGAGCTGTTCACACCCCCAAAGATGCGGAAAGCGTTGCGGTTTCGATTTTTAACGATTGGGAAGTTTTGGGTTTGAATTGTTTTGTGGGACGAAACAATTGGAGCAAGTCAAGGGATTTTGGATGACGTCATCGGGGCCTGAGATAAAAGTTCAAGGGCAATTTATTATTTTCTTTGAAAATAAACTAGGCGAAAATCCGCATCGTTAGAGCCCTTGATTGGCCTTCTAGTGTTAGTGGTTAGGAGGTTATGGCGAAAAATCGATAATTAATTAATTAATCCCGTCGTATCAATTAATTCTGTTTGATCAATAACTGAATTGATTCTACTGGAAATACGAGCTTATGATGCCTCCTTCTTAGGCGTAATATATGTACTCTGAATATATACTCTGTAAGATCTTAGTATCTGCTTCTTTGCTGGGAACAGAATTATTTTCGATAGACAGTCTTTATCCCTGAGGGGATGATTTGATTAATTTTTTGTTTTTAGCAGGGCTGGGAAACTGCTGCTCGCGGGCCACATGCGACCCGCATGTCCATTTAATGTGACCGTTTCAAAATTTTGATGCCCCAAGTATGTTGGGTGTGCATACTAAAATAAAAATCAAATATTGGATTTGCATATTGAAATAAAAAAAAACATGTGTACTTGGGTGTGTTTTTGATTATATGATAAAATTGGGAATATACTGCGGCCCGCCCGCAATATTCGACAATTCGTGCGGCCCGTAGTAATGAATAGGTTTCCCATTTCTGATCTAAAGTCTAAATTCTTTCGCTCCTCCCGTGCGACTGCTTCATTACCCCCATTTTTAAATCTACAACAGTATTAGGTAACCCATTTTGGGTGGTCATAACTTCATAAAGTGCTTTTTTTAAAATGCGTTTGGCCCTTGTGTGTTTTTGTCCATTACGTTTTCCAGAGTTTTCTAATTTGGTAGCAATATGTAGTCCATTAAAACGAACGAAAAAACTAATTGCGCAAGTCACATCTGTTCGAACTTTTCTACGGTCGTTTACATTCGAAAATTGAAATGATGGGATTTTAAGTTGTATGACAGTATCTATTAGTTAAACACTATCTGCTGTACAACAAGCGTTTATAGTTCACGTCATAAAAATTACGGATTTACTTGCTTCTGGAATTTCAAAAAGTTTGAAACAAATTATGCTGGCTGTCATAAACTTAAAACATTGACCAAGTTTTCTTAGTTTTAAACAACTAATATAAGGTATCTACACAAAAAATGATGAATAAATAACGTCAAGCACCCAACTGAAAAACGTTTTTTTTCTCAAATTGGCAGCGATGGGGGCAATGTGCCGTCCCACTGATTGCGTTTTTCGTACGAGTGAGCAATTATGTTCAACTCACATGCGCAGGGACGCAACCGGCTGACAACCTCTGGGGAGGGGGCAAAATGATTGTAACTTGTTGTTGTACCTGACAACTAAACATGTTTTTGAAAATATCGGGGTAGTACAATTGCCGGTTGTCCCCCCTGGTTGCGGGCCTGCGTAAGCGCCTTGCTAATTACGTGAGCCCGGCAGTGCCAATCATATCAGACGAATGCCAGTAACAACGCTAATAAAAAAGAATACAAACTGACTGGGATCACCCACGAAATACATTCAGAGCAAATGAGAAACAAAGTTATGATACTGGCAGAACAAGGCCTGTCAAGCACGTCGTTGAGGTTGCAAAACCTTGTAATCATGCTGTGGTACGCAATTCCACCGCTCAAGTCACGAAAGTATTCTCTACGTATTGCGACTTGTCAAGAAACAAGTTGAAGCTCGTCGCCAAATTATTGAAAATTGGTCTGCTGCGCAGTAAAATACAATCATCGTACCCAACCACGTGACTATGCAATGATTCGTAACAAACGCCTCGCGCTATTGCACTGCATGGTCTTCGCAACTCAATGCTCCACAAAATGATCCTCGTCGCGCGCGGTCGACGATGCGTTTTCGGAAAACGCTTCGTCACGTCATGGACACCGTAAAAATGCAGAAACTATTTGACAAATTGCCTTGGACAAGACAGGCAAGTGTTAGCTTGAGCGAGTGGAGTTTCTCTGGGTTTCAGTGGGATCGGCGTACCTGGCTTTAACGTGATGATAATTTCGCTCAAATTGCGTGTCGAAACGTTAAACCTGTTACGGTGTTTTGAGTAATCAATCGATCTACGTAGGTCTCCAGCTGACTGTTTTTTATAATGACTTGAATGTTGCGATCTTCTCTTTCTAGTAACTTTCCCCGAGTACAGCAACGCAGTCAAATTTGCCGTCATCCGGTATTTGACAAAAGATCGGTTTCTCACATAAAAATAGGATAACATGCCTCCCTGACGGTAACCCTATACGTTAGTGTTTTTGAATCACGCAATACATTTTGTTTTACTATTTAACATACAGCAAATTCAAACTTGCTGCAATGGATGAACCATCAAAATTGCTATTGTAATTGTTAAGTCTTCGACTGCGTCACCTTTGTGGAGACTTGCTGTTGGAATGTGGATGTGTGCAAGTCCGAACCATCGCAAACTTTCTAAATCAGGACAGGCAGGTTGATCGAACCTGACAGCAAAAAACTAGGGCGTTTAACTCACAATCTCACACCATGCTGTTTCTTCTCAATCCTCGGTAACTTCACCTTGCTCACACGATTGTTCTGCTATTTCTGTCCTTTTCATAGGTACCTGGAAAATATGTGTTGCCGGTTAAACTCACTTGCAATTTTATGCGAATATTATACTCTCCCAAAAAATTTTCATAGATTGATGTTTACTAGGTCAGAGAGTCATTAGAACTTAGTGTGGGAGTTTCGTGCTCACACAACGAATGGCATTTAGTGATCAATCAAGTGTTTTGTGACGGTCATCACTGGCTTTTGCATTTTAGTGATATCAAGGTGATTCGTGATGGAATGGCGGATAAGGTTTCGGTGGTGCTCCAATACTTGAGTATGACGATTGCTGGCCTAATCATTGCATTGGTCTACGCGTGGAGGCTTGCCCTGGTTACTTTGGCTATAGCGCCTCTGATCGGTATATCGACCGGCCTGATTGTTGTGGTGAGTATTATCACAAAGATCCAACAGCGGACTGCGCCTTTTCCAAACTTCAGTTGTGTGCAAGGACCATCTTCGGTTGTAATTTGAACATATCAATAATATCGACTGTGGATTTGCAAGAAAACTTGATATTTGTCCCTAACGCTTCTTATGTAGAGCTACTCATGTAGCGCGAGTACGACAGTCAGGCATGTTCTTTCTTTTTCCATCAACAGTTAGGAAACGCGTACACGAAGAAAGAGCTCGCCGCTTACGCTAATGCGGGTTCCATAGCGGAGGAGACAATATCTGCGATCAGGACGGTTGTTGCCTTTGGTTGTCAGCACCGGGAAATCGACAGGTAAATTGCTGGCCATCGTTTGACAGNTTTGTTAATCAGCCCTGCTCGTTCTGATCAGCATACTTTATGACGTGCATCTACCGTGTGATTGCTGACCGTGCATGGCTTTGTTTACCCGGTAAAGGCGCGACCGAAGTTTGAAGAGACCCTCCGAACACATTCAGGTACATTTGTGTGTCAGTGCACATTGCTTCGTGCAGCTGCGGCTCAAAAACTACCCTGTCGCATACCTTTGACGTCGGAACCGTGTCATGCGGTAACCCGAAATTGCCGTGCGTCAGCCCCTGACTTCGTTAAAAAAATGTTGCAATGGTGAGCCGAGGACGTTCGTATTTAAAACTGAAGTGCACTTCGTTTGCAGGTCACTCGGAAAGTTCTGTGTCGCAGTTTGCAATGCCTTGCTGGAGGCGAAAAGCCACATGTGCCAATTCGTAACGTCCCTGTGTAAAAAGCTGTTGGCTGAAACGTCGATTTGAAACAACAAACGATCAAAGCTCTCGCAAATCTCACGGCTGGATAGATATACTAAAAGCCAATTTTTTCAGTAAACAGTATTACGCATTAACTTTGTCGAAAACCGTTAGATTCAATAGGCTAAAACTCGAAAAAACCTTTCGACTCAAATTTACTTTTTGAAGCTTAAACCTTGCTGGACGGAGAGCCATTTTTTGCGGGTATTTCAAAAAATAAGGTCTTTGTTATTTTCACCCATGTTTTTCTACACATTATTTACCTGAGCATTCAAACAATTTACGCAAGTTTTAGCTTTCTGTTTTAGTAATCAGGTATTTTACAAATAGTCTGCTCCTACCATTACATATTTGCATCAAACAACTGTGACATTCTGAGCGTTCCGCTCCTCTTACGGTTNGAAGTGGAACTGTTTGAAAACCAATTGCCGCGAGGTGTGTAACGGATGAATGCAACAACTCGCCCCGCTAGCGTTCGTCGCCCATTGTAATTTGTTTTGAAAGTGCCTCTTGTTCCACAAACAGCTGAGTGTTGAAAACAAAAACGGTTTTCAGTACCTCGTCTACCTTACAGTTTATACGTTTCGGCTGATGAGGATTGTACGCCGCAAACAATCTTGTGCTTGCTTGCGGTAGGTCACAAGCCTTAAGAAAGAGTTTTTCGAAAGAGCATGGGTTTATGGGCGCCTATATGTTCACTCACCATAAAAATTATGTGGCTAACATTTCCAAAAACGCATTTCCGATTGGTGCGCTGCGGTAGTTAAGAGTTTACACTGCACAGTGACAGTGAAATTGGCGTTTTACGCAAAACGCACCAAAATCAGTTGTTTTCACAGCAGAGCTTTTTTTTATCATCAGGTATGTAAAAATTAAGATCACCACTTCTTATTGAAGTGTACCATTTACCTGTGATGTGACTGTGTAAGCTACGCTTCATTGTGTGGAGTATTGTGGAACACTTCATTTCGTAATCGCTTCTTAGTAGCGCTATGAGATGATGCTGCAGGTTACTACACAAAACAACAAGACAGTGGCACCCAAAAAAATGTGTCGATGCAGTGATGACAACATCGCGATTTTAAGTTCTTTTCTATGTTTTTCAAACTTTGCTATGTCTGATTTTTGTTTCTACTAACTTCCTCTGAAAGACCATGTATCAAATATGTTGCGATAGACTTTCACTTCTGACCTTCAGGATGTGCTGATTTCTCGTGGCTCGCCCGTGAACCGTGCCAAACGTTTTTTTCTAGATTTGTGGGTCCTATTTGCTACTAATTAATGTGTTAGTGCTACCTTGTAACAAAAAAATGAATTTTTGTGTGACCCGCATGATTAAAAAGCACTTCCAACTGGTCTGATTACACGTAGTAGTTAACAGCTTCCACCTAAAACAGGTATCTATTGAGGTGATGAAAAGAGTTGCCCTAGGGCACAGGTAGGTGATGTCAAATGGGAAAATATAGTTTGCATCTGAGAACTCAGAAGTGCATTTAATAAAACGATCTGGAAAAGCAGTTTGTCCCGTTAGATCCTTGATGCTGACGCGATAATATCCATCAGGGTACGTTAGTACATTCATCGTGCTCAGCAACTATACGCGCCTCAATCACAAAGTGAGTGTAACACGTTGAGTGGACTGAAACCGTGCTTGATTGGGCACGTTGTTTGTGGCTATGTGCAACACTTAAGACGCGGTCGTGACGCTTTAAAAGATGCCATAGTTTATTCCGTATTTGCAATAAACAAAATGTTTGCTGAGCAGTACTCACGTTTATAGTTTTTTTTGTGTTTAAAGGTACTCAAACAACCTGGGCGATGCAAAGAGGGTCGGAATTAAAAAACACATCGTGGGAGGCTTTAGCATAGGCCTAGTATATTTCTCGGTGTTCTGCATGTACGGCTTGTCGTTCTGGTATGGCACCACCGAAGTTCTTAAAGGAAACATCGAGGTCGGAGACATGATAACCACTTTCTTCAACATCCTACTCGCAGCTTACGGCTTTGGAATTGTATGTTATGTGTATATGGTGCCTGATTATGAAATTACTTAATTTTGCAGTTGACTGACAAATCTGCGCATCCAAACTTATTGCTTTTTGAAATGTCAAAGGCACAGTGCATAAACTGCTGCTATTTGAAGGAAACGAACGTGGTAATAAACCTGTGATAAAACCTGTTTCCGTAGCTAATTCCTGGGTTTTAACAACTTTCGGTGAAATATTAATTTTTGGTGTATGCATTTAAATATCATTGGAGACGCATTTTTTGCTGCTTTTTGTGCAGCTGCTATAATTTATCTCACATGTAGGCCTAGCACAATCTGTCAAAACTTTCCACAGCCTCGGTTTAGAATTTCTTTTACGTCAATAAACTAAGCATTTCCTTAAATTCTTTCACCTTAATTCAAAATAAATTTGTGGCAAACGAAACTTTTGCCACGCTAGTTTGGCCTGTGTTCTCATCCGTGACACAAGTGATCCACGCTTAGTCATAACCCTAACACCAGCAGTCATGGGCAGTCGTCAGTCGAATGCCCCAACGCGGTGGACATGTCGAAAGCCTGTCACAGCGCCGGATTTAGGGGGAGAAAGGGGTCCGGGTCCAGGGCCT
>JGI24022J15233_10006579_pt1 | contig 12628 bp, 11 predicted proteins | sample Ectturendosymbi2_FD_15233 | JGI IMG/M metagenome (IMG submission 15233)
AGTGTTAAAAGTTTTTTTGCATTTTGTTGAGCGGAACACACTTTAGGCGGCCATAAAATGAAACAATCGGCTTGTCAAACGATGAAAGTGTGGAAAAACATGGTAAGTTTGCAGATGAAGGCTTTGTAAGGAGACCTATAACCTTCGAGACCGTGACACATAAAAACTGGCCGTCAGGTTACAGTAGTTCTGAAATCAGGAGAAAACATCTAGAATCGATAACAAATAGTAAGGTAACTTTTGTTGCTTGCTTATGTGAATAAGTCTCAATTAGTCTCAATTGTTGCCTGCTTTGTTGCGAAAAGAAATTAAAGTAATATTTAATTGCATAAATTAATGTTTTTACCCACAGTTAAAAATGCAGAGCCGCAGTTGGACAGTTACTATACAGATTATAAAAGATTTGCTATTATCACCTTACCCAGTTCATGACGAATATGGCCATGTGTATCATCTTTACAGGGTCACAACATTTTAAGCGCTCGTCCGCGTTTTCGCTACTTACGTAAAACGTTTGAGGAAGTTATGCTCAAATTAAGCTAAAAATTTTGTTTCTATCAATCGGATAACGCTGTATCATAATCAAATCAAATGATGAAATGTGCAATTGAAATTCCATTCTGTATATATCTAACTGAGGCACAATCAGATACACTGATCCAACTTTACATGAACTCCACCAATGTTTGACTTTCCCATAAGAGTGGAGGCCATTAGCATTTTACCTGTGTTGCATAAACACCTTTCTCCCGTTCCAGTAATTCCGAAAAAGGTTGCTTGACCTCTCGTGCAATTAGTTGCTGTACCAAAGCTGCAGCCTCTGACAATCCCCGAAACAGTCCCACCAGCAACTGTGAAATAATAGAAGTTTGCGTGTATGATGTACGAAACGCGACGATTTATGTCGATTAATGTGAACGCATGATTTTAATCTTGATGGAACCAAACCAATTACGATATCACAATTGCACAACACACCACTGAGAATCAAACTATAGAAACCGCTATGAACTGTTTGATAGGAACCGAGATGACTTGCAGTAACAAGATAAAAAATGTTATACCTTGGGCGGTGCCCGATATTGTCTCACATCTGTTAAGCCCAGATGAGCATTCTTGCTCATATGAAGATAATACATTTGGTCCTTCACATTCATTCTGAGATGCCGGTAACCCACTTGTATCCACCGACCCCGTGGTGGTGTAGTGAGTGCATATGTAGCAACGCAGAGCGTCTCCTGCAAAGATATGAATTGTTATGAACAAGTAGGTTATTGATGTTGCAAAGAAATTCTTAACAGGCTTTTAACAAGAAATAACGATTGTTATCAACCAGAGGCAGAGAATAGGACGTTGTGAATATTTTATCGTCTCACAAATGAAATATGACTAGGACTGCGCACTATGCGCATTCGATGGAACGGAATAAACAAAGCAAAAACGTTGAGAGTGTAGGGACTGGGGTTGTAGCTTATTGTAGAGGTCCCTACTAGTTGAGGGGCCAACCTAGTTGTTTTTAAAAGGCTCTCACCACTTTGTCCGCTAATAACTCTCCGGTAGTCCTCTAAGCTGACTGCTTCTTTCGATTATATTCAGATATACAACAAGAAACTCCAATACACTTGAGCGTGAAGTCAGAAAACACATAACGTTAACGGTTCCATGTAGAGTCAGAAATAGAATGAAGACGAACAAAAGCGTAAGGCGTTCGAATGCGCCACAGGAAACAGCGACCAACAGCGGTTATTTAGGTTTGCAGGCTATCGTATCGACGATCGGACTATTCGCAAACAACTGCATCGCGTTGAATCACGTATGGAATATTACTCGGAATTACGCAGCAAGAATACACAAAACATTAAAGCACTAACGTGTCCACTATAAGAGCAGGAAAAACAAATAATGAATTTGTTGTGTGTGCAACGTCGCTTTACGCTTTCAAGTACTGTAGGGCAGCTTTTTTGCTTCTTATCACAAAATGTTTCTTTGGATAAGTAGTTGGTCCTCTGCAAATTTTCATGTACATAAAAGTAGCAGAACTCATTCGTGGTCTACAATATTGTTAGAAATAATACGTACAAAGGAATGGTTTCTTCGAAGGGCACGCAATTGCTATCATGATTATTTTATCATAAAAATTGAATGGACCCACTTACTGATTCTTGAGCAATGTGCTATCGTATTTCTGCTTGTTCATCGTGTTTACATGAACAGATTGTTATTGCTCCACGAGGTGTAGACAGCGCAGCAGTTCGAGCCTAGACTGAGATGTGCTTTGAAGGTTGAGCGAGATTCGAGTTCTACTGCTATTTTTTGCCTGCGATTAGTTGGGTTTTCTCAACATGATTAGGCACTATAGTGCACACCTTTTTGTACTAATCGCGATCTGCGAAACCCTCTAACACGCTTGTTACTTCCGTTATGTTTCGGACCTGACATTAGTTTTCAGGGAACTTACAATAAGACCCTCACCGTATCTGTCCGACATAAAGGTTGCCACAGTATCTGCCATATAATGATATACGTCATCGCAAACTTGCCCAAAGCTATCACAAGAAAATTTGAAAAAGACTTTGGAAGACTATTTCCCTGCGCTTCATCCTGCAAATGGAGGTTACTGACCACTGAAGTAAAAATTGTGTAACAACTAAAGTTTTTTGTATTCAAGTGGGACTTATTCGGCGTAATCAATACTTCTGTCCTGTGGCCAATCAACTTAATTTTACTTGATTGCATTTTCCACGAAAAAAACACAGGGTGTCACCTTGGTGACTGCTAAGACATGAGTCTGGAATCTTTTTTTGTCTAAGTACAAACAGTATTGAAAAGCGAGATTTTAATACATTTTGGTAGTGCAGTAATATAGCGAGGTTCTACTGTTGTTCGAGAAACTAATTGGACGTTGGTTTTATATGTGCAACATAAGCTTATAAGGGCAGTTTCTTGTTCAGCTTTGCCATGAGTATGATTTTTTGTGACAAGTTCCAGCTACAGGATTTAAACATTGTCAGTGCAATGTCTTTTCTGTAAACATATTTTACTGAGCACCAAAGGTTAGATTGTTTTATCTTATAGATATCCAATAGTGACTGCAAAAATCATTCAATTGAGTAATGTGAACCATTTGACCTTATTCTGAAAATTAACTGATTCGTAATATATATCAAATGTGGAGCTTTACAATAACACCACATGGATGTCAATATAAACGATGTGATTTATGATTGTAATGCGGTTTTCTGGCGTTTATTGCTTCCAGCTAAATCAACTTTGGCTATAAGCACATTAGAAAAGGTTTCATGGCAAAAATGCATTATGATGGTTATGCTGATAAGCACATGCGGAAATGATTTACAAAATTTAGAAACATCAATTGGCATGGCGTGGAAACTCGTTTTACATTGCACAGTACGTCAACTTTACGTAACTACTTATTGCCTTCTTAATTGTAAGTGTTTTATAATATTTAAACCAGACAATGCTATTCACACACTTTTTGAAAAATTTCCGTAGAATGAAAGGTGACTGCGGTACGTTTCATTTCAAATGAAGCATTTTCACCACATGTAGCATCAGCATCCAATGATATCGTGAATATCATTTTCACAGAGGTAAGCTTAGCACAGAGGTGACACGCCGTGCCATAACCAGTGGATCGTTGCAATTTTTTCAATTTCTCTTAGATATTTGCATAAAACATTTCGATGTCTTAACACTAAAGTAAACTCGAAAATACCTAACCACTCTACAATAAGAGCAAATTCTCAAAATATCAAAGTTCTCAAATGCACAACATTTTAATATCTTTGATTGTGTTTGAGCATATACGAAACAATGATGATGGTGATAAAGTACAATTTGCATTCGCAAAAAAACGAAGAACTGGGTTTGTAAGGACAGTGTTTTTACAATACATTGTTTTGAACTGACTGCTGCATCTAAAAACTTATACTAAATACATTTTGTTTTATTAACTTAGTTTGCTTGCATTGAACTTAGTTTAATAAATTTACTTAGTTTAATACTAGCACAATTATCCAGACATATTTCACAAATATTTTAACTAAGTGTTTCTGAGTCTAACGCAAAGTATCGCACTGATGATAAAACGTTTGCTTACCTGCTGCAAAGAACAGAAACGATACCAAAAGAACGTGAATATTCGACATGATGAAGAGATGTTCTTCATGCACAGTAATATGAATATAATTTTGCTTGAAGCGTCTGAAAAGAGATGCATAAAAGATCACATAGTGACATATTTTATTATCAAAAAGTCCTGCATGCCTTTTACAAAATACTCTAAAAACAATGATTCCTATGAGTTGCTCAGAAATGCTTGATATAGGAAAACATGTCACGCATAGGGCTTGCTAGAGAATATCTCACGAGTACAGCAAGGGAAGCATAGTCAAATCTATTCACAAAACATTTTACGAGGAAATCGAATTTGCCTCAGCTACGCATCTTCAGTCCTTACTTAAAATTTGATTCTATCAAATAACTCTTTTTGAATGTTTTTTTTGTAAGTAAGTATCTCTATGAATTGTTGAGATAAGTTGGCTGTTTCTTTTTCTGGTGCTTCGTCACATGAATGTTGATACAGTCAGAATTCTTGCAGAGTTATAAAAGGACCGCATGGGAAACATCTTCATCGAAAACATTTCTTTACCAGAAAATCTTTGATTTGTGAAAATCGTTTATACGTCACTGCTGAATCAAATTATAAATATCTTTCCGACACTAGAAAAGTTAAAGATCGCGATTAAATCAAGATGATGATTTTTAGGATATAATGAGAACGCTTGGAATGGCAACATACACATTGCTTGCGAACACAAAAGCATGATTCACATCCTCGGCTATTTTTAAATCTAGTGAAAAAACCTTCGTATTCCGCAAAAACTAAGTAGATTTTCGTTGTATGCAGCACATGAAGAAAAACGTGTTTCAATCGCTTTTTTGTTTCAGATTGACGTGTTGAATACCAAAATGTAAATGTAAAGAATTTCATCCAGCACAGCCAACTTTGGGTTAGACCTTCGTATCCAGCCGTGATGACCTAAAGTTCAAACCAGTTACTTCCAAGCTGTTTTGCTTTTGTTTGACACAAATTTCTCTTACGTGAGGTTACCTACGCTACGCCTACAGTAAGTAATGGCAGCAGTGATGTTTGCTGGAATATTTCCCTGATCGGGAATGTAGTCTGTCTTTTTACAGACAAAGCCTCGAACCATTGAATATTTTTTCCATGGACTTCTGCATGTATGTCATGCGTTTTGCATGATTCGCCACTCTTTTTTTGTGAAAATGTGATCCCTTTTGCTCTTTCTGAACCTCTGGTTTTTGTTTACCTCTTTAACGTTCTTCAATGTATCACTTACATCTTGCTTCTCGAAGAAAATGTAATCAACATTATAAAGGTACGATTGAATGGAAATTACAAGAATGGCGGACATTGTTCAAAGCGTTTAAAACATCAGGTTTTCTTTAGTCGTGTCACATTCCCACAGGATTTTAAGGTAATTAGGAGTCTAACAAAACATTTTTCTTCAAAATTTCAGAGACTGTTTAATTTCAACTTTCCTGTCTTAGAAAATATCGTACATTTCTTTTCCGTAAAAACTCTACTGTGGAAAGCTTGTTTTCAGGTTAATAATCATGCAAAATTATTGTTAAACTCGTGAATGTACAGTAGTAACGCAGAGATATGGCACGACAAAAATCAGATTTTCGTATTTCTTGCACTAAGAGAAAAAGTCTTATTTTTATAATGAAAAGTCTTCTGCATGACATTTCTTTTTCCAAACCACCAAAGAGACAAATGTAAAGTACAGGGTGTGGCCTTGAAAACAACATCTCATGTGGGCATAGAACTCGGATAAATTACAATTGCGTTTGTGATTATACTACGAAATTTAACCTCTAAAGCGACTTTATTGAAAAAAAATCACGCCAAACCGAAACGTGGTACCTCTTGCACCACAAATGAGCATCACCCCCTAGAGCAAAAAACTTCTCGAATGCTATTCTTTCCACACAGGAAGGTAAGTAATCCTTTAATTGTAATGCACCAAACACATTTATAACTTCCTTTTGTTTCAACAAAGCTGTACAAACGCTCAAACTTGCAACGTTTTTCTACTCAAACTATTTAGTCATCTGTTGTTTTTCCAACAAAATCCTAGCAGTAACATATCGATTAGAGATGAAGTTGTAGATGTAGACCGTTCTTATTTTTATACACTTTGCTCTGTCTGCCATAAACGGCCTGTCTAACTCATTTCTGTTCGATCACCTCAACTGTACAGCCTGTACTTGTGGCAACGGTGCTTGTGTTGTCCTTCAGCATTCCAAAGCCAGAGTAGTATGTGCGAACAAACCGCCGATGAGAGTCTGTTTTAGTCGGAGAAATTCATCTATTGCGAGCTTTGTTCCGAAGCCTTCATGCCTGGACAAATTTCTAGCAGAGCTTGTGCTACAAGGCCTGCGAGGAATCGTTTTCCTTTGTACTGATGCGGAGAAGAGAAGCGAACAATATGTGCTACGCGTTACTAGATGCGTTGCCAAGCACACTGCAAGAAATTTCTTGGCAATTTGGCCTACAGTTCTGGACTGATGTTTGGTCGTATCATTTTTACTATTGCTTTTAGGTCACTATTCAGTTCATATCGGTTATCAAAGAGAGCACAACTATACTGAAACAATCCTGAAGCATATTTTTTTAAATAAGACTGCTACATTTTGCGCAGTTGGCCTACTTGATAAAAGTTGCAGCAAAAAGTTGCATGCAAAAAAGAAAAACGCCATACTGCATAAATTCTGCCTATTGCAGAAGCTGTAAAAAAGTTGCAAAAACTTGCCTTACTCATAACGCCTAACGCCTGGTCTAACAAACAAAATCAAGCTGGTCATTCTTTTTATTGGCAACCAAACCAAAACTTTTCCACAGATCTGATCTTTCGCAATCAACAGATTTGAAGTGATAAAAAACACGTTTCAGTCCAGTTGTGAATAGCTGTGCGTTAAGCATTATCCTATCCATGTAGAAGTGCTGCTAGACTAAATTATTCCTCACCAAGTACGACGGTAGCATTGGGATATTGTCACTTACCCACCGCATGGCAATATGAAGAGCTAATGTTTCGCAATAATGGGTTGTTACATCATAATGTAATAATTGCTGCAGGTCTACTGTCCTAAGCACAATGCTGTTACTTCCACCCCCCACCTAGCCCGCTAATGCGTGGGGGTTTCGTTCTTCACGGACGAGAATTCTCCCCGCTTTACAAGAATCTTAAACCGGTCATTTGTAGACCCGTTATGTTTGAGCATAACTCAGTCGCAGATATTCTTACTCAACTAACAGCATCTTAACCCCGTGGTCAGATCCTGGAGTCAAGTCTCGAATATATTTTGTGAGCAGGTATGAACGTTTCAAGCAATGTTGAACAGGAGACCACGCTGTACTCTCATCATAGGCCATACGATTGACAAGATATTTAACCAATGCACAAGGTAACACTGCACAACTGAGGGAAAATTAATCTTACAGAAAGAACGAGGTTTCGGAAGGCAATAGCTACACAAGTGGTTCCCAACCTGTCTAGGCTTGCGGCACCCTTTAGAAGAGAATTATAATTCGCAGCACACAGTGGCGAACCCATACCAATTTGCTTCAAGGTTTGATGACAGTTTGAAAATGTATTTTTAATGGTATATTAAAAAACGCATTAGCTCGCGGCACCCCTAGGCATTGTAAATGGCACCCTTGGGTGCCGGTTGGGAACCACTGAGCTACACATTGATACAGGAGGGGCAAGTTATGGTGATCGGTACGTTAAAAGTAGCTACTAGAAAACGAGCACGTATAGTTAGATCAAACTTGCACACAGGCCAATATGCTGGCAGCATTTCCCATGACCACAGCCAGGGACAGACGCTGGTGGAACCATTGGCACTCCCTAGGGTCGCCAGACACATCAACAAGTTTCTTCGCGAGACCACTCAAAAAAGGGGCGGTGGACTTGCCATACACACCAGTGGTCTCAATTGCCACTAGTTGTAAGTGGTAATTGCTTTGGAGGTCATGATATTTTTGGCATTTTGCGGCCTCTGTTTTTGTGGCCGCAAAACCAGCCTGTCTGGCAGAGTCTTTATAGTGGCCCTGAGCAAAAGTGTCCACAACTGTTGCGCCCCACACCAGGCTCAGACCTCTGTACCAGGGGCCCAAAGTCAGGCCCACAGGCTCCAAAGTCAATGATTTTGAATGCAAGCAACACCTCCCAACAATCTTACCTGACTCTATGTTAACAACAGTAGGCGACAGAGTTAACTTATTATATTTGCAGTTGACTTTTACCCCCAGGAACACATTTGCAAAGCTTATTTTTAATCCAACATTTTCTAACAAGGCATATCCAATTTTCATGTTACGCAGTGAACCCAACATAACAAAATTTTGCTTATCTTTTCCGTTGCAAGGTTATTGTGGACTATTCCCATTGCAACTGCCTTTTATTACATGGACTTTCTTTTCAGTCTGCACGAGCTATTTTCAGAAAACCTTAAAGAGCAATTGCTTTGACTCTATAGACCACAAATGAAAAGATTATGAAAAAAATCAGAATGAAAATGTAAATTATGTTGGAAACATTAAGCTAATGCACTACACTTACTTAAAATGACAAACCAAACTTTTTATGAACCAATCATGCATAAAAATTGGGCACTTTAATTTATGGCCACACAACATGTCAAGGGTGGCCAAACTGCGGCTTTTTCAGCTTTCCAATAACTTGTAGATTTGTTTTTTATTCCTGTTGCAAAGTGTTGATATGTTGTAAAATGGTACTTTGGTAGCTAGCATGCCTTACAGCAGTAGTAAATGAACCTCCAAAGTAAATGAAAACCTTATTTGTACTGAATAGCTATATGTGACAAGTACAGTTTTGCTGCATGATTGCAACAAAATTATATTTACCCATGTTTCACTTTGAGTTTCACATAAAAGACAAGACTTGCCATAGCAATTATCATGTGCAAAAAAATTTGTTTGTGCAAATGTTCAATTCTACCAAGGATGACTAGTACTACATCTTTGTTTTAGTTTAACACATTTAAAATATATAATTACTTGCTTTAGGCTGTTCCTTCTATGTCAAATTGTATATGGAACTTACTTGCAATCTTTAACATAATCTTAACAAACATATATATTATAACTTCATGATAACAAATGTAGGCACCAATGCAGTCATCTTAAATGTAAATGCAATCATGTTATGCATTGAAAAAAAAACTGAACAGGGATTTCTGTGTGATAGGTTGGTTGCAGCTACAGCAACTTGTAAAAACCTGTTAGTGAAAAACAGACAAATGAAAATAGTCAAAAAAATTTATTATACCTACGTTTTTCCAGTCATCAACTGAATTTTTTTTAATAGACTGAAAAAAATTATGTCAATTCTGTCAGAATTATACACTAATCAGATATTATTACAAACAGCTCCAATACTACTTCAGTACAAATGACCAAAATGTCTCAGAAAAAAAGTGACTAAACTGTATAAGAGAAAAAAACAGCATTAACCCACTAAATATACTTCGACTTTTACTACCATGTCCATAAAAACAAATTGGCTAACCTAAAAAACATGAATAAAAATTAACCTAAGCTTACTTTCAACTAAAGCTGCAACAGTAGTTTCCTTCTAGTAATAAGCTATGCAAATCATGACTATTTTGACAAAAATGAAAAACACTCAGTCATACAGAGCTTGAAAAATTTTTATTTCAAGTCATAATTTAAGCACTTTTAGCTTGCTTTTTCAATTTGCTTAGCTCAGCAGCAATTATTCTACTCCTCTTCTGCTTCAGCTTCATCAATCGAAAGCGGTCAAAATCAGTCAAAGTTGCCTTTCTTGCTTTGGATGCAATTTTCTTTGCCCAAAGCGTTTCCGACCAGCTCTCATTGACATTAGACTTCTCCCATGCCTTTTTCACAGTGCCAGTTCTGGCACCATATGGAATCTTGATTTGAAATTTAGTGAGTTGAATATTTTTCATATTGACAACACATCGTGGAACCGAGTTGCACGGACCATCAACAAGAAGGCGATTCTGATCAATAACATTAACTACAGCAGCCAATTTGCCGCTGTTTGGTCCAGAACTGATGAAGACGACGCCTCCGATTTCAATAAACTTTTTGTACACCATTGTGCCTGTGTTACTGCAATTCGTAACGTGGAAAAGATTGGTTAATGGAGAGCACAACTTAGGGAACTTATTTTCACAACGGTCGGGTGCAATTCGCAGCAATTTTGCCAGAATGTGGACAAAGCATGTATTTATCCAACATCCTGCATGTGACAAAATCAAACTGTCATAGTAAAACCGCATTCATTAAATGTTCACTTTAATTTCAATCCACAACATATTTTTATTCCAATCGCCAGTCCAACAACCATGAGCATCCTATGACAAGCCGATTCAACGTTGAGTCCTGCGCACTGTGCGTCTTCACACGCAGTGGTTTCCTCAAATATCTTGTCCAGCCTGTTGTCAGCCCATAAACGCATCCACGATAAGTAAAAATATGCACTAGCCAGATATTAAAAAAAAGAAAATTGAGGTTCTGGCCATGTTTAAATATTATTTAAAACGAAAATGAATTTTTGTGAATATCCAATAATCTAATACATTTTGCAGAAAGATCCGTGCAACAATTCAATTCATTGACGCAAGTAAAATTGCATACGAACAATATTTTGAACCCCTTCCTTGACTTCTTCAAAAAAGAACAATAAGATTCGAATCCACTCTTCTCGAAAAACGTGGAAAATCGAGTTCGCAACAGTGATGCATTCAACATCGAAACCGTCGAACTCGAGACCATGACCTGTTTGAAACATCAAAAACCAAACATTAAAAGGAAATGCGAGACCAGAACCACGATAAGAACCAAAAACTAAAAACAAATCCAAACCAAAAACTATATTGCAAAACATAATGCAAATGCGAAAATCGAATCTTGTTTAAATCCAAACTCCAGCCACTGTTATTTGCCTAAGCCCATGTGACGACCCGCCGCATGTAACGTAGAATTCGTAGCAGCAATAAAAGAGTCTATCTGGTCAAATGTCTAATATCAATTGCTATTATGCTGAGAATTGTCGGTTCGACTCTTTCTTTGATTGGTTCAGGGCGACGCAGCATTGTGCCTGCAACAAATGGCTCCCAACGTGTCAGTGTCTGAAATCCAGTGTTAACCTGCAGTCCTGCAGTAACTTGCAGTCCCAAAACCGAACCGACAGTTGCGAATGAGTTCAAAAGAAAATAATCAGTTCCAATCGAAATCTGTTTAAGCGAAATTGACAGCATCCAAATCCATCAATATATTGAAATGTAGCAAGATTTCAATACAAGTACATGTTCATCTCTGGTCATTTTCATGTATTGAGCATGCGAAAACCACACTTTCAATGCAACGCCAACCGAGAAGTTGCAACAACACCCTCGTTTTTGCATAGAACAGCACCTATTGCATGTTCTTTTGTAAAGGTTGCAACCGGCACCACCTTCACATCCTGGTCAAAGCACCACTTTGTTGTGACTGGAAAGGCCGAGCAGAAAGTGCATAAAGCTTCACACTGTGGCACCAAGCAACAATAAATGGCTGCAACACTTGCATTAAGGTTGTGCTGGACTTTTGTAATGACTGAGAGTAAAGAGACAAGTAAAATGCAAACTGAGAAAACTTAGATATAAACAACCTGTAATCAAACTTGTTAAAACAACATTGGGCACCATTTTCTAACTTATCCGGCGCAATTTTATGGCATGTTGGGCGCCATTTCATAGCGAAAAAAAGTCGTAGAAAAAAACGTTAAATTTGTGTGACTCGACATTGACTCGAGCTTGCAAACCAATGACTCGAAACAACTCGACAGTTCTTGTGACTCTGACTCTGACTCGAATTGAACAAATTTTAGATGACTCTGACTTGACAAAAAGGATTCGTACACATCACTGCCCGATGCGTTTGGGAAATTTGATACAATCAATATCAAAGTTATTTAGTTTATTCACAGGTGTTTAAAAGTGCTCGGCCAACGAGTGAACAAGTTCCTTTTTCAACGAAAGAAGAGGCTTTCAAACGTGTGCACTAAAGGAGGGGTAATGAAATCACTGATTACTAGTATTATATGTCGTTTCTAACAAGACATCTGATTCTTTATCTCTACATCAAATGCAATGTCAAAAGCGATTTCTCATTAGGGAAGCCCATTCCGCTATATCCAACTGGGGTGTAAGGTACGCCATAATTTTAGGCTTTCCCAAGGACAGCTATAGTTTTGTGCACAAACAGGTGAAGTTTCAGACTATCCCAATTTTTTTATGTCTCTTTTTTGTCAATACCATATACATGAATATACACACTAAATATTAACACTGTTTTTATTTTGTGATAAAAACCTAGTTCATGCACAACATGGTTACGCGGATGATAAAATAACTTCTGCTTAAAATAGCTTACTGTAGAAAACATTATTGAAGTTAATATGTCTTCTCGAAAGATGCAGAAAATCTAACAACGTATGGTTACATGTTTTTGATGTTTGTA
>JGI24022J15233_10006580_pt1 | contig 12627 bp, 9 predicted proteins | sample Ectturendosymbi2_FD_15233 | JGI IMG/M metagenome (IMG submission 15233)
TCCTCTCAAGGTTGGACACGTACTAACACCGGTTGTGTGATGCGCTACTGTATGGTTATCCATTTTCTGTGCTCTTGCGAATGACGATGCAGCTGTGATGAGGATGAAGTACTTTGCTCCTCCCAATGTTGGTCATGTGCAAACACCGTTTCTGTAATGTGCGCTGATGTATAGCTAACCACTTTTTGTGCTCTCGTGTCTGTGATATGGACCATGAGTCTGCAATAAAATATGATTATTTATTATTTTAATGCAATGTCCATAAGATAGCACCATGTATTCAAAGTTGGCCACCAGTAGATGGTGCCCAGGTGCAAAAATGACTGTGATAGTCACCACAAGTGAAATTGAAATGTCACTGTATAAGAATAGTGCAATCTTGTATCAGAAAAATGAGCATGGCATGTAATCTATTGCCCCTGGTTGCTTTACCTTGCTACTTTAAGACTTGAAGCTATGCTTCTCTAATTGTTTTACCTCAGTAGTTCTTGACAATTCAAATAACTTCAACAGTAACCAAGGCTTTAAAAATGTCTGCAGAGCAAGGACAGTTGTGTTTATACCTATCAGTATATGAATGACACTTACTTTTTCTATAAAAAAAATTGAGGACAAGAAATAATACCCAAACGTCAGCATCTAAAATACCCAAGTGACATTTTCCTTATTCCTTGAAAAAACCACACATCCAATCTGATTGCAATTAGATAAAGTGCTGAGCACTGTTATGTCATCAAAAAATGAAACACGCCCAAGCATGGTTCTTTTTAAACTGAAAATATATGAACATTTTGACTAATTTGAGAGCACCAGCTGCCACTTGCAGCCCGCAAGAGATTTGCGGAATATGTTGCAAAACCTGACTTAGGATATATAATTATATTATAATTGTTGTTCCAGAATTTTCCAAACTGCAACAATTGGTGCTGACTTAGTCTTTCAGTTTTGTTGACAACAACATAATGGTCATGGTGTTTGTTTTAAACTACAGTCCACATGTTTTCCCTAATGCTAAAAGCCTTACCNTGTGTTTTAAACTGTACGTGGCATGAATGTTCTCTGAAGTCTTGCTTTAGTGTTTCATCGTTTCACCTGTAAGCTCTGCCTTGCANTTTACGGGATTGAAAATGCGGAATTGACACAAAATCAATATCCTAGTAAAACACTTTGCAAGCAGATTTTACTGCTTTGCCATTGCTAGTTGTTTTTTGTATCGCTGGAGTTTCTCATATGGCTGCAGACATAAACACTTTATATGGAACACTGCCACAACCAACCTGGGTAGAAGTACCAAGCATTTGTAGTATGTTTGTGTAGGGACAATTATTGTTATGGGAGTGAGTTTAATTATTTTAATTTTTGTGTCAGACTTGTGGTCCATATCACAATGGTACTCAAAATTAACACAAAAATGGTTAGTCACAGCACAATGCAGAGCAAGTGTTAATTGATAAGCACGGACAACACAGGGAGATGCCAAACACTGAAACAACACAAACCAGCTGTAACTTCATTCACTCATTGTCAAAAAATAATTCAGCACTGAAGACATTTAACGTGAAGTTGCAAAGTAAATCGCTAAAATTATCGAATGGGGATGTTCACAAAAGCATGTAAATTGTTTTGATCAAGGTTTCAAGTGTTTTTGCATCTCATTTTTTAGAAAAAACAAACATCATAAAGCACCATGATGCACACTGAAGGATTAGTTTGCTACGCGTTGGCAATGCTGGAGAAAACAGACACCAAGACAACACAGCAGCAACTACTGCAATTAGTCACTGTCATACAAGAGCTTTAAATAACAGAGGAAAAATGAAGATTTTTTAAAAGTCCCAGTCATAATTTCAAAAAATAAGCATAAATGTTATTTTCAGACAGATGTACATATAGTTATTAATTGCGGAGGTGTGTTGCTAAAGTTAATTTGATCATGAACCATCATTACTTAAGTCCATAAGTGATGTCATTAAGAATACAATCATTGATAAGAAACAGTATATACTTGTATTTAGAGCAATTGGTATCATATTGATGTTTAAATGAAAAATAAATAATTTATAGAAAGTATAGACGGTATTTACTCAAGGCTAGGTTTTGTTGAAAAGATTGTTTAAAAGAAGTGTAGATTTGTGAAAAGATTATGTTTACCAATTGAGCTCTATCGTAGATAAGGAAAATATGTCCAACTTATCATAATTACTGAAAGAAATGTCTCAGGCTCACATTTTTTAAATTTTGATCTTAATAGCACCAAGCATAGGCGTCAAAATGGGGGCAGGGATTCTGTCCGCCCTGGATTTTTAAATTTGACATTTTCCGTTTTATTTTTAGCCAAAATTGTTGTTCTCTTAATTTAGAGTGGGTAAAATGAAATTGTACCACTCTTGGCCCGCCTGGGAAAATCTTTTTGGCGCTTGGAAAAATACACTATTGGCCCTCGATGGAAAAAATCCTTCCGATGCCCAGGGAACGAAGTAGAGGCACTTCCCTTGCTTAACACAACACATAAGCAAGACCTGTTTCCAGGTTGGTGGCAGCAGCTGGCCAAAGCCTAATTTGTTTTTGCTGGGGTGTTTTTGGGAAAAAATTTCTTGCCCTACAGTAACTGCAACAATCACATCAGCAGCTATGAATCACCAACCAACGTTTTGATTCAAAGGTGGAGGTAGTACCACTAATCTATTGCCATCCTTCAATGTGCTACTTTGAGTTCATTACACTCTGTCAATATAAACTGTTAAATTTTCAAATTTCGTTAATTTCTGGGCACTATATGTATATCTGTGGTCGTGTGCATTAACCACAAATTCTAATTAATCAATTTTAGTGCATTTTCCCATATCAAAGCAATTGTTGTTAATGAAATACAATTTGTGGCACTTAGTATGCTTGCAAAGCTTCCAATTGTTTTATGAGTTTCGTGTTTGTGTGCAAGTAAATCTTAAGTGTTGAGATAATTTTATTGAGGTAATCTGTGTAATTGTTTTGTACTGTTCTGCAGGTATTAGTTCAAAGTAAGAGAAAGGGACATATTACTGAGTGCTTTTTTGGTTAGCAGAACAATTATGGAGGGAGACTCAGAAGAACAGAAACTGAAGCAAGTAAGCTGTTGAACAAATATTTTTTTTCAACCTCAGTAAATTAATTTGATATATGTTGCTCAGGTCATACATTACACAACGGGTCGAATTTGTGAAGAGATTTCCCAAGACACCGGAATTGTCTTTAGCAAACATTCCATTGCCACACTTGCTGAAATTGCATTCAGGTGAAACTGCCTTTTCAAGGTTTTGTTTCCAAGCTGTTCCACCCTCCTATACCTGTAGTAGTTTTGTGTTTTCAACAATCATTGTCTTAATGTAGTTCAGAAAACGTCGAAGTGGTGTGTTCATACATGGAAAAGTGGCTGTTGATTGTTTTAATATTTGTTTTGATAATTTTCAACTTGTGAAAAGTGTAGCTTTGCTTTTATTGCTCTAATACTGTTTTTGTTTTGGTGTGTAGTGAAAGGGTCTTCCTGAAATGCAGAGAAATTAATTTAATGCTGCTGTTTGAACACACTTCTTGAACTTCAGGGCTGTCTCAATCTTCAGTAGCAACTGTGACTTTCCCCATTTATAGACGGAAGTCACAGTTGCTACTGAAGATTGAGACAGCCCTGAAGTTCAAGAAGTGTGTGTAAACAGCTGCATTAAATTAATTTCTCTGCATTTTGGGAAGACCCTTTCACTACACACAAAGACAAAAGTAGTATTGGAGTTACAAAAACAATGCTACACATCTTACAAGTTGAAAAGTATCAAAACAATTATTGAAACAATGTGACTTCCTTCTATAAAAGTTTACTTGTATGTATCACACTAAAAACTGTAAAGTTGAAAGGTGGCCTATTGATTGCTAAGTATCTAGGCAGTCTGACAAGTTTTTCACACAAAATGATGTGCTTGCCCATTGACTATTCTGACCACCCTTCCTTACTGCAAGATACTGCAGGTTTCAAAAGGTAAAAACATAATTGTTCTTTTGGCGTGGCTTCTTGCTTTTAAATGGATTATTGTTATACATGAAGTATTTGAATGAATAATTTAAATAAAAACGCAATAAAAAGTAGTAGTTTGTTTTTGATGTGCTGTATGTTTGACAAAATTATGTTGATTAGATACAATTTCAAATTTAGTGGTTGTATTATGAGATAAATGTATTGAAAGCGAATCTCCTTGTGGAAGTTATGATTTGATATTTAGGTGTTAGTGAAATTCTTCTTGTTAGTGCGAGCAGGTTCAATCAAATGTGAAGTTCAAACTCAAATGAATATTTTTGTGTTTTTCAAATAGATTCAGAAAAATATATATACAAGAAAAATATTATGATTCAGAAGTAATTTTGTCATGTATGTGTGCACACTTCTGTGGCAAGAAAGCAACTTTGTTTACAACTTTCCTTAAACTAAATGTCTCCATGCTATTTTGTAGTGCTGTTGTGAAAACACCTCATGAAAACAGATGACAGATTATGTTTGGTCCCCTCAGTTTCATGTGATTATTGATGCCAGATTATATAATGTCTGCAATTTTGTTCAGTGGCTACTTTTGCTATTGTTGAAATCAACCGATTAGCAAATGTGGACGCGACTACTTTGTTTATTGAACATGCCATTTTCATTGCCAGTATATGAATATAGGCTTGCATCATGTCTGCTGCACGTCATTTCGGTCTCACACTGTTACTTTGAGCTGAAGCTTACAATTGACAGTACACATACTCACAGATCTATTATATTTAGTTGTGGCGGAACAGCATAATCATCAGACAACTGAAACTTTTTTAATGTTTGACCATGGGGTTGACAAAGTCTTGTTTGGCAAGAACTTTGCATCAATTGTTTTTCTTTATCAAGACGATATAATTTTATCATAGGGTGCTTGATTTACCACATGGCGATTCGATGATTTTGTAAACAGGGAGATGGGTTTTCTGTTAAATTTGGGCATTGCCATGATATCCAGCGTTATGAATTGTGATCAAATCGTTTTGCCAGCTGGACTGAATATCACCACCGAAGAAAAAAACATGAAAAGGACTATTTCCCTTTGCATGACGCGATATGTGATTAAACTAACATTTCTTTGCGTGACAAGTTATCGCGAGTTCAAATCTGAAAGAACTTTGTTCCAGCAATATGATCTCATTGTATTGTTGTTTTTTTTTTGCAAACTCTGTGTTTCCCAAACATCTCCAACACTCTTTGTGCGACACACTGCAGTGTATAGCTTCAGTAGAAGAATATTGAGTACGTTGTATTGCACGACGGGAAAGCTTCAAAAAAACGATATACTTAAATGCAAACTACAGCGGTATAATTTGTAGACAAAGGATTGGTGGCTGATCGTTTGCTGCGAAAAGGCCCCTGCCGGTAGTAACTGAAAAGCTCTGAGAGGTCAGTGCTTGTTGCTACCGTGCCAGATTCGCTTCGTAATTGTTGTCAACCTCTTTTCAAGCAACAAAACGTAATTTTTTGTTTATTGAGCATTCTGATATTTTTTGTTTCAAAGCGTATATGTTCATTTTATCTTAAAAAGTAGGTCATTCAATAAAGTTTCTTAAACAACACATTCTCCAATGGGCTTGTATTCAGACACGTTTAAAACTCTCTATGAATCTCTGGGACACTGAGGTTGCCGACTCCTTAATTATTGATCAAATGCGAAGGAGCAGTGATCTTGCACTACCTGTGTGTCGCAGTGAATGAAAAAGGGTGTCAATTTAAGTTAAATTTATTTCACAATTTGGCAAAGTAAATGCATTGGGGTTATTGCGAATTTTCTTGATTTTGCCATCTCCAACTGGCTTGTCCTGGTACCGCCCTGTACTGGCTATGCGATAGCTACCACTACATGCGAACAGAAGGCGGCCAAACAAAGGAGAAAGGAAAACATGACAGAAAGCAAAACATAAAAGCGACTTCCATACATATGGAAGTCAGAGCACTCTTTGGCCGAAACGCCCAGCGTGCTAGCGCTATGACGTCAACGACTTCCTCCATCGATCAATCTAAGGTTCACTTCCTCTCTGAGGCGGTTTGACAAGACAACCGGGCCGTTCGCTTCAGCCCCACGTGTATACCATGACATGGGAAGATAAGAGGATTTTTTGATTGGAGAATGAGTTGTCTTTTGCACATAGAGGAACCGTCAATAGTTTTTGCGCTTATTGATTAAATATAATGAGGACATGTCTTAGGGTTGCCGGATAATTTGAAATTTTTTCAAGGACATTTTGTTTCGCAAAGAAATACGGTGAGCAGCTTTCATGGGCGTCCGCAGGGAAGGCCCGTAGCCACGGGGGACATTCGGGGACGGTGCTCCCCCAAATTTTCTTCACCCCAAATTGTTGTGTTTTTACAAATCGTTATTAAAACACAATAATTTTAAAAATTATTCTTCCTCTGAAAACGTATTTTTTCCCACTCAAATCTTAAGACCTGGCTACGGGCCTGCTGCAGGGCGGGAAAAAAACGGGCATTTACCTCCTGGAAATTGAGGCTAAGAACCATACATTTTTAGAAAATCTGAAGTCAGCATCAGACATGGGGCAATTACAGCACAATGGAATCGATTACGATTACTTGCCACATTCTCGATTACGATTACGAATAAGCAAAATAACAATGTAATCGATTACGATTACATTAAAAGTAATCACGATTACAATCGCGATTACATTTGTCTTGAAATATTCTCAGAAAGAAAACAAAAACCCATTTGCAAGCTTTGAAGTAAGCAGGCCTATATTTTGAGACAACATACGATATGAATGAATGCAATAAACGAAATTGCCACTCTGTAAGGATTAAGCACCTGAAAAAAGAAAAAACACATCAATAGTTGACTGAGATGTTTGTGCAGGCGACAAACCAGTTGCATAATAGAAGTTTGAGCCAGGGGGAAACTTAGCTGAAAGAAGCCCACTGGCCAATTTGGGGGACCCACCAGCCAACACTCAGAAAAAAAACTTGAGGAATGATGGTGAACCCGAATGTGAATGGCTAGGCCTATACTAAAACCCTAAATCAAAGGAAAATACTCCCCGGAGTATTGCTCACTTTAAATCCGCTTTAATATGGTGTTGCAATTGGAATTATCTCCCAAAAAAAATTTTCTGTGTCCGATGNTGTCTCTAAGTAAGTTCAGCAATTTTGTAGTAGTGTTTTTAATCTTTAACCTGTCAACTGTATTATGCTTGAGTATAGAATATCGAGCTTTAAAACACGAAATTAATAAAGAATACAATTTTTTTACATTTTATTTTTTCTCATACATTTATCTTTGTTCAGAAAAATATATTTTTCCCAAAACAATGTTTTTGCCCATAACGAAACACCTTTGTTCAAACGTTGAAACGTTTTTCGAAAAATTTGCGTTTTAAAACACTTTTTTGTTTATTGCGTCGTTGCCATGCGTACCTGATAGTTAGCATAGTTTTGACAACTATGAACTAACTTTTAACACCATATTTTGAACCGATTTAAACTTATGCAGATGCATTTGGAACGTCATTAATTTTTACACAGCAAAGGACGATGCTGTGGTCTTAACTTTCTTCAAACAAATCGGTAGCTTGTTAAATGTAGTTCAAAAGCGTTTGTACATCTTCGTGCTACGACCACACGCTTGAACTTCTTCGGGTTAGGGTTACAATTTTTGCTGAGGTGGTGGAGTGAGTGCCGTTGCCAATGACCAGTACGCATCTCTGAAACTTACCGAAAAACGCAAAAAAACGACAACTTACTGAAAACCAAAATAATACTAAAACCGAAATATAAGTCAAGTTGTGACTCGTTTTTTTTATATTTAACCCTTGCCAGAGAAGGGAAACTTACCCTCGCCCTACGTCAATTACGCCACTGCAACAAACACTTTCAATATTGATTAAACAAAAATAATCAAATTTTTGAATGTTTGTTACAGCTGATAAGCATTAANGCTTCAAATCTTTTATCAGTCAAACATCTATCAGGCTTAAACTTCGCCCAGCAACGCTGAAAAGTCGTATGTCAGTAATTTCAAAATTGCTGACTATTTCTTCAAACTGCGCGGTACGTTGTTTTCAGCTGTGTGATGTCTTTTGGATTGTCTGCAAGCGCAACATAGCATAATGTTTTTCATTTGAAATGAAATGAACAGTGATGTCAATTTTGCTACGCATCTGCCTATTGGACAAAACGTCAACGATTGACAAAAGCTGACTGGATTCGTTGAGGTTTTTTTTACCAGTATCCGTGTATGATCTCTGTTGACATGCTACTTATCAACGTTGTGGAAAGGAGGAAAATATAGTTATGTTTGAGGGGAAGCTAATGGCCCCCCTCAAACATGACCATAACAAACTATGATAAAGAAGGAAACATAGCCACCAAAACGGCGGTTCATCGAACAGTGATGTAGGATGAAGATTTCCATGTTTAATCGCGAAAGTAATCGTCGATTACGATTACTCAAAACACTGTAATCGATTACGATTACCCCATGCCTGGTCAGCATCTTGATTACAGTTAATTGATTCAATTCTTTCAATGCCACTTGATTTATCGGTATGGCACTCACACCGCAAAAGAACCAGTTTCACCATTCTGGTGTGATGCAGTGATGAGCTTGCAGTTCACTCATGTCCTCTCCTTCGTCTGCAGACTGACGTTGCGAAACTTGCGAGCGCGTTGTTCTACTGTTGCTCTTTGCATAGGCTTAGCCAGGGAGGGCCAAAGGGGCCATACCCCTCCAAAATTTTTAGAAAATATAGTCATTTTGTGTTTTGAGAGGTGTTTTTCTAAGCAAAATAGTGTTATTCGCCTAAAATGAAACATTTTGGCCCCCCGAAATTTTTGTGCTGGTTACGCCACTGGTTCTTTGTAGCGTAACAATAACATGGCAACGAACCATCAAAGGTTTACTTCAAGTTACGATAGTTAATATGTTTTTCTGCGTGTGACTGTTGACCTTAGACATTTTTGGTAGGTGATGTAGCGAAGCCGTGACTGCTGATAACGGTAAGAGACGTTGTATTATATTGTGTGAAAAGAAGCAAGGGTGGGTGAATTTGTAGCAATATTTCCGCTTCCACAAGTTTGAAAAATCCATTATAGTGTGAGCTTGTGTGTGCAACCAATGTGCCTGAGTGAATAGCTTATTATTAAGCTACACTTATGCAGGCTTCTTTTCACACAGCATAAAACTACGTGGCTTGTTAGAAATACCTCTATGAAAGGTTTGTGGTATAACGTCTTAAGTGCAAAGCTGGAATTGCTGTGGTGAGTTTTCACGATTCAACTGCTCAGTTTTTACTTGTGCGTGTAAGTGTTCTGTCTAATTTTAGTAAGTTCTTAACTTATCAAGTCTATTCCTCATTGTTTGAAACAGTTTTTGCGAGAGTGTCTAACTTTCTTGTTTTTTCACTGCTAATGTTAATTGTTTTTAAATTATGACTTATTTGTAGAAAGTGCTTGCAAAAACAGACATTAAACAGTTTATAAAAGAAAAAGCATTTCCGGTAGTCGAAGTGCAAAAAATAATCCGGACAAACGATTTCAGAAGTGAGTTCTGTTCCACTAGCACAGACTTATGAGAGAACCGCAAGCGTAGTTGTTGATAGTTCAAGTCCATTTCAGACTCAGTTGTATGCAGTTCACAATGGTAACATTTATGCGACAATTCAGCAAAAGCGGTAACAGATGACAGAAAGTACATCTTTCTGACAAACTCGCATACCACTCCGCTTAAAGATTAAATAGATGGGAATGGAGCGCATGCTTTCATGGCGCATTCTCTTTGTGGTGTAGGAACAGTAAAGCGTTTTGTGAATGTCCATTTGCATTGCAACGTCAGCAACCTGAAAAACATAAGCAAAATGTCGACGCTTCCCCCGTCTGGAAAAATTTCTGCTGCCGCCCATGGCTACTTTCATTCACCCTTTCGGCAAGCTTTGACGTATGGTCAAGTCAGGTAGATTCTATTTGAATAAGAGCTAATGATGCCTACTTTGCAGACGAAATATATGCCCTGTAAGATATTAGTGTCTCATGCTTTGCTGAGAAAAGATTTCTTTCTACAGACAGTGCTTAGCTAACCATGTACGAAACTGAAAACTAAACAAAACGTATTATGACAACACAACCGTTCTTGAATAGTTTAATTTTCACTACACAACTGTTTAAAGATGGAACAAATCTACATATTGTTCTGTTCGTTTCCATTGTTTATTATTGATTCTTCAATCTGATCAATAGTTCAAAAATGAACAATTTAAAACTATTCAGGAAATTTCAAGGACGCCGGAAAATACTCAAGGGCAACAAGATGTTTTTCAAGAATCAAGGACATAACACGTTTTGATAGCAAATTAAACGACAGTGCTTGGCGGTTAAGGACGTCTGGCAACCTGAACATGTCTGGAAATATTTAATACGGGCGAAGCACAAACACACGGCCGGTTCCTTGTTTTCATTTCTCTGGAACTAAAATTGGGATTTTTCCAGACATGTCCTCATTGTATTTAATCAATAAGCGAGAAGTAGGTCGGTTCCCTGTTTTCATTTCTAATGGAATTAAAATAAGTATTCAATGAAATTGCATTCGATGAAACTTTTTGCGAAGAAATTTAATGAAACCTTTTGCACGTTCACGGCGATTGTGAAACAATAAGCCTTGCAAAGGCTTGTTGCCGTTCTTGATCTCCTGGAAAGGCGATTCGGCAACCGATATTTGTTGTCGCTCATAGACCGATTGGTTCAAGCTCCATGCAGGTTTTATACCACAGGCGGTAGACCATGAAAGTTAACGCCATATTTCACATGCAAAGCTAGGCAGTGCTAAAAGTAGTAAATAACGTATTCTTTTTGGGAATTCATTCAAAAACGCTCCATCGCTCCTCATCAATGCTTCATTGATGTTATTTCCTCACTTCCGCTCCGCTTGATTGACGATCTTTCCAGCGCTCACGACAGCCGCGATATTGCGCAGGCAGTCCAAGTCCTTCGCTACCGACGCCGAGATGTTCGCTCGCCACGCGCGCAGGAAGAAAATCGGCGCCGAGGACGTGCTGATGCTCGCGCGAAAGACGCCGTCGCTGCACGCGCACCTGTCGTCGCTGAAGAAGTGATTTCTATCTGCCCTTCTCGCGGAAGTAGTCGGCCAGCTTCTCGATCGCCTCAATGCAGACGGACGCCAGCATCTTGCTCGAGTACGTGGCAATAACCAGCATTGTGTTGGTTCGGACCACGACCAGGCCGCCTTCGTCCGGTTTCAGCTGGAAGCACAAGCGCGACCGGTTAGATTCGCGTGGAACCTGGGCCAAACTTATCCGTGTTCTCACCACAACCATCACCAGAGCACGGCGTTGCGAACTAAGCAATCGTTTCATTGTATACCGTCAGAAGGTTTTACCTTCGTAACAAGTCGCTAGACCAAGTCGCGTTGCTCAAAAGACGTTTTGGCGTAATTTGAAGGCTGTCAATTGAAAGATTCCAACTTAACCGATTCAGTTACAGCTAAAAATGTCGGCCTTGGAATAATGGTTATCTTTTTATTATTATTTCGATCTGCTCAAATCGTAACAGCGGGTATGGGAAGTTTATCCGAAGTTTTCCGATTGCAAATTGCTGCAAATAACGATGCACCTGGACGTTCCTCAAAACACTGGCTTATAAGACCAGTAGATAGAGCTTGACCTCTTTGTACGTCACACGCAATGCTCTGTTCGCTTGATCACAACCAGTTTTCGTGTGATTGCGTAATCGCCAGTCATTTTCGTTTGGCACGTTTGTAACCACCGGGGATTTCAGTTTACAACGTTTTTATTTGTTCGGAATAAACGCTGCAATCTCAAAACATGCAACAGCAGCGAGAGGGCTGCGATAATTTACTTTGCGAGATGGGCTGGGACAATTTTTTGGCAGTGCCCGTTCACGTCGAATCTGGCCGTTTATTTCGCGTTCTAAAAGTCACACGATTTGGGAAATTTGCTGCGAGAGACCAGTGGTTCTTAACATTTTCTCTAAAACGCCTCCCTGAAGTAATTGTCCTGTGTTTCAAGCCCCCCTGACTTTACCTGAGTAAATTGAACGGGAACACTTTCCCATTCAAAAACTTGCCATGTTGTAAAGCGCGCAAGAACTTGCGCCCCCTGGATGTGGGTTGACGCCCCCTCCTGGGGAAGCGTGCCCCCGGTTAAGAACCACTGTTACAAGCGCTGTTCATCGCATGTTGGATTCCTCACCGCCGTTACTTATGAAGCGTTAAAAGGTCACGTGGCTTCCGTCGAAGCCACCGAAGCGCGGCCACTCCCGTTTGAAAATTTTCGCTCCTGACAAGCCTTACCGATTTCGCGTAGATCGAGTTCTTGTCGGCGCGGACGCATTTGTAATTCTTGTCGTCGAAAAAAAGACCTTCCTTCCGAATAGTCGCGCACCGCTTGAAGTAATCGGCGAAGGCGGCGATCTGTTCCGCCGTCAGCTGCAAACGAGCACCAGTCGAAGTGTTTGCGTAACATTATTCGTTGCTAAGCAACACCGCGATGGCGTGCTCCTCCAGCGAGCGCGACTCTCACCGTAAAACCTGGCGATCCGGCCTTTTG
>JGI24022J15233_10006581_pt1 | contig 12626 bp, 5 predicted proteins | sample Ectturendosymbi2_FD_15233 | JGI IMG/M metagenome (IMG submission 15233)
TTTCACTGCAGGAATGCTGTTTTGGTTAAATATGTGAACGTCCTGTAGCCCAGGGCTTCTCAAACTATGGGTCGCGACCCCATTTTGGGTCGCGAAATGTAATTTTGGGTCGCGAAAGAAATCGGCTTGACAAACCAGATATAAATGCTTTTGTTAACTAATGAGACGTTTGCATGTATCATTGACATCTAGACTATCCATCAAGGGTCGCCTAGAATAAATTTTTTGAAATGTGTCGCAGAACAAAAAACTCTGCTGCTGAATGAGTAAAAGTGAAACAAGATCAATTGATGAAAGAAACTAACTGAGAAGACGTATAAAAGAACAAACCATGAGAAAGGGACCGATGAAAATAGGTCCGAAAATTGGGCCCTCGCTGGCACCCAAGCAGTTCAGATGGTCTGTTTCCGACCTCGGTCCAAGGAGTAGCAAGAAACCAGCGGGTGGCTTCGGCCATTTCCACCTAGCTAATAAACTGCTATCCTTGGCCCATTGCCAGTGAATGTACAAGTTGATGGCTTATGCCCATTATCAACTTAATAACCTAACCAGGAAATTATGATCTATTGACTTGTTTCATCTCTGATGACCTATGATAACGCGGGTTACTCTCTCCTCCGTTAACAAAACCCCTGAACTCGTGCTCTAAACCCTGTATATGTTAATGCTTCGTATTTTTGATGCATAAATGATTATCGGCGCCTTGCTTAACGCTATACCAATACAATTATAAGCTGAATTGATAATTCATTATGTTAACTGAGCTTGAAAGTCGAACATAAACAGGTGGGTCTGATTTTCTTTATTGTAATTTCGGGCGTGCTTTCAATAGTCTCTGTTGTTAACTACCAAGTGCTCTCGGGGGGACCATTCTAAACGGCAGATCCGATCAGGGATCTGTTACACTAGCTCGGCAGATGTCGCGAAGCTATTATAATATGTTTTTCTATTATTGCATGGAAATCGTTATTTAGGTGTAACAGACACTTTGCCTTCTGTCTGTGCATCAATTACTTGGGCGATGGTGCACTGCATTTGCACATGTGATACTCAACTTTGTCATTCCGTATTTGTGACTATATTACCAACTGGTCGATCACGAGTTATCAAGAAATTTTCTAGTCGATCCCAGTCGAAGACAAGTTGGTCACCTATGAAATAGACTATATTAGCCTGCACAACACACACACATGCCGCTCAGCACATCAAAACAAAGCAGCATACCAGCAATACAAGAGCAGCTTACTACTTCCACCTCGCCAGAAAATATTTACGATGAAGTAACACGAATTATCATCGATTGTGATGAGTGCAGCACATATTGACAAATCATTTTGATTTTTTTTTTAATATAAAAATCATAGCAAAGAAAACAACAGCACCATCATTTGTGACATCTTGAATCACTTTCAGGAAAATTTCGTTATAGAAATCAAAGAAATATCTTGTTCATGTCCCGATCGAATATATTTCAAAAATAAATATCCAAATCCAATCCTGATCCAAAAAAATCGCCAGTATCCTGCAGGATATCCAATCCTGATCCTGTCCATGCTCACTTCTGCTTGCCATGCTACTCATATGCGACCAGTGCAAATCTTAGTAAGGCAGACGCAAAAATTTCTGCACACGCCACTGAATGGGCCCCGCAAAACGGCTTCCAATCAGGCCCCACACTTGCTAAGGCTTGGCCTGATTCTGATGGTCACGATGTTTTAATATTTCTTACATTTTACTAAGCACAAAGCATGTTCTTTTATTTCAAATTATTGTAAGCAAATTGGAGGGGTGGAAATGAAGGCAACTTCCTGGTGGCCCTGCACTTCGCGTCACAAGTACGTCACTGCGCACAATGTATGGATTGCGGAGTCATGTGAATGAGAGCAGAGTTATTCCATATACATTGAGTGCCCGTTCCTTTTCCTCAGGAGTGGGTTAGATAGTGAGCAGAATTTCACAGAGAATTTGAAGATCGACAGACCGCTGAAAAAAACGTAAAACGCATTAGTGGTGGTACTTTTCTTTATCTGGTTAATCGACAAAAATATAACCGGGTATCGGATAGCAAATTTACTGTCGGTTTTCCGTTTAATCGTTATCCAGATAAAGAAATCCTACTAATTGTTGAAATGAGATCTGTTTTGAATAACTCTTCAATATTTGCACCAAGGGTTTCGTGTGTCAACAGATTATGGATGGGTGTTAGTTCGAATTGTCCGAGGTGATCCAAGATTTTTTATATTTTCAAACTGCGATTTCCCATTTTCTGCGGTGTAATACTTGTTGTGACACGCCGCACGCATCTATCTGGCTTGATAGTTAAATCTGATGTTGTGTATCACCTGTAATTGCGCGTTGGAATGGAACCGGTTAATGATTTAAATATCGCGTTAACTCCTTTCGAAAATACTAAACTTCCCGTTAGACACACAGCACCTGGCCTCTTTTTGTTGTGGTAGTGTTTAAGAGTTATCTGCATTTACTTCAGTATGTTTTTTTATGCTTAGTTTCTGTGTAAGGCCTCTGTCTGTGCAGTACCAACTGTACTGTTTTGCTCCTCTTTTTAGCTATCCTCACTAACCTTGGGCCTAATAAATATTTTGTTTGTTTACTTACTGTTAAAACTTTTTGTAATCTGTCTTTTTTACGTCTGTCCGTTCAACCTCAGTTGGGGGTGCTACGTGCCTGTTGGAACACACACACAAATGGCAATAGATAGTATAATGCTCCATAATCCATGGTCTGTGGGTAATCGTATTTTATCTTCACAACTTTTATCGTAATTGTGTACACCAATTTTTGATAATTTAATCGTGTGGTAATCGTTGTAACCTACATTTATAATACTGTAGGCTATTGCGAACCTCGCAATTTTGGTATTTTAATTTTTGATTTAAGGCAGTGGCTATAGATATGTCTGTGGATCTTGAACTTTGAAAACTTACTATATCATTATGCCACCTGAGGATGTAATAGTAATGCACGATGAGAGTGCAGTAGGCTTGGTAGAAATGAACTAAACGTAAAAGATATCATATACCCTAACCGAAGCCCTCATGTAACTCTNACCCTAACCTAATGCTAACCTAACCTTAAGCTAAGGTTAACCTAACCCTAAGCTAAGCTAACCCTAACAATGCTAACCCTAACTTAAAACTAAAACCCGTAAAGGTAACACGTAAGCTTGAAAAAATGTAAAGAAAAAAAAGTGAGGCTGTCAAGGTCAGAGTCGAACCGAAAACCATTGGCATACAAGCCATAACGCATAACCGCCACACTACTAGAACCACACCGTTTGAATGACAAACTAACCTTTTTATTTGAATTGCGTCATGCCAGGCTTATCCATAGTCACTTCCTTTTGATAAATAGGTATTTTAACAAACATTTCCATGATCATATCCTAGTATGTTCAAACAACCTGTATGTACACGCAGTTACACAATACAGTAGTGTTACAATTTGGCCAATAGCAAAATTTTTTTCACTCCGAAAATGAATCGAATAATCTTTATTATAGGCTAAGGGCATCCAAAATGCATCCCATGGTCACATTTCACATGGTGTTCAGCCAACACCTGTGGTTTCAGATTGTTCGGACATTTTTGCTGTCGTAGCAAGGCCCAGTGCTAAGGGTAACAGTTGGACAATTTCTCTCCTCAGCTTGTCTACCATAATCTATGTACGTTATGTATAGTGTGCATGTATTATAAAACAGTTGTTTTATATGCTGTTTTATTATATTATTCTCCGCACTTTATATATTGTTTATTATGTAAGTTTTTTTGTCACATGTTTTTCCTGCCTACTCTGTTTTTGTGTGAACTTTGTCACTTTGTGCCTGATTCTTTCCTATTATTTGGTTCAATGTTTTTCTGTATTTGAGTTTTTTATTATCCTTTTTGGTGGTTCACTGTTGCTGGATAGGTTTTTTTTCTTCTGTTGAATATTTTAGTCATAGATCGAAACATTTTTGAAGCTACTAAAAAAATTTAAATCATTTCAGTCAGAATATTCAAAAATATAGGTTAAAAAACACTGTTATGGCAAGTTTTAATACAACTGTGAGACAAATGACCAAAATGTTTTTGTGGAGAAAAACAGGTGGTAGGTCTGTAATAATTTCAAACAAATAAAATATGAGAATGAAAATTTATAACATCACATTCCCCATAAGCAAAAAACATAGCAACATATATGCAAATTCAAAAAGTAAAGAGAAGACTCTGATGAAGTTGCACCTGAAAAAGTAAAGGGCTATTCCTTATATATTCAACAAAACTTTCAGCATATTGTAATCACTAGTATTAGATTTTTTGGTGTAAATACGTTGTTGAGCATGAGAAATATGAAAAAATAGAAAATACTTTCAAGCAGTTTTTCATCTGTAACAGCTTTAAAGATTGATTGCTAACACGAACTAAAGAAGGGTTGAGGGAGATCATAATATTCTTATATTCATTTCTGAAGCTACAATGATGAGGAAGAACTTGTTTTTATCAGTTTTGTGGTCAAATAATTTCTGATATTAAAATATAGAAGCCTCCTAAGAGGAAATCCTTGGGTTTTTTTTCACCCTACACCAGTTGAATTATTATAGTAAAATTTCTTTTTATGAGTTAATGAATCAACAAAATATTGTAATAACACTTTCCCTACTGTGGTATGAATTTATTGTACTTTCTTGCCATCAGTTGCCTACCAGTGTATGAATATATTTGTACTTGTAATCCCATGCCAACAGTTGCCTCACAAGGAACAAGATATGCTGTAGCCAAGGTTTAAAACTTTTCAAACAATGAACATTGCACTAATCTTTTATTTTTTCAACTTGGTGCTTGTTTGCGCATGAAATTTAACAAAGTTAAAGCGGTTGGTAAGCTATAAATTTGAAAAAAAAAGCTAACAAAAACATAACAAAAACGCAGCTCTATTGAGACTGTTGGTATGTTTAGTTTTTGTATGCCTCATGAATTGCATTGAATATAGTACAAATGGAGAGAACATTATAATGAAAACCTCCATGAATATTTGAAGCACTATAGATTACTTAAGGCAGCGTTTCTCAACCTTTTTCTACCTCAGCACCACTTTTTGTCATGCCTAAGCAATCCAGCTCCCCCTACCATTGGCTAACACCTGGTTACTATAAGGATAAAGTAAAGACAATTGCAGTGCATCTTGTTCGTATGCACATATGTGACCTTTCCCAGCACCCCTGAAATTGATTTCACCATCTCCTAGGGGTGCTAGCACCCCAGGTTAAGAAACCTTGACTTAAGGGAGGGACATACAGGCAAATTGGCAAGCCGACATTTGTTCTGCGACAAGCACTAGGCCTACTCCTGCACTCACATGCTTCCTAGATGATCTAGTGTGATTTTATATGCTTTGACGCTTTTTTAAGGTGACATGCGAACTTTTAAAAATATTAAGGACTTTTGCCAATAAACATACCGGTAAAGAATGTTTGGCATGCCTTCATTAACCGGTAGAGAAAGTGTTAAGAAAAAAATTTTTTTTGTAATCTTTTATTTGAAAATTTTGTACACTAGTCCATTTTGGATCAGCTTTGACAATACAAGTCATGTTTGTGTGTGTATCACTTCTATGAGTTAACAGAAACGTTAAAAATTTATTTTTTCCTTTATAAACCAACTTTTGCAGAGCATAATGTTGCACAAAAACATTTGAAATTTCACCAAAGGCAATATCTATTTTACCTCATGAGGCAAAAGTTGTGCTGGGGCTATTTTGTCTTTAGTTGAACACAATTGCCATTTAATATCAGTTTTTGAGGTAAATGGCTGACAGAAAAACGTACGCTATATGCTTAATATGCTTCACAACTTTTAAATAAGTTATTTTAAGTGCAAGGATTTTCATATCTTGATTAGTCTGTAAGTTTGTCATTTGTAAGAAACTGCTTATAAGCGTACAGAACTGAACTACTACCTAATTAGCACATAGACTGGTTAACGCAAGTAAAAAATGAAAACATAAAAGCAGTAGATAATACATGACCTTGGTGATAGCTGTGATGTTATGAGAGTTCTTACATGATATTTTGCATTAAGAACATATCTGCTTTCAGTGGTGGTAGTTGATTTCATCACTTTGAATAAAATTTTATGGAACGGAATCAGAAAATGTCATCCTTTGAGGCCAAAAATGTGTGCAAAGACAGGTTAGGATTAAGAACACCATGTAGCAGCCATCATATTACAATAGGAATGTGGGTGAGCAGCAGATGCACATAAGGTCAAAAAATAGTGCAGGCCATGATGAAATACCATAATTACCCATAAAAATTGCTTGGGATTCACCAAAAGAAAAAGAGCAGGGCTGAAAATGGTGGAACAATTAGTCATTTTAACCAGTCAGAGGGATCACAACTAATGGAAATTTTTTGGGATGGTGTTATGCAATTTGTGGTTTTGGCACAATTGTATCATATTTATCAGCAGTTATTATATATAAAGAAGGTAATTCATCTCACCTCTTGTTAATACCGTAGGATTTATTGATAATATTTATTGCGTTGCATCCACCTTCATTGCCTTTTTATCATATTGGTAGGGCCATGAGACTAGATGACTGATTCTTATGTCAAAGTGTGTCTTTTCACAAGTGTTCCACAATCTCCTGCAGAACTGCTTGCAGAAAACTGAATGTAGCTTATGTTTGACGCATGTATTTTGCATTGCCCTGTACTACCTGTAATGCAGAGCCTACCTTTATTGTATTGTACTTCATTGCAATAAAAATTACTTCCAATCAGTCATGACTCAGTATGGTTTGAATTCTCCTAGTTTACTAAATATTCATTTGACTTGAACTTTGTTGAAACATTGATGGATGTTTGGATTGATGGGCTACATGTTGGGGTAAACAATTTTAGACAATTGTGTATTTTCAACTTGTCATGATTCCAGTTCAGTCTATTGTGAACCTGTTCTAAATGTGTTGAAAAAATTATAAGTGATTTAATAAGTGTGAGTCACCTGTAAAATTGACATAAGTGTGGGAGACGCTTTGGGATGCAGTCAGACCTTGTATATACAAACTGCGATCGACTCGAACCTCTACTATCTGACACAAAACTGGTAGGAACAGATTTCTCCCAATGCATTTCACCCCTTTTATCCAGAAACCTCGCTATCTGACTCTGACATGGAAATTTAGGAATGGAAATGGCAAATCAATAGCAAAAAAACTCACTAAACTAGATTACGCCAACTGTTACGTGTTTGTTTATTAAATCACAATGGAAGTGTGGAAGTCAATTTTTTATGCACAATGAATGTAACAGTGGCAGAACGCGCAGGATGTGCGTAGTTAGTTCTCTTGTAAAGTTCTTTTTCATGTTTTTTTTTTTCATCTCATTCTGAATGCATACTAGCATATGTATATTGATTGGATCTGCTAATCAACAAAAAAAAACATTGAGTGTTTCAATTAGGCATGTTCCACATGCAGTCTATATATTTGCTTAAGTTGACAGTTCATCTGAGTCTGCAGTTTTTTTCTGTTCTTCTTTGAGCATCCACTTAGGCGAGTTCTACTGCCCTGCACATTGTAACCTGCTTACATTGTTAACATTTGTTCTGAAAATAATTTTGCTCGATATACTTTCAATTGCGATTATCTGGATACCTTGCTAAACTGACATTATTTGACAAAACAAAGTAGTTTGGATAAAACAACGTCTGACTGTATTTCAACTGATATTATGTCACCAATTCAAGCAGGTTTTCATGTCATATTTCATGATGTCATGGATTTTGCAATCCTGTAGAAACTTCACTCTTGGTGTCTATGCTTGTATTATCAGAAGTACTTCCTCTTCCATCAAATTTGTTGTCAGAAAATTTTCTTGATAATGTCAATGAAATCATGCAAAGGGAAGCTTTGACATGACCCCAAACTAGCAGTGATTAATTATACACCCTGTTAGATCATGTAGTTATGACCGCAAACACCCAGACCAAAAGTTGAGACCTGACTATATTTAGAAATGAAGACTGGCAAAATACCAAGACCTAAAAATCTGCCTGATAATATCCAACTGAAATCCATTGCCCATGTGTATATCATGTTTGCAGTCATAACTACAATTGAATATTTGACCCATAACAATTTTGATTCACTTCGACAGAGATGCACATGAATTCATGACTAAAAATAAGATGCTAACCATATACAGTTCAAGCTATCAGCATATATTTATTTATATTAACATTTCACATTTTGAGACAAAAAGCTTGATACCTACAACTTTTAATGGAGATAACACCTGAGACTTACATAAATAGGCTTGGGACAGGTCTTAATATTTGATTGCTAATAAATCTCATTTTTGTGAAGGTTTGACTAACTTAAAAACAACCAACTTTTTGTTATAAAGCAAATTATGTTGTGAACCAAAGTTTCATATTATAACGGGGTGGTGTGTTTACATTGTAAGGTGAACTTGATGACAGCTTACAAACAAAGTAGATGAAAAATTATAAATTAGAATAATAACAAAATTGTTGAAAGTAATGTTGATCTTGCCCAAGCAACATGACGAGCAGTGTCATGGTTTTACCAAAATAATTTATTTTTAACAAGCAACTCAAAGTTAACTTCTAACTGTAATGTGATACATAAAATTCTATTTACAATCTTACCAATATTGGACATAGTGTATAAAAGGTTAAAAACACAGAGCTAATTATTTAGCAATAGTGCCAATCTATCAGTTGCTGATCATTTGTGATGATTGGTGTCATGACGAAGAACATTTGAAATCATTTCCATTTAACCACGATTGTAGACATTGTGATTGCAAAATGTCACTTGACTTCATTTTATGTTATGGATAAATTTTTACTAATTGAAAAAATAATCTTGCAGGCTACTTGAAAGAAGTTAACAGGCCACATGTGGGGTATAGGCCACAGATTGAACACTCCTGGTCCAAACTATTGCATTTTTGGAAACACTCCTCGCAATCCAGCCATAAACCTACACACAAAAGCACAGCAAATTTTGATAACAAGGGCTCAAAATTCTTGATGGCATGCTGTTGAAGTTTAATCATTCCTATCTGTGTGAGTTAGTAAAGTATCAGTAAACAGAACAAAGTGGAGGACTGCAATCAAAGACTCAGTTCAAGGTTTGCATGCCTGGCTTCATACATATCTAAGTACTGTGTTTCTATTACATTAGTTGTTGCTCAATTCTAAATGTGGGTGCAGTTAATCAACAGTTTTATAGTTGCCCGTGATATACTTTGTTACAGTGCATTTTGAACTGTAGCTCTGAAGTAATATATCTGATTCAACTGATCGTCTGCTTGGTTTTAAATGATGGGTGATGCTGAAAATATCCCTACTGGGTAAGTTGCATTTACATTGAACATGTCATTTATTAGAATATAAGAATAGAACAGACAGCTAACACACTTTAATTTAGTCATTATGAATGTAGTAGGTTCAGAGATTAGTGATTTGCTTTCACTTTTGTAAAATACTATTCTAGTATGAATGGATGAATTGGCCTGAAACACTGCTTTTGGTGTTGCAATGAAAGCAGTGTCTCCAATAACCAACTGCATTGAACACCATTTGTTAAACTCTCTGATTGTGAAAATATATGCTTACAATAATGAAAAGTAAAACCACTGTGATATAAATGTATACATGTAATTAGTCGCTCGAATTTCAGGGCTTCTTATTGAAAGGAGATAGCAACAGTGTAGGTCATTTGTCTGATTTAAATTATGGTGACACAAGTCTGCTTTGCCTTCAGCAGTCATAAGTTCATCGCGACTTGGACATTTTATTTACTCAAGCCAAGTATGTAGTGATATATACTTACTTAGATATTCACTGCCCAGGTCTGTATTTACTCAGCCTTAACAGTGAAATACTACAGCCTGTAGATGATGGCTTGTAAATCTTCTCCAATCTTGCTAAAGCTATCAATTTGACCTAACAGTATTGTGTTTACGGACTTGGCCAATACTTTGAGGTTGGAGGCAAACCTTTATAACTGTTTAACAGTGACATAGTAAAATTTGGATGTAGTCAGTTAAAGTTTACTTCTACAAATGCTAAAATATTTTTGATTAAGTTGAAAGGTTTTTCTTGTCTTGTTGTACAGATCAAAAACTCAATTTTGCAGTTACTGGGGGTTTGAAAGATGTTTGAATAGTCCCTAATTTGATTGTTTTTCAGTTTAGTAAATAACTGCTATGCTACAAAATCACCACTGGCATTCTGTAATAAATCAAAAATTCTAACAAATTGTGTAGCAATATGTAATTAAGTCCAGTCTGACGTGCCTCAATTTTTTACATCCATCTGTTATTCAGGCAATGCTTTTTGTAACTTTAGTGTATAGTCAGTTCAAGTCTGTTGCAACTGAAAGCAAGGTTTGGTGGCTCAAACTCTCCAGTTGTAACTTTATTATAATTGGCATTTTCCTGGCAGTGCAAACAAAGACTTCAACTAGTTCAGCGAACTTCCTGCATTCTTCTTAGGTGTTAGTACATATTTGCCTCTTGCACACTGCGTTAAGTTTGAAAGTGTTTTTTATGTCACAGCTTTCACCAAGGCTTATTCTAAGCAATCGATACAGGTTGTATCCTTAAACAGTCATTATTTTTGACCGTTGGGTTTCCTGACAAAAACTGTTGACACAGTCCAGTAAGTTGTCTAAGGCAAATGTAAGTAAGTATTAAGTATGTGTGCAAATTAGCCACATTTTGGTTGAAAAAACTGCTCAAAATTTTAGTTAGCCTAATAGAAATTTGGACCGCACAAAGTTTTTCAAATCTTGAAAAATGTTTACTCATTGTGCAGAATATCTCAGATCGTTTTATTAGGAAAATATACAATGCACACAGTACTAAATTGAAGATACAGTAGCAGAATTCCATTGTTGAAGATAAGCTGGCAACTACTAATACAAACTTTTTGAATATTTTTCTTCAACGGTATATTTATGGAGATGCAACGGAGCTCAGCTTTAAGTATGAACAAAAATTAACAGAAGAACCTGTAATTGTTTTTACTTTCCGTTATTGTTTCTCTGAATTTTATAATATACTTTTTTGTGTTGTTGTTACTATATTGACGGCCCCCTACACATCTTTGACAGACCTGATGGCAAACCTTTGTCTAAGAACGCGCTAAAAAAGCAACAAAAAGAAGCGGAGAAAGCAGCTAAAAAAGCTCAAAAGCAAGCAGAAAAAGAAGCTGCTGCTAAACAAGAGGATGAAAGTGATTGTTCTAAAGATTTTTATGGCAATATGAAGATGATACAATCAGCTGAGAAACTTGGTAAGTGATAGGCCTTCGTGTTGCAGAATAATCGATGTGTGTAAACCTAATGTAGTTACACGGGTTTCAGTGGAGATTTGCTGTCATTTAAGAATCGTCACACTTTATCGACAGCAGAGGCGAGATTTCTGCATCTGACTCAACCGTTTGCATGGTTTATAGATCGAACCCTAGTGCCAGTGGGAGATATCGATCCATCCTTGGCAACTCAGACCATTTGGGTGAGGGGGCGTTTGCATACGTCGCGTGGAACCGGCAAGCAATGCTTCATCGTGCTTCGCCATCAACAGTGGACCATTCAAGCTCTTGCGTTTGTCAGCGAAAATGTCAGCAAGCAGATGGTCAAGTTCAGTGCAAAGTATGTTTGATTTTCGCCTTCTGGCGTAGTGCCGGACTTTACCCGTTGTGATTTGTGAAAGTTGACGTTTCAGTTGCGATAAATAACGCTCTTGGCCTGCGAGCGCATATATTTCAGATCTATGAGATACTAACTTAAATAAATCTGTTTTTGCACCCGGTTGAAATTTCGGTGCTGGATGAAAGCCGTAATGTCTCTTCACCTTCCTGAATTAGAGCAGAATAGTGAAACTTTGTCGCTACTTTGACCGCTGCGCAATTTTCAGAAGTAAGGAGAGTTCAGCGGCAAAACCCAAGTGGACCGCTGCACTTACCTTAGTGTAAAAATTGTGCAAATAGGTACATTTGTCAGTCAAACGCAACTCTTTGTCTGCCTGGTAGTTGCGTCATGTTATCTGTATTTCGATGTGCAATTCTGTGGTCTACAAACCGTATCAGTTAGCCATTTGCCAAGACCAATTATAAACACTGATCTGACCTATCGATCACCGCTTGTTTAATAAAGTTTTTGTGCTCTCACTGAGCCTGTAACCTAACGTTTGCTTTTCATCTACTTGTCAAAGAGGTTCGTTGTCAGATATCTTTAAAAGTGTTGAAGTCAATTTAACTAAGAAATCTTCAAGAAAAAGTAGATACTCTTCACCAGCAACTTCAACCTTAGACAGAATGTGCACTGGAGTTGCGAGCATTTAAACGTCGTGTTTCTCATTTGTATTAATTATTTTTACGACTAACAATTCCATGTTTTTGTCAGTTTTCATCTTTACAACGTCACAGAGATCACTGGTGGTTTAATTTTAACGTTTCGTATTTTAGTGACCGCTCTACCTTTGCTCTAATGCAGGGGTCTCCAAACTTTTTTGTTCGAGGGCCACATAAGCTGTTACTCAACAGTCCGAGGGCCACATAAGCTGTTACTCAACAGTCCGAGGGCCGGAC
>JGI24022J15233_10006582_pt1 | contig 12625 bp, 7 predicted proteins | sample Ectturendosymbi2_FD_15233 | JGI IMG/M metagenome (IMG submission 15233)
GTACATACAATATTGGATGTACGCAGCAACCGGGGGTCAAACATGAAATGGGGGCACAGATTTTAAATGGGGTGGCAGGGTACCACTGGCCCCACGCTGGCGACGACCTGTTTTTATTGTACGAATAGCGGTTTATTTCACTGTGCACTCTGGGTTTATTTGAAATCACTGAATGGGAGCCTGCATGTGACTGTTGAACACAAATGTCTTGGCAGGTAATGCAGCGAGACGGTGACACTGCTGATAACGGTAAGCCACGTATAGTTTCATACTGTGTGAAAAGAAGCATGAGTAACTCTGTAGCAGTGCTTCCACAAGTTTGAAATATCCATTGTTGTGAGACTGCGATAAACGTGCCCGAGTGAATTGCTTAATCAAACGACTCTAATGCAGGTGTCTTTTCACGCAGCTTAAAAATACGTACATGTAGCTTATTGTTAGAATACGTCTGTGCAGACTTGTGGCAACACGTGTTTACCGTTAAGGCTTAGTTCTGGCTTCTTAGTGAGTACTAAGTGTGAAGTTATATTTGCTGCGGCGAGTTTTCGTAATTCATCTGCTCAGTTTTTTTTAACCCTGCGTGGTGTTCTAACTTAAGTAAGTTGTCCTACAGACTTGTCAACATATAGTTTTACTTCTCATTGCTTGAAACAGTTTTGTAAGTGTCTTTTCACCGCTCATGTTGTTCTGGCCCTTTATTATTCTTAAATTATGACTTATTTGTAGAAAGTGGTCAAAAATGGATATTGGGCAGTTTTTTGAAAAGGAAAGCATTTCTGATAACATAAGTGTTGAAAACATTTCAGACAAAATATTGAGAACTGAGGTTGAACGAGCACCGACTAATGGGGTAGAAAGGGTAAAGCGTTTTGTGAACGTCCATTTGCATTGCATCGTCGGCAACCTGTAAAGGATAAGCAAATTATGGACGTTGCCGCGAAAAAGAAAAATTTTTGCGTACGTCCATGGATGCATTGATTTCGATCTAATTCTTGGGTTATAAACAGCGTGGTGCTGTTTGGTTCAATTCTTTTAAGTCACTCAAAAACGATAAATAACAAAGTTATCAGTTTCCCTGACCTATATACTAAACGCAGTAATCAAAAAGCTCAACAATTTTGACGCATGGTGAACAGCCTCAAACTATGAAAAACCAGTAGAGGAGTGTTTTGATATCCAAGCGCGAGGCCTCCAAAAGCGTGAGGCCCGGGCATTTGCCCAATGGTTAATCCGGCCCTGGCTACACGGTGTTTTACACCGCAGTGATGGGCAAACTTAGGCCTGCGAAGCCAATAGGAATGCACAATTCGTCGGTGCCAAGTAGTTTCAAAGCATCTGTGCACACATGAACGACGAGACAGTGAGGACAAAGCGGAACAATTACAGAACGATCGTGGATTGGATAGCACGAAAGACGGAGGCTGACGAAAATAAAAAAACGAAACTGGGTTTCTCAATTGAAAATCACGTAAGAACATCCCCTGCGGCCAAAGTACGCACGTCATTTTTATATCCTAAACGTACGGTATAGTTGATTCAGTGTAACAGGTGAGCCACGACACCGTTGCCTTGTATTTTGCCTGAACGTTGGGATGATTTCTACAATGTCATACGCACGTTGTGGTTTAGTTGAATAAAATTGTTTAGTGGCAAAAATAATTAAATCCTTTCCTATAGAATCAGATTTGGCCTCAAAGCGCCAGCAGTTCAATGTGAAACGATACAATGGTGTGAAGTTCAGGCTATGTCAAGAGTTTTGCGCTACACTGCAAATAAAAATATTGAGCAGCTATTTTGAAATATGTCTTGCTTTCATGCTTGGAAACGCAGATTTCTTTAGAACGCCTAAGGCTGGGGATAAATGAAAAAAAACATTGAAAGCACAGCACTCATGCACAGACATTCACCAGAGGAACAAGTTACGTAATAATGAAGAGAACTCAAGATGATGCTGGAAGCAAAGGACTGTTTTTATAGTATAAAAATGTATGGTTTAAGTTTCCAAATCATCAATTTATCTAAGTTTATAAAAATATTATAAAAGGTTATATAAACATTCAATGTGCCACATTTTATAAAAGTGCAGTAATAACAAGCTTTCTACAGGTCCTCTGTGAAAGAAAAAATGTAAATGCCACCACATAAAACTATCTAGCATATATGTTCGGCGTGTGGTCCTGTGTTTCAATTTTACCAACTTAGTAGTTCAAACATGAGTGAAAGCCATTACTTCCACAAAACTTTCTACTCGCACAAAAAACAATTGCAAAATATTTATTCAACACGCTTTGAGAACATTGGGCAACGTTTTACTCGATATGGTTTGTCACCAATAAGGAGCAAATCAATGCATAGAACATTTTGCTGGAAAGTACAGAACTAAAGGTGAACACATCAAGCAGTAGCGACTGGCCAGAAAAAGCAATAAAATATTACCAGTTAGCAACAAATCTTGCAACTTCCTTGTCCATAAAATGTCACGTTCGACCAAATATCCACTGGGAAATGTGCTTGCAAGTGAGAGACGTTCACAAATGTTTAAAGTTTGTTTGCAGCCTACATCTCAGTTCGTCTGCCAACAAACGGTTCATTGCTACATTCTCAAAGAAGTGTATCACCTCTTCAGAGGTGAGATCAGGCTTGGACTGCCTGATTTTGTCGAAGACGTTGATCAAAAACACGGTGTAGCTTTCTGTAAAATAGAAAGTTGCATCGTAAATTTTGATTGTGTCCAAACTGACTTTGTTGAAAAGGTTTGAGAAAGATTTTTTTTTTAAATTTTGATGAACTTGCTGATTGGTGGGAGGAATAAAAGTTCACTGCATTCAAACTTTGTCACACCATCATTCTCTCTGCGTGTTCATGCACGGGATGGAAAATTTTATTGTAGATAAGCAGAATGCAAATGTGGAACTGTTTATAAGCAGTTGAAAAGTCCTTACCGTTTCGACATTGTTGTTGTTGCATTGGCGTCAGACCAAAATACGCTCCGAAACCTAAAATCAGTAGCTCGGTCAGAAGAACTTGAGTGTCGTTCTCCAAAGTAACCAAAAAAAACAGTCTGATAGCATCCACTGGAAAACAGTAGCATATAAACAATCGTCAAACTTCGTGAACAATAACTAAAATATGGAGACGAAAAACTACCCTATATTTTAATGTCCCACATATTTAATAGGTGCTTTTTTAATGGTGAATATATGCGAAAAATGTCAAAGCAAAAAACTAGACAAGCTGCAGCTTAAATAAAACGATTCGACCTTCGAAACGTTATAACAAAATGAATATTGCTTCAGATACGAAGATGCATCTGCTAGAAAGTGCGCGCTTTGTTCATTGGCAACAATTATGCTCAACAGGTACTGCAGGAAACAAGTGCTGCTCACAAAGGCTAATGGAGGTAAGTGAATAAAAACAAGCGAAAAAATCTAGAGCATTATTGGTGGAAAGCAAGCTCAACTTTCCAGACAGTAAATCTGGAAGTTCAAAGTTCGTGAACATAGAATGCAAATGATAGCAAAGAAAGTACGATTTCAGTAAGAAATAACGATGAACAAATGAACGCAATCACGGGCTGAGAAATAGAAAACAAATTGCCCAAGAATCAAAGCGAAAGTCAATGATTTAAATGAATTTATGTTGGGCGGTTCAAACTACAACTGTTTTTATCGTCAGTGAGGTGACACCTCGGTTGTTTTTTAAATTACCAAGAAGAATTCATCAGGTTTTGCTGTTTACTTTGTAAAACTTCTCAGTGTCACTGTTTAAAAAAAAAACTTCAGGTTGAAAGATATGTGCAATCACGTTAAAAATCTAGAGGTAAAAACATTTAACATTGTTGAACGCCATACGTTTTTCCTCTCTTTGGGAAGCTGAAGAACGTTTGTCATCAGGTAAACTTGTGACATCATTGCTGGAACTTCTTGGAACATCCTTCGTTTCTTTTTCGTAGCGATCACTGCTTAGCATCTGGCTGGTGGATTTAACTGGGAGTTCGTAATCCAAAAACGTTCGCTTTTCTTGAGTATTCTGTGCTGAAACCGTATCGCTCGAATGGTTTCTTCCCTCTTTAAAAAACATGCATGTTTCATAAAACGCAAATTTGCTAACGATCTTCCACGCTTTCGTGTCGCTACAAAAGCTAGGTTATTTCGAAATACATTCGTCACACGTACAGACGTGTCAAAATTTTCAAACAGCCGTGTGCTAAAAGTTGGGCTGGAGCCAAACGTTTTGAGGCGGGGAGCACTTACAATAAAACAAATTTAACTAGTTTTAGGTAATCTTGTATAATTCCCAGTTGGTTTTTCTTAATTTTTGCTACGATACATTCATGTCCACAAAATTCTACAGGGCAAGTTGGAGTCGCCAAAACCATCCCGGACGTTGTATACTATTCTTCGTTAGGACTGTAACAAACTTTTTTTCTGGCGAAAACAGAAGGAATTTCTAAGCAAGCGAGAATGTGTACAACTTAGACGTAAAAAACACAAACTAACAAAAAGGTTTCAACCAAGGATGCTTTCAAAATGGTTACAAATTAGTTTGGGAAAGAATCTAAATAAAAAACTTCGAAAAAAACTCCGCTTTATAAAACGGATTGTTCTTTTCCATTTGTTTCTCTTCCTTTGCATCGCGTGTGCTTATCGCCCCTGCAGTGTGTTTAATGATCACGCACTGCTTGCTGAGACTGTAGTTTATTTGTACAGTCCTGCTTGTAACCACCAAATTCTGAAGCATCTATCCTGAAGAAGTTAGTTAGAAAATTTTCAAAAGGTTATCTCGCCTTTAAAGGCCTTGAAGATGCTGTTTTTTTCGACGAGTGTAATCGAAATGTCAAACCCGGAATGAAATTTAGATAAGTCCTAGGCATACGTCTTTTTAAAAAAGCTTACCGATGTTTCCCTGCATATCTGCAAGAAAAGTCACGACCTATCGAAACACATCTAAGATATACAAATAGTAGAAAGTCAGTGACACATACACAAAACGAACTTTTTAAATAGTGGCATGTTTTCTACAACTTTACAATGAAAGTTTTCCGCGTATGTGAATACTTGTTTAATTAATTAATTTGTATTAATTTGTAACTTGTTTAATTAATTTGTACAAAATACTTTCAAAAGCACAGCGGTCTTTTGTTTAACTATTTCAGGTCTGAACAAAATATGTAATATGTTTATCCATTCGAAATTTACTACGCATCAACTTAAAAAAATACACCTGCAAGCTGATTTTTCAACATTATCATTTCTGAAAAATTTTAAAGATCGTTTTACGACTCATTTCAAACATTGAGGCGAAGAAGACCTGGAAGCTCGAGACCTTAAAAGTTGTCGACATCGTCAAGATTTTCAAAAACTGGTCTAGAAACACATGTTGAGACCCGTCACAGACAGGCCGGTAACTAATGGGAGGACGCAGGGGGTTTATGCCCCCTGGAATAATTTTCGCCACCCCCTGAAAAAATGTGTGCGTGTAAACTCAGATTGTATGCATAACCGTTGTTTGCGTACGTGCCATCGATATAGAATTTGGTCCGCCCTCAGAAAACTCTTCGCCCCCCTGATGTCCCAAGCTGGTTACTGGCCTGGTCACAGACAACAATAAACCTGAACGCGCAAAAGCATTTGTGCTTTACTCGTGTTGGTGATGAGCAAACGTTTGATATAGAGAAGTAACGAATGAAATATACTTCACGCAACACTTCCATTTCTTTTCTAAAAATAGTATTCTTCTATTTGTGTTGCAAAATCACGCCTAAAATTACTGAAATAAGAAACCTAACCGGAATATTGAGACGGCTCCGCACATTGGTATGCTTACCATTTCCTGTGGGAAACTACTGTAGGTAACATAATTTTTACCTATATGCGAACTAAAACGATCTCTAATTGATTATACGAGCGTCAGGGCAACTCAAGATGACATATTCGAGCCAAATTGCATTGTGACGTGTAATGTGATTGACAACCTATACTAGCTACAATTCGGGACGAGAACGAAGAAAATAATCACTGAAACTAGTGCAAAATCGGGAAAAATCAGATAAAAATAGTTAAAAATCAGGTAAACGTACGTAAAAAAATGCGCTCCTCCTCGGCTGTTCTTTGTTTCATACCGTCTGCCACTGTTGAAGCTAAATTCTCTGAAATCACTGCAAAACAATTGACCTTCAAGGACTTTTGATAAGCTTTCCGAAAATCTATGAGTTATTCATATTCAGAAACGCATACATTACTGAAAATAGAACCAAAGGGGAGGACGTGTATCTGGGGACTCCCTCTGGCTAAATTTTTGCCGAAAAACTTGCGCGGTTTTGGTGCTTTGCAAAGCACATGGGATCTCTAATAATAACTGAATTAACTGCGTTTAGATAAGCGAACTTGTGTCTGCAAACAATAGAACGATACTAAAGAGCGTTTGTACCTGATAAAGCATTAAGGCCTTACTTTGGCATACATTTGGCAACACTTCAGATTCCATCGTAACCTCAGACAGTTTTGAACTTTCCTTGCATCTTACAATCTCTTCAGATGCATCTGAAAAATGAAAATTTAAATCAGCCAATTCACAAGCACAACATGGTCCTTCGTGCTTGCGACAAAAGGGGTTTCTAGTTGAATATGTATATTTGATCCCTATTTTTAATATTTGAAAGTCTGTTTCAACCACAATCTTTCAATTTAAATAAGAGCTACAGATGGCTACCTGGTAGGCAAAATGTATGCTCTGATAAGATTGTATCTTGTTTAGTTCTTGGTTGTGAAAGGATTCCTTTCGATAGACAGCCAACCACAACCTATGTCAATTACCAAAAACGCGTGTACTAAAGATAATACTAAATTAAAAGTAGTTATTAACCTCACCTAAAATTCGAAAAATCTGAAAACACTAGTGTTAAAACAAGTATGGAAGAAAACAATTGTTTACCGACATATCAGTTTTTTTAAAGAAAATGTTAGGTATCCGATATGGACCTGTAGGGACCCGATTTCTCTAATTCTAGGGACCCAATTTTCTCTGATTCTAGGGACCCGAATCGGGTCCTTAAAACACCTTAAAAAAACCCTGGATATATTCATCTGCAAGGGATGCGTTTGAATTATACTGACAAAGCGTTGCAAAAAGCTTATTTTCTTGTCTTTCTCTTAATTTCGAAGTCTCAGTTACTTTTTAGTTTGCTTGGACATAACTGCAAGTTGAAATGTCACTCCAAAGCTGATAACAATGTTTCGTCTGTAAACGTCACGAAAGCTTTTCATCGCGTGATTGTTACGATATATTTTAATTTTGGTTTTCGTTTTATACCAATCTTTTCATAACGTGCAAAAGAACCACGAGGTATTTAAAAAACTAACCTGCAGGAAATTTTCCTGTGGTAGCATTAAAAGAGGACAAAGAATGGCAAATTTGGTCTTTTAGTCCTGGGTTGAGAAAAGGATATTCCTTTTGGACTTGGTCAACCGCTGTTGACATGTGATCAGGATTTTGTTTGCCCACCAGTTGATGAAGAACTTTGAAAACCACATCCATCGTTGGCCGCTTATCTTTGTCTTGATTCCAGCAGCTTTCCATTGTCTCTTTTAACTTTTCAACCAATTCTAGTTCAGAATTGCCGCCCACAGACATTTCAAAAATATCAATGTGGTCGGTTTTCGGTCTTTTTCCATCTTTTATCGCATCGACATACCGATCTCTGATGACCCCCTTGTTGGGAATCTCTCTGGTTAAAACACCATGAATTACAAGGCCATAGCTGTAAGTGTCATGATAGGTTTTCACTCTGCAAAAAGGATCTTGCAAACGTTCAGGAGCTTGATAATATACAGTCGTGTCTTGATCACCCCTGTCTGCTGTCTCTGTGTTTCCAGTGAGATTCACAAGAAGAGCGCTTCCGAAGTCACCGATTTTGCAGCGAAGATCACCTGAGAGCAAAATATTTTCAGGCTTGATGTCTCCATGGACAAGTCGCTTTCCATCCTTGTTCTTGTGAATGGCCGCCATTCCACTTGCAATGTCTGCGCAAATCCTTAATCGCAAAACTACGCCTAATGGAACACGATTATAACGGAAGAGAAGTTTTCCTAAATTTCCTCCCGGCATGAGTTCGGTAACCAAGCCAATTGATCCTTCCCACAGGGTACAACCATAAACACGAAGGATATTTTCATGCTGAACTCGCTGCAGTGCTTCCAGTTCGCGCCTGATCCTAAATTAGAACAAATTGAAATATAGTTTATTTTCATCTGCTTCTTGCAACACTTTAAAATTTTGAATTTTAAAAACAAGTAACATGAACACTAAAGCAGAGAGCTCAAACAAAATAAACTTGCAACATGTCGCAGTGATGGGCAAGGATTGTGAATAAAAATCAGGAAGTTTAAAAAGCTCTAACAATCAGACCATCAGGTTCCTAGTCAAAGATAAAAACCAAAAAAGTGTATTATCTATTCCGTGTAAAAAGAACCGGTTAGGGCCAGTTGACGCCACAAACTATCTCCACGTTCAGCTTATCATTCAAAGACAAGCAACACGTTTTCGTGTCTTAGCCTCAAATCCATCGTGGTTTGTTATAATATTAAGGGGGTGCCAATATAAAAACAGTGAAATTACTTCATGAAAACTTCATGCTTTTTATTGGTTTCCTAACCAGAAAAGCTTGCGAATCATATGAACACACACATGTATAAGTATATATATTTTTAGTAACAAAAGTTGGCACACTTGTCCTGTTTAAAAAATTGCTTTAATTTTACACTTTACCACTTCTGTGACGTTCAAATAATTACTGTCCAACATCCTCTGCCGGCGCAGACGTTTTGCAAACAAACTTACGAAAGTTGTATTATTAATGAAGGTTATAAAAACGTTATGACAGGATCCATAGCTCATTCACTTGTATACTACGGCTACCAAAATATTTTGCTGAGTAGACAGTTTTGACAAAATTTTAATGGTTCGTGAGATGGACCAATACATTCTTAACATTTTTAAAACCTACCATTATACATTTGGAAAAAAGAAGTTAAAGGTGAAGAGACCGAATTTCTTTAATAAGATTTGATCACATTTTGTACAGTATTTAAACCAGTTATTTATTCCATCGGACCTCTGGTGAACATAAGATACAAGAGATGATTAAATAGTTTATATATTTATTGACCAGTATAATAATACGTTGTCTGACATAGACTGCTATTGGAGGTATATCCATCGAATATTAATCTTAAAAGCAAGGTTACCTATTCTACCGGAATAATGCAAAACAGAAACATGAATTAATTCGAGTCATAAACTGAATTCATGAACGGTGCAGGGTGTCCACTTCAGTGGTGCACATTATCACAAAGACTCCTTGGTTTTCAATGTCATTTGCTGTAAACTAACATCTCTTATCAAACCGAAAGTTTTTTTAAATGAATGATAAGCACGTATCTTTTGTTTATGAACTATTCTGACGGTTTACAGCATTTAATCTGTTGGAAAAACTGCGTGTTTCTTTCTTAAGTTATTTTGAAACATGCATTTGTGCTATCCATTAGAATTTTAGCACACAAATGAAGTTCAAGACTTCAACCAAAACAATGAAAACATCATCAACACCTTTCTGCGGCTTTTCACTGCGCTGCAACTAACCGTATTGTTTAAAATTCTTTTTGCAGCAAATGTAGTTCTATCATATTAATCGGATAAAAAACGCATAATCCTACCAGTCATATGCCGGAAGTTTGCTAAGTTTGGCACTTTTATAGAGGCTTCATAGTTTTGAAACGATTTAATGTTTCTTTTTAATAATAAAACTTATTGCACAAAACTGCAATGCACCCACTTTGTTTTTATTACCAATTTTCTTCCCAATTCATCCATTTGCACTCATTGTGCCCAAATTACCCACTTTCTTTTTACCGCCTCTCTGAGAAATTGCAACGATTGCGGAACGATCATACCGCTCACTTTAAAATTAAAACTTGTGTACAGGTAAAAATATTCAGCCTTTCCATTTGCAGAATGTAATTCAGGAATTAAAATAATCTCGGGGCTTCACTTTGCTAAAACTGAGCTTGTAACGCTGCTGAAAACAATTGAATGAATGCACATGGTATTCTATCTCCACCAAACAAACTCGGGGATTTTTGTGAATTAAAGTCTTGAAACAAAAAAGTTAAAAACAAGGATAGCAAGGAGAAAACTCTCAAGGATATACTGGAATATTATGTATTACTGCTGAAAGACAAGATTTTCATCATTGTTTCCTTCATTCGTCGGATAACACTTGGCTGCAGTCCAACCAAGTGAGTCGGCTGATCTGGCAAAACTTTGATGGTAAGTACAGCGTACTTTACCATACGAACCAGCTCCACAATTTCCTTGGCTTGCTTTCATACACAAGAATTCGTAGGGATTGAAAAGCTTGAGTTTCACCTACAAAGTAATTCTAAGTTAGCGTTAGTTCTAGTAACAGAAAGTAAAGCTTGAGAGTTATCTTTCCGTATTTGCAGAAAAGTATGAAAATATTTGTATTAATTTTACGGCAAAAGTCGAATCAAAGAAAGCAGGATTTTAAGCTGTATTAATGTTTTTGCACATTCATACTTTAAAATGCGGCAATATGCAGTTGGTTGAATTATAATGTATTACCTTTATGCAAACATACAAGCAGCTTTGAAATGTGTTTTGGTCCAGGTAGCTGAAGTTTACTCGCAAATTTTAAATAAATTAAGCAGGTGTATTGATACGATAGAGGTAAGAGGTTGCATTGCATTGTGTAACGTCTTCACTCCCACACGGAAGGCGCTAGACTTTGAACATGCACCGCAGTAACAAGGAATACACAAATACATGAAAGAAGACGAGGATATATACGTGGCGGCAGGAGAGAGTATAGACTTGATGGCGCTAATAGATTTACTTTGATGAAACACAAGCTTATAAGATACACGCATGAATGACGCCATCATGATTATTATAATGTAGTACTGCGATGACTTCGAAGTATATCGATTTATGAAACATATGAGGGAGTGGGAGGCTGCCAAGGACCAGGGGTCATTGGGGCTGCAGACCTCCCAAGGACGAAGCTGCTAATAGTGTAAAGGGAAAAGTGTTTAAAAGTCTTTTGCTCTGGGTATGAAATGTAATATGTGCAATGCGGTTATATGGTTTATTGAAGTAGAATGTGCTGCAGGCAAGGTCAAGCCGCCAGTAGAAAGTGGTTTAGAGTTGCCACATTAGACATTTACTGTTTTCACACATTTAAAAATATTCGTGAATGCTAGAGAGGAAATGCATCAAAAGTTATTAACTGGTGCAGCACTGTATTGGTTTCACGAGATTTAAGCAGGTTGAGAACTAGTCGTGCAATCATGCACTGCAGTAAAGAATTCGCTGTCAATGTATGCACGAGAACGGAAATTCGCAGTTCAATAGGCATGTGGTTTGCTTTGCATCTATAGACTAAAGGCATCCCATTACTTCATACACTGGTTTGATGTGACCAATTTTTGTGAACGCAACAAAAACCAAACGATGTAATATATAACGGAGATACTTCATGATTTGAAAGTTTCCAGTGTAACAGCGCTAAGTAATTAAATCAATCCACTTGGTTTGTTTACACCAATAAATAAGAACACAAATCACGTTTCTAGCAGCCGAGTAATGCATATATCTTATACTCTGCCGAAAAAAGTGCCGAACACGTTTTATTTTTTATTTCTGAGGGAATTCTTGACCAGATTTTTATTGCACTATATTTTATCATTTTAGCACCTGCGTTCGAAGGGTGCTTTTGGTAAAGCAAATTGTCAAGTTTTGATTTGCCTCGTATTATACGGATGAACATCTTTTTAATGAGTTTAAAATAATGTTTCAGTAAAATCTTTCACTGAAAACTATTTCGTATGTTTGCGTTTGTCTTGATTATACGAACGTTGGATTTTGTAGCAAATTGATGTAAAGTTCAGCAAAACGTGAACAACACTGTTATTGTAAAATGGAGTCCTTACACCCACCTCTTTCATTTCTTCCATGTTTGCCAATATGGCAAATCTTTGTAGTAGCGGTGTGTAGTAGTAGTATATTGGTTCGTTTGTAACGAAATAATGGTTCACACAGTCAATATAGATCATACAGCATTGAGTAAAATATAAGGCAGAAGCTATAGCATGTTTTAAGAGCAACGTTCTAAACAAGCAACAACGTTTACTGGTTCCTTTGCCACAAAGGATCGGTGAAAGACTACGAGGTCATCTAGTCCAGTGCTCTTCAACCTTTTTCGTTACGGTGCACCCTTAAAGATGTTGTGACGAACTCATGCACCCTATTTACTCAACTACTTAAACTCATGCACCCTAATTAATGACACTTCCCCCGTGTCCCCCACGTAATTGCGCCCATGTCTGTAAGTACCCTGGCCTAAATAAACAAGTACCCTAATTCAGTAACTCAGCTACATAATTCAATTGATAATTATAACAATAATCATCTAGATACAACAATTAGCCTAATGTGGTGTGATGCTCATGCACCACACTTTAGAATCTGCAAAGTCTCGGTTAAATCCTGAAAGTCATTGGTTGGTTAATGGTTCATTTTTGCTAACAGAAAGTTTTTGTAAAAATTA
>JGI24022J15233_10006583_pt1 | contig 12625 bp, 7 predicted proteins | sample Ectturendosymbi2_FD_15233 | JGI IMG/M metagenome (IMG submission 15233)
GATGTCTGCTACACAGGCTTGACCTAATGTAGCTGAAGTTTTGTGTCAATCTAAATAAAATTTTGGAAGTTATTCGATTTTTAGTGATGACCGTTTTTTTTGGTGTCACCCTGTATATGAAATACGAGCACTTTGAACCAATGATGCAAGTGAAAATGTGTGTATCAAAATATATGTGCGATAAGAGTGTTTTACAAAAACATTTGTGGTGATGTATAAATATATATATATATAAAGCAACGTTCAAGTTTTCCTATGAATAAAATATAATGCAATTCGTGTATAAAATAATATGTATAAAAATGTGCGATACAAGAGTTTTGCAAAATTGTGATTTCGTAAAAAAATGTGTATAAAAATGTGCCATTCAAGAAGTTTTGCAAAGAGGTGTTTTATGCATACTGTGCGAATGTATAAAAATAAAAATGAAAACGATACAGTAAGTTTCTGTTTCTCTGTCCAGTTTTTATTGTTCGGTTCCCAGCCCCGATATTAGATTTCAATGTTTACAATACGTCAAAACATAGTATTTGATTTTAGCTGTAAAAGAAACACGCAATTAACTGACAACAAGCAAATAAAGAGCAAAGACACCTACACCTGAAGGAACGGAAAAGTTTCCAGCAAGACTTTGCAATAAACGAATGGACGAATCTTGTCTTTTGTTCTTCATGATGATACGCACTAACTGATGTTGCAAACTTGTGATATCAATAGCACTCTTCCGCAAGATGGTGTCGTGGCTATCCAGCCTCAAGCCATGGTTTCTCACTTCATCGGCTAAGTGCACAGAATGGCTTCCTCCTGGGCCAAACATGCGAAAACAGGTAATTGAATGAGTAATAAAACTTACCAAGCAAGTTTCTTTTTGCATATCACTGCGATTAGGATAGCTTAGGGTAGTGCAGGGGTTCCCAACCTGGGATACATGTATCCCTATGGGTACATTTGCCTATCTGAAGGGGTACATTTAAGGTATAGCAATAGAAAGGAAAAAAGGTTTATATATTTTTTATTTCCAAATATTTATACATATATCAGTGAACATTATTTTCAAAAACAAATGAACTTTGAAATTAACCGCAACAAATTAATTCTAAGGCATAAAAACGGAGTCTACTTCTATGGTTTCAAAAATCTGAAAGTTCTAATAAAATTTCAATGGATTTTTGTTATTTAACCCAGCCTTTTTGTTAGAGGAAATTTTACAGGTACATGTTCATGTGTCGAAATGTTGAAGGGGTACATGATCAGAGAAATGTTGGGAACCCCTTGGCTAGTGTTTCCCGAACTGTTTTTGAGTGTCCCAAATTTGAAAAACTTAAATTCTGTAAGTACTCGCAACACTAGCACACATACCACCTAAACTTAGAAGCGTGTGTACACAATCTTCCGAAAATCAATCATTAATAGATGAGAAGCGAAACATTTGCAATAAAAAATTATATTCATAAACATGTTTCAATGACTAATAGGAAGAATGTGCTTGCATACTGTCTACAAGCTTTCGAAATGTCTTCTTCGTACTTAAACACAATCGCAAGTCATGTTAAATCAACGAACGTCCACCCGATTTTGATACTTCGTTTCCAGTGCGCTCATTGCACTAAATCCTGATTGACAAAGTCAAGTTGCCGCAGTTGGAACCAGCCATTGAACAACACACGGATACGGTCGGATAAGTTGAACACATAGAAACCCAAAAATTTACTTTGCTGAAACGTTTGGATATTTTCGTTTGAAAGTCACAAAATTAATGCAATTTTCTATTTCAGCCGTCATATCCAGAAATTCTTCTGCAACATGGAGAGGTAGTTCAAGCAGATTCGTGACTGCAAATAAATCGATTATCCAATCATTTCCTTTGATAGGCGTCAGAGTCTCACCACAGTGCTCAAACTTGTGTAAGCTGCTCAGTGTCTCCGCTTATGGCTTTATGACATCCACTTTCTTGTCGGAGAAACAGTTTTTCAGTGAACATGCGATCCTCATCTTGAGTCACATAACTTTTACGAGCCACGTAACTTCTCCACAAACTGAGCTTTTTGTGGTGAGCGATTATCTTTGCAGTGCGATCCATCGCTTCTTTTTCCGTGAGACTACATAGCTATCTGTACCACGCATCAACTCAAAAGCAAAAATTTCACTCTATAGCCTTTATATCCTGAACTTAAATCTATAGATGAAAGTAGTACTCTGCATGAAATATGCAACTCCACAACCGTAATAATTTATGATATAGCTTGTTAGTGATACAACTCTGTTGCAGTTTCATAAAGCTTGTAAACAATTTTTAACAGCAACCTTTCCTGGATGTTTTACATCATTTCCTTTGGAGCTGTCTAATCAATTTTTAAATTCTTGAAGATAGACTAAGCATTACCCAGTGGGCACACTATGCTGATATGTTTTCAGTATGTTTTGCCGTAGTTTCTTACCATTTAATGTCAGGCTGCTTCCAGATATTCCGTGTCTTGTAGGGAGATCCCGCACTTCATGTAACTCTGTAGTGGCTGAAAACAGACGCATGAGAGGTGAAGAGCTGCCGGCCGCGTACGAAAATTTTTCATAAAAATAAACAATGAAATTAAGACCAATAATAAAGAAAACTTTACGAAATTGATTTCTGATAAAGATGCGCGAATCCCGTATCTGGATCTTCACGAACAATGCTTGCATTGCGAAACCAGAGAAAAAAACTCACAAAAATTCAAGCAACAACAATAGAAGCATTATCAAAATTCTAACCTTACCTCTACGCACTTGTGCTGACAAGACTACAAAAGTACTTATAAATAATATATTAATAATAAATTCAGGGGAGCACCGGAAATTCGCAACAACATAACAGAGCGGACATAGGATGAATGCCTCGACGTTCCAAATCAACACACACAAGAGATCACCACAGAGGACATCAAGAACAAGTCGAAGAAAATGGCCAACTGGAAATTAACCGAACACGACAGCGTTAAAGACACGGGATGGAACATCTCATCAGCCCACGGAAGAATGACGCAGCAACTCCAAGACATCCTGGGCAATCCCAACAACATACCATCGTGGATCACTACTGTAAGGAGTGTGTTCACACAAAAGGACCCACGGCAAGATACCAAACTCGCAAGCTGCAGACAATGTACCCCAGTAAACGCGTATAGCAAGCCACCAGTGTTTAGAAATTAAATAGTCGGAGCAACGAAAAAAGCAAACGTCCGACGACCGAAACTGCAGGCGTGATACATCAAGATCGGCGGTCGTTATTTTTCAAAAGTGCGTTCGCAGCAATGTGACTCAATCAACTCAAGACGAGGATTTTTACGAAGCTGGAACATCGAGTCTCGCTGTCCGTTCGGCTGAGATAAAAAAATTGTACAAGATCAAATCACCGAGCGAGGTTCACTGCCTCTCGTGGGGACGAGGTGGATATTGCAAGTCGTGTAACGCTGCTAATCTCAGAAAAGCTAACTTTGTGACAGTTACCGCCAACTGCAGGTCGAAAACGGAGATAACGTTTTGGCAAGAGCACAAGAAGAAACTTCTTATATTGGAAATTGCATGCAGTCTCAAGGTTGGTGGTTACCAATGGCGTCGTGCCTTTTGCCTCACTCAAGTTTTGAATAATAATAACGTCCAAAATCAAACGTTCCAAGCGTACGAGACGGGGAGTCTGTGAGGCGGTCGTTTTTTGGCATTCCGTGACTCCAAGAAGTCGCTGACCTAGTTTTTGCTCTTCATTTCGTTTCAGAGAAAATTTATGGAAACTCACTAAAATTTTGTTAAATTGCCTGACGGCATCCCAAATTTCTTTTAGCACAACGCCGCTCTCATTTGCTAAATTAAGTCAGTTTCCGAGATTGAGCCATCGTGCGTCATGCACTTCATCTGCTCATATTTACTGCCAAGTTATGGTCTATTAAACCAATTAATGAAGTTCTTGTTCTGGTTTCATTGCACTACTGAAGCAAATCAAGTCTATTCCTCCATAGTCCATACCAGTTAGCGACTCCAGTCAACCAAGCACACTTGCGGAACGCAAACGGTTCCAGTAATTAGAGAAAAAAATTATATAACGAATTCAGAATGTGCATCTACTTTATTGTATTTATCTATCTCTTTGCTTTGCGTGGATTGCCTTCACCGTTCCAGTTAACTCTATGTTTTAGATAAAAGCAACCCAATAGATGCGTTCGCTGGTCCCTCGTAGTGTAACGGATAGTCAACACATGTCCGACGCAAAGCTGCTGTCCGCCATGCACAGCGTGACGTGACTGCAGATGCCGCTCCCGATCTTGTCTTCGTAAATTTTTCACGCAAGATGCTATGAATCAAAATTGATTATGTAGTTTTGAACTTGTGAGAAAAGGAAATTAGTTGCGAAAAAGACATATTCATCAAGTCGATAGTTTCGACGAAAACGATGTTTTCTAATGAACAGCTGCTTTTTTCAAAATATGAATTACCTTGAACAGATATTGAAACCGAGATGTTTTAAGTCTACCTGTATAAAACTACGCATACAAAACATTACGCAAACGGTGTCCTGGAAAACTAACCAACTCAGCTTGAGTAAATATTACAAATTACCACGCAAAGCTACACAACAAACACAAACCAAATAAGCCATTAGCGGCAATCTAGCTGCACAAGCAAGGTTGTTCTAACATCTCTTGATGTCTTGTTAAAGTACCTCGGATTCGCAACCGTGACTGAAGTAATCTCGACTGACCGCAAAGTAGTTGCCATAATTTTTCGCGGCACAAGAATCTCTGCAGAAGGTTCTGAAGAGGTTTTGCGCCATGTTCCTCATATAGATCTTTTGTTTAAAATCTTGATGACTTTAATTGTTTCATTTTAGCAAATGAACCATGGCGCGCTGAAGTCGATCCATCATTCTCCAGTGTACCTCAGACGCTTACGTGCGGTTTAGTTGATTTGACTGAGACGAACAAGCGTGTTTAGTTTTGTGATTTTTGCGATATTTCATTACTAAAAGAAAAAGTATAGCTAAATTTTCAATAGTTGGACGTTTCCTTGCTCTAGTAATTCACATTCGTTAGGATTTAATACGTGCAGCGGATAGTTTTTTAAGCGACAGCGCACAAAAAAATGCAGTGACTTTACTATTTACTTCAGTTTACAGAATCCAATATCACTCACATTCATCAAGAATATTCGCCTTGCTGCGTATCTGGCGAGAATTTACAGCGCTTTCCAAAGTTCGCAAGTCTTCCTGAAGCTGAGCAAGGTTTGTTTGCAAGTTATTGATTTCTTGAGAATTCTCCTCAGCTGCACTACCGCGTGGAGCATTATCTTGGATCCGATTTTGAAGATGTCGAGAGTGTTCTGAGCAACGAGGCATGTTACTTATCGGCAGATATCAAATACGCCAACAATTTTGAAAAAGATTTCGGATGAAGCTTTCGCATTCGGCAATGACACAACTGGCATATGCAAGACAGAACCGAGGTATCTGTGTGGTACGCGACAACGCGATGAATAAATTAACGCACATACTGTACAACTTAGACGCATCTTGCAATGGCGAACCCTGCAGTGACAATTAGGCAGACTTCTGAAAGCACTCTAAATGCCAAATTTTCGTTACCATATATATACATATANATACCTAGAGAGAAAGAGAGAGCAAAGGTACCTCAAAAGGGAGGACGGACGTGAAGCAGAGCAGGTAATTCATCTAATGAGTAGCAATACGCGTAATATATTCTATCGCAAACCTAGAGGTAGCAGTGAAAGTGCGGTGAACTAGCATAAAGGATAATGGACAGAAGCGCATGTGTACGATGGTCCACTTGCGCCATGCAAACATTTTTGCATCAAAAAAATCACTCTAAAAACATAGGTCTTCGCAAAACTAACCTCTTTTGTGAAATAAATTTAAAACAAAATTTTTTCACACAAAACAGTATTTTTCAAAAAGGTTATTTTAATTGACAATACATTTCAAAAAAGGTTATTTTAATTGACAAATGTATTGACATATACAATTTTTTGATGCGCCCAAGTCCGCCAACAAAGTATTTCCACTGAAAGTTGCAAATAAGCAATGTAAATTCATCTGCTGCGTGTTTGTTTCTTAAAGCATTTTTTATCTGACAAATCATCGCTAACCGTGTTTTTATATGTTCCTTTGGATTCTCTCAACGAAATCTATCTTCTTTTACGGTAATCTGCTAATCAAGCCTAACCTATCAAGCGCTGGAAAATTGGAAGCAATTCTTTTTACTAACATCAGAGCTATCCAGTTCTTCAACTATCACATTTTAAAGCCTATCTAATTCCGGAACAACAATCATTCTGATGCAAGTTACGAATTGTAAAGAACAGAACTGTGCTACAAAGTCTGCTACGAGTGTTGTTGCAGTCATGCATGATAACCTTGCCTAACGCTTGTGGTCTAGTGTTCCACCTCCATCTATCACATCTATCCACTGTACTTAGACTAATCTAAGTGCAAGGTGGCGAAAGCTTGGTTAGCTGAGGCGGCGATAGCTCAGTGGTAGTGTCCGCCTGTTGGTTGTCTAAACCATAGAGTGGTTGACCCGCGACCACCGAGTGAATCGCCGTAGCGCTCGTTGGTCAAAGGCGTTCACCTCCCCGGCAAGAAGCAAAAATACGGCTTCGGTCTGCCGCCAATTGCCGTCACCAAAATAAAAAAGTCAAATTACGCAAGGTTTCTATCAGTGCCACGCAGTTTGTAACTTCCAAAAGATGATTTTCTATGACGCAGCAGATGAATTTACAACGTGGTTTGGTTTATTCGCAAATGTCAATGTGAAACACTTGGCGAAATTGGGCTCAGAAAAAAAATTCGTCATGAAAATTTTTTCTTGGCAGAAATATTTTCGCAAAATAATTTTTTTCAAAAAGTCTTTTCCAGATTCAAACGATTTCCCATTTAAGGAAAGTTTTTTGAAAAATTAATGGTTCTTTCGTTCATAAAAATAAATTTTCACAGTGATTTCTTTGATTGACCAAAAATTTTACATGGTGTAAACGGGCAACTATACGTGTGTTTCGAACTAGGATATATAGCGTCAGATATCGAAAGCATACCAGGAATGAGGTCATTATGAGTGAAATTCGCGCATGCATACTAATCACCCACATATCCATCATCACAATATTCAAATCATAATGAACGATTCAGGACAAACTGCAAAAACACTGAAACGGGATAAGAAAGAACGGCCCTAAAACGACTTTAACGTGGATTTTTCAGTTACACTCATCGTGCAAGTATTTTCATNTAAACTGTTTCTTTCAAAATAAATCATGATGCTTTAAGTCAAGTCCGGTAAAAATGTGATTTTTCGACACTACTTCACTAAATCATCTGTGATGATATAATCGCCTATCGGTTTTGTTTTCGCTGATACTTGTGGTTGTTTACAGTGATATGGCACTATACGCATAAACATACGTGCATGAAATTAATAGGCACAGCAAAACCACGCAACCTTATCGTGATATACTTTGTCAACAACCAGCGTTTTTGCACCACGGCGTGTTTTCTGCTGAAGAATAATCAGAGCCCCTGGTCCAAGATACAAGCAACATCTTTTCGGGTCCATCTAGAAACTACAGTCCTATACTGGGTCTTACTATATTGCATGCTTACTGCTGCTTATACTAAACCACAGGTCTATAAGCGGTTCTACAGCATCCTACCAAAACACAAATCCCTGGCAGTCATGTGGGATCTACCGCGGCTTAATGGGGTTTACTGCGGCCTAACAGGGTCTTGCGCAGCCTACTGAAATACCTGTTCTTTAGTAGACCGCCGTAAACTCCTGTTGGCCCATTGTTTAGTAGGCCGTTATAGGCATGCAGGTTTTAGATAAACCGATATCTTTACCAGTGTTTCATTCCAGTTCGATAAAGTCTTGGACATCTCCAGCAATAGGAAATGCTTACCGTAATGGTTAAGGTGTGCCCTTGTGGTTTAATTGCGGCAGACGCAGGTTCACCATATAAATAAAGAATACTTAGACAACAAACAACAGACCTGATATCCGTCTGTTTGAGTCACTGAGCGACGCTTCGAGCCGTTCCAGTCTTCTGTCAGTTGCACTCTTCCATCTTTTAAGACTGCTCACATCGACCACCAGCGTTTGAACGCGGGTGTTAATTTGCTCCATGGTTCTTCGCAGATACACTCCGGAGTTACTGTATTGTCTGCTGTACAACTGCAATAAAAATGCTTTCGCTATGGAGCGCCGTTTGTACAAAATAAATATCGGGTTATATTGGGCACATTTTTAAGACGAAGTTCTAAATCGGATAGATATAACACATCAACTGTTATATCGGACAGATATGTAGTGTGAGAACGTAGGCAAGGCGGATTAGTTTGGAAAATATCTTTCGACCAAAGGTCACGCTTTGAGATATACCTGCTGACCATTAGTGCTTTAAAATCGGACAGATGTCATTCACTGAGTGCTGTAAACAGATAAAGCGCTCAAGCGTGGCCAATTTGTCGAATGCAACTTTCCAACCAATCACCCTGGCCTAAGCTCTCTCGCTTCAGCGCTACAACTATCTGCTAAGTCACTGGGAAGGCCCTTTGTTTTTGATATACAAAATACTGCTTACTTAAATATTAAATGGAAAAGTTTCTAAACAGGGTTTAGACTTACGTTTGATGGCGATTTTTGTTAATACACACAGTTAAATGTCATTTGGTGAAGTGACCAACCAGCTGGAATTACCTGCACTATGCACTTTTTCTTGCAGCAAAAAGCACTAGGTCTTCGAAAAACTTGACGAATAAATCACGACCAGCCACTGGCAAAATTAATTTGATTTCAAAACCGACCCCTATGCACTGCGACGACATATACCCAAAATGCTTTGCGTGCAGTACCTAAGATTAATTGAACGTGCTTTACGGAATTCATCCTTAACTGCTTTTAGTGTTGATTAATTTCGTTTTGTTAACAGAGCGGGAGTGGTATCAGGACAACAGCCACCTGGACAACTGCCACCCAGACAACTGCCACCTAGGATAATGTGTTTCACACATCATATACGAGCTATCAAATCCAGTTCACACTATCGCGTTGCGGCACCTAGAGGAGTTCTCACAGCACGGCGGTTGGGAACCGCTTTGCTGCGGTATTATTGTTTCGATACAGTGCTGCCAAGGTGAGTTACAGCTTGCAACATTGCTGTTGTTGCCATGTAACTCACAGATCAAAAACTAAGGTAAAGCAATACACAGAACTTAAAATGCCCGGAAGTAAACAGGTTTGATGAGTGCGTGGAATGAATACGATGCAATTTTATGCAAGACAGAATTGTGTTGTGAAAAAAGATGAAAAGCTCATAAAAAATTAAGGACGTCACTGACTTGAGAATGCTTATGAAGATGTAATGACATCAATACGACATTCTCCACACAACAGCATTAAAGCTGAAGTGAAGGTTCCTAATAACTGGTTAGAGAACGAAAAAACGTTTGTTATCAGGATTTCAAATTTTTTCACATGAAAGCAGCAACATGTGGAGTTCAAATGGCTTTAATAGCAATAAACGTAGAGCATTCAATATGTCCTGGATGGCAGTTGCCAGAACAGGCAATTTTCCTACGTGGGAGATGTCCGGGTGGAAGTTGTCCAGTGGTAGTTATCCAGGTGGCTGCAGTCCTAGAACCGGCGCGAGCAGTGATGTGAGTGGCCATGGTCGTGTATTTTAACGAGGGCAATGAGTTCTTTTGCATAATTTTCTAGAAAATTGCACGGCCAACAAAAATGCATGCCTCTTGGAAAAATGTTATACAAGCTTTCTGCGTGAGACCATTTTCAATTCGTATTCACGCCGTTTTCCTTAATGACATTTTCAGTCAAACCTGCTCTTCAATTAAAAGCTTATCAAGTGTAATTGTAACTTCGTTATCTACTGGTCTGTGTTGGACTAACTCACCGCAAGTTATTTGTTACAAAAATACGCCACGAATATACATCCAAGCGAATTGTGGTCTTAAGTCAGCTTTTAACCTGAAGTGGGCTTTTCTGCAGCAAATCTGAGCGAATCGTCGAAAGTTTGAAATGACATGCATTAAAAACTTTTAAAATGTTCTTATTAGAGGAAGTGCATTCGTTTCAAATGCACCAATATATCTCGTTGGAGATTTTCGGTCCATTAATTTTCACCATGAGTGAATCAAACACTTCATTTAACGACTTTTTAAGTTCGAGTCCATGTTAGGAGAGCATTGGTGAATACTGTCGGCTAACAACAAGAACGACGTAGTTCTAATTAGGTAATATTATAGTTATTTTATGAAAGAATCTTTAGCCTGCTTTCTGTATTAATATGTTTTGTATTAATATGCTGTATTTATAAAGAGTGATAAATGTATAACATGCAGTCAACGACGTTCTAATGCAGTCATTGAATGCAGCGTAGCTCTAACGCTATTTACGTTTGATACAACTGATGTTTCAAAAGGTAGTTCACTTTTTCAACCCATGTGACTGGTTTAAAAATATATCTATAGTCTGTCCTCGTGCTTAGCGTAATAAGAAAATTTATCAGAGATTATATTGAAACATGAAGCGAAAACGTCGGTCGGGATTTCACTTGTGGGTATGCACACATGCCTCCCTCGAGTCGTTACATCAAAAACATCCCAGTAACTTGATGCTTCAATTAATTGGGTGTGGATCCCCAAGTGATGCTACAATGTTGTTTGACTCGTCACAGCTATGGAATGCGAAAGTAACATGAAAAATGAGCAAATGTTTGGGATGAGTCATATGACAAAAGCAGAAAGCTTCACTGATGTTTGGTAACGAAACCGTACAAATAAACAAGGTAAATATTTACAATTATTGGCATTTTAAATGAATTCATGCATGACAGTTATGCCCTACTGCCTTCTAGCAATTTGGGGTTGACGCACCAAGCACAAGCATCCAGCAACACATTGACGCGCTGGCAAATGTTTTTCAAAAACATTCCAAAAGCTGATCGTTTTTGGTGTTTGGGTACGGGTCAGCTATTTGCAAGTCATCAACATGCAGTACCGATTAGTTTGAACTCTCATGACATTTAACACGCAGAACGAAGTGTGCTACACATCGAGATACGCACAGCAGCATCGACGACTTTCTCTTCACTTTCACTACACTGTGTGTATAGGCAGGTACGTAATGGTGATAATAAAGTACCGAAGGACGTTGGTATGTACCAATGAAGTTCGTCAGAGCCTGCACACCGTGCCAGCGTGTAAAAGTATGACGATATACTTCTACACAAACGCGGTGCTAATTAGACTCGTTAGACCGTTTTTACCTTCGCAAATTTTTTTAACAAACCCGCAAAGAACATTGATAGTTGCAACTTGCTGAAATTTAATTCACTGCTTTCTCTGCGTTTGGGCAAAGGACACACAGAGTAAAACAATTTTTGTTGGAGAAATTCATTAAAGCTTTGGTCTGAAGCTTTGCACTCGAGTCTGTGCCACATTGAAGTCATCGGGTTCATGACCTTCTGAACGCAACCGCCACAAAAAGGGTAAGAGTAGAATAAAAAACCCTTGTATCAGAATCGGGCAAAATATACCTAACGCAGCATTGCTTGGAAATGCAAAGTTGCCAAAAATAAACCTTAAATTAGTTTATCACTGACAAAGACGACAAATACTAAGATGAAAAGCTTTTGTACAAATCCTTTATTTAAGTAAAAAACAGCAGCTTTGCCACCTTCACTTTTCACCACATAAGGTTGTTTTTTAAATTGGAGACCTGTCTCAAAGTGGGTGACATTCTCGTTGAACAATCACCACCGCTCGTTATAAACGGTTGGAGCATCAGCAGGTATCGCATGACGTGACCAAAACATCAAGAAATGACACATTTTATATAGATCGATAGAAATACCGAATAGTTTGGGTTTCCAGATGGTGTCCATCTCGGTCGTCGCCTCAGCTGAGCGAGTTCTCTTTGCAATTCATCCTAAGCAATGTAAATAATTTGTTGAAACTTTCACTTGGCAAATGCGACAACTTCCATCAGGTCAACAGTTAGGAAATCGTGCTTGTACATCTGGTGTTATGTTAAATCAGCAACAAGAGTATTTAACTAAAACATCTAAAACGTGTTGCTTGGGGCATTTGAACCTACGATTCCACACGAAAATGCAAAGACTGGCCACAGATTTTTAAATCTATGTGGCTCTTGACTTTCACCACATACTTCCGCACAATTTTGTAGTAAATGGGAATATTTTGTCAATTATTCTATTTTTATTAGACGGTGCAAACAAGTGCATGGTACATAGTAGACCAGGGGTCTCAAACACTCGGCCCGCGAGGGCGTTTTGTGGAGTCCGCGATGCTTTTCGGGAATTTTGAAATACTGTATTTCAAATTGACGTTGCCAAATGCCTTGGAAAACGATGCCGCGAAATAAATGAACCAAAGCTGGATGATACCAGTGCGGTTTTCATCCTGGCCATACAGACCAACTTTTCACTCTCCAACAAATTTTTGAGAAATCTTGGGAGTATGCCAAAAACGTTTACACATATTTTCACGTACTCGAGAAAGCATACGACTGAGTTCCTCGTCAAAAGCTTTGAGGAGTGTTGTGGCTAC
>JGI24022J15233_10006584_pt1 | contig 12625 bp, 11 predicted proteins | sample Ectturendosymbi2_FD_15233 | JGI IMG/M metagenome (IMG submission 15233)
ACATGCGTTGGTGCGTAATGAATGTAACGCATACCTGACAAAGTTAGGTAACGAAATTTTCTGATTCGGCTTATTAGGCGGCAATATGGAAAAACTCTCATTTTCAGAGCTAAAAACTGGCCTCGACTTATTCGTCGGGTCGGCTTATTAGCCGGAAAATGCGGTATTCACGTTCTTTCAAATCACGTTTCGTGCACGAGGCGTTCGGATCCGTGTATCATTGTCTCATTGTCTCGGTGCGGCCACGTGGTGTCTCTTCATCACAAAACCAGACATATGAAATCATAAATTGGATGAATATTTTCCGCAACTTGTTCCAAATCGATTTTTACGCAAACAATTTTTCGCCAATGTTGTGCGCGTAAATCACTTGTTAGATTTATGCTACTTTGTGACGTAGATACACTGAAGCGTACGAGGAACTGGCATCGATTGCCGCTGAATGCCGCGCGCAGTTAGGGAGCGAGGAAAGAAGGATGGAAGAAAAATCCCTGGCACCAGAAGAACTCATGCATGAGCACAAGGTAAGGGTTGCCTTCGCTCGCACTTATTGTCCAGTATTGCGATGACTGTACCCACTTCCAATCGACTTCAACAACTTCAACTTATTTTTCAGTCTTATTTCCAACCACGGTTGGAACGTTTGAACGAACTGCTGAGCAAAATAAACGACATGCGGACGAATTTACCTCGTGCTGCTTCTCACGAGATGTCGCTGCCGAGTGCGGAGGAAATACAAGAGGAGTATGAACGTCTGCTGGCTGCAGAAGAAAGGACGTACAAGTAAGTTGAGTAGAAGCAGGAATATTTTATGTCAAAACCAACCATTTTTTCAAGTTTGGTTACGTTTAGTAATTGCAAATATCTACTACGGATTTCTTCTTGACCAGTGTATTTATTCTGTAGCAAACTAACCCAAGTTCCCGAAAAGCAAAAAGATTTCAAGGAAACATTGGCGAAAGTTCAAGACTGGGTGAAAGTTGCTGAGAATGTTGTGGAATTGATCCACAATCCCTTGGATCCTGACCCTATTAAATTTAAGGTAAGAATGCTTGGTCGTTAGTATTAACTGCTGGGATTTTTTGAGCAGTTTGTCTTCGATGGTTGTCGGTCCAGTTTGAAACTTATGCGCGTGGTTTAACTATCAACTCTAATCTTTTGTGTTACAATTATTGTCTTTTCACATTTAAGGAACTTTCCAGTCAGTTTTTCGACGTCTTGTCGAGACGAGATCAGCACTTGGATGCCCTCGAGTGGCTGAGCACCACCTTGAATCACCTGTCCAAGTATTTGCCGGAATCCGAAGTCCAACAAGATTTGGTAATTCTGTTCGTTTGCTGATGGGGAGTGGTGCATGAGAATAATCAAATTGCTTCATAAATTTATGTTTAATTCTCATCAAACCACGTTATTTAAACTCTTTCATTGGTACAGTGTAGCAGCAGAACATAATATGTTGTGTTAGATGCTTCAGAATTTGCTTCTGTGTTGCAAAGAAGTTAATTGTCCTCTGATGTCTTGATGGGGGTGAAGTTGTAGGAATGCCACAAATTCCCTAGATTTGCTTCAGGGTTATTAGTTAATTGACTGTCTGATCAGATCTGAAGATGGCTTCCCTGCATAAAATTCATTTTTACTTAATTTATTATAAAACTACCGCAATGTTCTTGCAGTTTTGATATATTTGTTGCAGTTTCTGATAATAATCAACTTGAGAGCATTTACTGTAAATCTAAAAAACAGCAAAACTTTGTATGGGTTGGATCTGTTTCGATTCAATGCCACCCACTGGATTTGTAACAGTTGCATCAGCTTCAACAACCTCAACTGACAATGATTGTTGGCAATGCATTCGCTTGAGATCGTGGGATCATTCACTCTACAACTCAAGATGGAAAGTGTGTTTGTCGTCAATCAGACCTGTGCGGTTCTGTTACAAATGCTGGAAAGTCGTGCATGACACTCTCGTCTGGGTTCCTGCTTGGAAATATTTCGGTCACAAATTGATTGTTTGCTGGTTTGACAACGTTTCTGTTTTTTTTTTAAGGAATCTTTATTGACATGGAAAGAGAGCAGCCTGTCAATCATCAACGCATTTGACGTCACCGAGCGACGNCTCCAAGCAACAAAGAGATGCTTCGACTACAAGGAAGATATTCAGGTTGAAAAAGTTATGTTGTTTAATCACTGGAACCTTTCNAATGCTTGTCTTTTGCTATTTGAAAAGAGTTTTATAACGATCCTGCTGTTTTTTTATTCTTCTGATTTTGTGTGAAGTGAAATGACTTGCAAAATGCAATTTTGTTTTTCAAGAAGCAAAGAGTAAAATATTGAAAACTTGTGATCATTTTCGTATAATTTCTTACATTGACCACCGAACGAATTGAATTTTGACACCGAAGGTCACGTGATCAAAGTCGCCGTCTACATTTAAAGAGATATTGTTTGTTTTTGCGATTTGCGAGACTCAACGAAAGTTCAATGCATCTCGTTGAAAATTTCAGGAAACGATGAAATTGATAAAAAAAGAACAGGTCTCAATGGAAAGGATTGTCGGAGAACAGACATCTAAAGCTCTGGATTCGCTGGATGACGCTAGAGAATTGCTCAACGCTTGTGAGGTAAGGGTCAAAGGATCGAATCTTGGGGGTAGGAGTTTGTTATGGGCGGTTACAGTTTGGTTGGATATTATGTTTTTTTTTAAAAACAAACAAACAAGTATTTTTCCTGAAAAGGTTTGTTTGATGTTTCTGAGCTGGTAATGATTTTGTGCGAGTCGGTCTTGCAAGTTAATTGTCTTATGTCGTTAGAAGCGTATATATGGTGCAGTAACAGCCTAAATGTCAAGTTCCTGGTGAAATGCACAGTTTTGTGGGCCGCAAACCTTTATGCTTGTTACCAACTGTTTATTATTGAGAAAGTTTAAGAATCATTTATTCAAAAATTTCATCCGGTCAAGTTAGGCGCAACTTTCCAGTGGCTGTCATCATTTCCCTTCTGTCATTTTTTCTGACCTTTTCCATAATTCCTGCACCAGAAGTGAAGCAAACGTTTTGCACAAAAAGATCAGTGTCATTTAAATTCAATAAAGTTTCTAAGTGCATTTCGCCCATGCTGTGTTATGGTCTATGGCACTTTGTGATAACATTGTGAAATCTTCATAACTTCATAAAGTTCTTGCGAAAATATGATTAAGTTTAAGTTCTTGCGAAGATTCCACGAGTTACGCATTTGTTAGATTTGAGAGCGTTCATCCAGGTACGGAGTTCGAAAAGACGCCTTTTTCACCATAAACCTGCTTTTGTGCATTTTTCACCAAAACCCTGCTCCTATACATTATAAAACCTGCTGCAGGTCATTTTGATCATCGTGGATATTCGCCCCGAAATTGCTGTGTGTACTTCTTCATGTTAAAGACGCAAATCCAGAGTTGGAATGTTAAGCCACGCACACTTCCATCGTCACCGACCGCTGTTTCAAAATTCTATGCTTTCATTCTTTTGCTGTTGTCAACGTGCTCAAGTGTGTATTGTGGTGTAGTAAGGGTTAAACAAACAAGATCAGTAAATAAGCTTTGCTGTTGCGATAACTTTCTACAATCAACGTCTATTCGCGGCGACCGAGAGACTCATCTATTCGGAGTGTTGTCAAGAGGCACTTCACGTAGCTGCCCGCCAGATGCTGCACTAAACCCACTCCTGCCCTGTGGATGTCCGACCCTATGCGGCGCGATAACCAAACTTATGTGGTTCTGGTAGCGAAACTATTGTGTTTATGACATTAGAGCAATGGAACAGGAAGTTAAAACTGTAAAACAGAACGCCGCGTTGGAAGTCAGCTGCTAGGTGAAGGTTTTAAGTTTGAATTGACAGTGATTTCTTGCTGTTGCTTCATCAACATGCTGTTGGGCCTCATTCCTCTGTGCGTGTGTGGCAGCAGTGCAGAGTAAAAAGGTACATCAGCAACTACACAGAGTTTAGCTCGGGAACTAAGTTGTTTTTTCTTGGAGCCGTTTTGCCCGTCATCTGCATTTGTCAAAACTGATGAAAAGTCTACAGCAGAAATCTTCGGCTTTTGTAGAGTAGCACAGTCATAAATCTGATGGTAACTACGATGTCGTTTCGATGGAATTGAATAAGTAAAAAATTTTGCCCATGTTTTGAAATAAACTCATGCACTTTGTTTTGACAACGAAGCTGGCGAGCTTGAGACATGAACTTGTTGGACGTTGAAAAGTTTCTCAGAGTTTTATCCAAACTTAATGATTAATATCCTAAATATTTTTACGCGTGTTACTGGTTTCAGAAGTTTTGATGGAAACAATCGCGGCTAGCGTATAAATTATCTGAAACATCAAAACTGCTCAAGTCTTATTGTAACTTTTTCATAGTTACAGAACAAGTTGGGTCGACTTCATTGATATCTCTGTGTCAGTGGCTAAATATTACAAGGACTTTAATCTTTGTGCGAACTCAGTTTCTTCAATATTAACCAAAGTTATGAATTTTTAATTCTGCATCAAATTAATGTGAAGTTTCACGTCAGTAGTGCTGCAGTGAAAAAATCAGAGATTGCTTTATGACGTGTGCTTGCAAGTTCAGTCCAAAATCGGGCAAATATTTCATGTTTTGTCCGCACACTGAAACCGCTAGCCGTCCGGGTTGAGGGGGGAAGTTTAGATCAGCATTGACTGGGGGAAGAAAAAATCTCAATCGCCTTAATAAAAATACGCCAGCCTTTAAATCAATGTGGGTTGTTCGTTGCCTGATCAAAAAAACGAGTTTAAATCGTCGTTTGTCTCTGTGTTGATGTAGATTTAACCCATGGCTTGAAGTGCTAACCTTGAAGTTGCGTTGTAGACGAGAATGAGCGCTCTTGAGAGTTTGTCGCTTCGGGTTGCCGATGACGTAGACGCGGGGAAGTCCCTTCACGCCGACGAACAAAGTCCTGCGTTTCTTTACAATGACGTCTCGGCGCTGGAGCGCGAATGGAAGGGGGTTGAAGAGTCAGCTGCTACTGAGTACGAACGAGTTAAGGTGAGAGTGTGATTTGATTTGCTCGCTTTATTCAAATGAGTTTTGAAAGCAGATCTTGTACTTTTTCGCGCTAATAACTTTGTGAAGTAAAGTTTTCTAATTAAGAAGTTCACGCGGAGTTTATTCGAATCATCTTCAACATTTGATCAAACATTGGAAACGCAAACCTCTTAAGCAGTGATCACAATTACGTCAGAGATATATGAACCGTCTGTACAATACATTTGACGTCATAATGCTTAAAATGTCTTGTACAAAAAGCGCGAATCTGCGGAAGGCACTTTATAACGCAAATCACCAGTTGATGCATAAACTTTCAGACAACTGTCGAATCGTGGGAAAATTTCGAAGCTACCTGTGCGGAAGTACTGGANTTTGTCTCACGCACGCTTCCGGCTTTGGACGCGAGACTGCGACTNAGTAATCTCCACACCATCAATCAAGAGCTTGCTTCGAAATCTCNGATGAAGAAGAGGTTTGATGAAGTCAGTGGAACGTTCGANAATGTCAAGCGACTTGCCGAAGATTTGAAAATACAAGCAAGTGAGAAAGGAAAAAGAGAAATCGGAGACAAGGTNGATGATGTGTGGAAGCAGTTGGAGAAAGTATGTGGTTCACTTCTTTATGTGGTGTGTGAACNCAAATGATGCCAGTGATATTTTTAAAATTTAGTTGTGGTAGAGCAGTGTTGTTGAAANATTTTTATGAAACTTTATTGTAAAATATTGGAATGCTGGTGCGACCTGTAGTCTGTGGACCTGACTGCGACGTAAATTATGGAGCAATTATTTGAGGGCATGTTGACAATAATGTCATGGTGGCGTCGTTTAATGAAAAAGACTGGAATTTATCAATTTAAACCAGGGATCCAGGGATGACGAATCTATTTGCTATCGCGGGCCATTTTGTCAATCACCGGTGAGTAATTGGGCCGCACAACTTTGTAGTCATACTATCAAACCTGTTAGTTCAAGACTGTTGGTCTCGCTTGAATGCTTCGCGGGGCGCACGAAATTATTTTGCGGGCCACATGTTCGTCACCCCTGAGTTAAACGTATAAGGCGTTTACAAAAAGATGTATTTTTTAAATTACAATCATTGGTCAATGAAGAAAACTATTTTTGCATGGTTCCGTTTGCTTGTATAAGTTTTGTATCAAACGTCCGTGCTACTGCAACACAAACGTCCGTGCTCCTGCAACACAAACGTCCGTGCTCCTGCAACACAGGATCTTCCCACCGAAAATTTAATATTTATAATGCCATGTACTGCTGTCTGTAATATTCCCCGGCAATGTGATGCAGTTCTTGCAAAAATAAACATATATGTTTCAACAGAAAATTTTCCTGAAAAGATATTTCTTGCACGGTTTTCTGTTGAAGTCATAGCGGTAATCATTGACTTACATTTGTAGCTCGGTCAGCGGTTGAAAGAAAGTTTTGAAAAGTTGTCTGGAATCAAGGAAAGTTGGAATAACTGCGATGCGGAGATTGCTGACATCGGTCAGTGGATTGAAGACGTCGAAGTGCAGGTTTGGAATAAACGCGAATGTCTTCGCATTGGGCCCAGGACTTACTACTCCGTTCATCACTCGTTCAAGATTTTTGTTTTGCGAAATCTTTACGATCGATTTTTAAGTGAAATCTTTTGAAATGAACAACGCTTCAGCCTGTAGTTTTTTTGGTGCACGAAACCTCTCATAGTGGCATGTTCGCAGAAGCAACCAACAGGAAATCCAAACAAAGCAAACTTTTGCTCAACTGTTGATTTTCAAAAACGATGCCGACATTTCAACTGGCATGGCATCGGTCCTGCATCAGGGGAATACCCAGTGAACAGATAAAGTTCCTAAAAGTGTACGCAGAGATAAGATGCAGTGAAGCGTAGAGATAAAAATGATAAAGAGCTTATACATAAAAATAGAAATAAAACGATAACAAGCTAACAAAGTAATCAAAATGATGAAAAGCTGACATCGTTTGTGTCGTCACAATCAAACTGTTGTGTCGCGGTGACTTCAGCGAGTAAGAAACGCTTCATTTCGAGCATTTGTTAAAAGTCAATCACAAATGTTGTATTCCTCATCATGTCGCCTGCCCTTCAAATAACTCGAAATAAACACCTTTGATAAAGAACCCTGTCACTCAGTTGTTTGACGAGCACATTTTCGTGTTTGCTTCCGCGGTCTTGTGTTGTTTGTCCAACCCACACAAACCTTATCAGTGCTCGAGTTAAGTGATGTAGGATTATCGCCTAGCAACGTGAGTCCAGCAGTGTTGAGTAAAATTGTTTGTCAAAGTTCTTCATTCTATGAACAGTCAGTTGAAGTGAGGCTCAACACACGTAAGCAATAGTATGACTGAGGTTTAGAACAAGATTTAATGAAAGGATTAAGGAAGTTTTTCTGTTTTCAGATGTACTTCCGTCTTCTTAGCCTTGTCAACCTGCGACAGTTTGTTTTACTTGTAGTCTATAAATAGAAGCGGACAAATCCAGAAAAGCAATCTCTGCTGCGCATGCGCAGTAGCAAGCGCGAGCTTAAAGCTGCTGGAAGCGAAATATATTCAGGATTTACTGTCATGACGTCATGGATTTTAATCGCTTGTTCCCGCTCTGTCAGTTGGTGGGGCGGTTGCTAAAGCAGATGGTTGCAGGTCTTTTAATGTTAGCAGCTAAGGAGGTGCAAAAGTTATTTGAACGATCTGCGACGTTTTTCTTTGTCGGTGACCGTAAACAGATGAAAGTAAGTCCGGAATTTGGAGATGAAGCTGTTGCAGTGTCATTTTACGGTTGATGAACGTTAGTTTAAAAATAACTGGAAACGTATTGAACAGACGTTGTGATTTTTCAGTCATGCTTGGAGCTACATAAAAATCCAAAACAGAATTTAACTTGAAATTCCTAAGTTCAAACCTTCCCATTTTTAAATAAGATATTAACAAGCAAAAAGTTGTTTGATTTTTTTCTAACTGGGTGTTTAGCTGCACGGGATTAGGTGTTTTTTGTGAATGTCACTGAATGACAAAAGCGATACTAACTGGTTAGCTGTATTTCCAAACAATCATCGGAAGCATTTATCAAACAACATATAAGTAAAAATTCCCGTCTTTCGTCGTTTAAAAATCTCAGTGCTTGATATGGAATAGTTTCTAGACTTGGGTTAAGCCACTGGTTCTTAACCTTTACAAACACTCCGAAACATTACGTAGTTTTCCAAGGTTTTGCCGAACCCCATTTTTGTCCAATGTAACAGAAAGTAAAAATGGGTTACTGAAATCAGATGACCGTCGTCGAACCCTTGAAACGGCTCCGTCGAACCCTAGGGGTTCGATCGAACCCAGGTTAAGAACCACTGGGTCAAACCTTTCTGACGTATTTTGTTCAAGGAACATTGATTTTGATGATGATGATTCGCGTTGCTTTTAACGCTCATACTTCTTGGTATGCTGCAAATGAGTTTTTGTTGATAAGCTCTCGTTGAAATCAATGCAGCAATGTATTGTGAAAAATTAACCGGATGATTTCCTGCTTTATTTATATATTTATCTCAGTGGTTTACAACATTTTTGTACCGCGACCCATTATTAGTAACTCCCTGTAACCCAACTACCCCCATCTAAATCTCGACTAAAGCAAAGATAATGAAGCTCTTTACATAAATATCTACTCGAACCCCCTCAAAAATCGTTCATGACCCTTATGGGGGTCGCGACCCTCAGGTTGAAAACCACTGGTTTATCTCAAGATCCGGGTCACAAACACATGGATAGCATGAGCACACAAGCATTGATTTCAATACAAACCAGTTTGTGCTCGTTTCAAAATTGACAGGTATAAAGTTGCACGCAGTAAGCACTTGAAAAAACATACGCTTTTCGACATGTCCAAATTAGACCAACCTCATGAAACTTGATTCTTGGTGAAACTCCCACAATTTCGCGGAACGAGTGAAAAGCAAGCCTGAATACCTGTGTGTTCCAGTGTTTCATGCGTGAAAATCTTATTTTTCAAACCTCTCTACGTTGTTTCTATGGAAGGTTCTCTGAAAAATTTTTAATCCAAGGGTAACACGTTTTGAAGCGAAACGCATTTATCTTTGCTTTTCATTCAAATTATACAAAAAGTCTTGCAAATCTAAAATGATTTCAGTTGGTTTGATAAACAGTTTCCCAAGCGGATAATAATTTAATAGGTCTGCGCACCAAGCGACCTCAAACCTGTGTTTCAGTTGCTTTCATGTGTTCAGGTTCGGATTCGATCCCCTTCGGGCATGGCGCGCATCGAGCAGTTGGTCCAATAATGTTTATTCATTGCTCCATCTACTGTTTCAGATATCTGAGATTGAACAGTCGCAAGAGAGCGCTGAAGCGCAGTTCAGCAAAGCTCAGGAAGCAGCTGGCCTTGTGCACAACAAAGAAAAAGAGCTCCAGATTCTGGAAGAGAAATGTAGCGCCATCGAAGGTCTCGAAAGTCCATCAACTTTGGACGCCAAGCTGACCACAGTCCGAGGGAAATGGAAGCAGGTACCTGGTTATATACATATGTTTCATCAATTAATATTCTATTTGAATAAGAGCTGATGATGCCTACTTTGTAGGCGAAATGTGTACTCTGTAAGATCTTAGTGTCTGATTCTGTGCTGAGGAAGGATTTCTTTCAATAGACAGTGTTTCATCAAGTAATTATTTATTAAACGCCAGAAGCAACTTTGTTGAAAGCATATCATTGACTGGTTATTATGGTCAAGTGCATCTTATGCAAACAATGATGTTTGAAAAAGGATTTAAAATGACACTTTTAACATCTTTTTAATGCCGTGCTCTACCTGTCACCGAATAGAAATGTCTAAATACCTTCTGCAAATTTGGGATGGTTTTCGTTTCACGGGCTTGCCAGCAATGGCGCCACCCAACGACCACAGCCGCCAAACAGAGCTACAAGATTCACTCCCCAGATAGATTTCCAGTCGAATATCAGTAATTACAGAAATAGTCATTTTTGTCAATACGTTTCTTAAGGGCCCTTTATTTTAACCTTTTTGGCAGTAGACACAGGCGTAAGCAAAAGCCTGACATCATTATCTAATTCTTTCATTGGAACTTTAAATTTCCATGTATCATATGTTAGTGTTGCTACCCCCTGGTTCGGCGTTGCGTTGAATGTGTGATTCACCACGAACGGAATGTGCGCGAAGAACAACACCCATATATATGTGGCACGAACAAGCAATAATAGAGTGATCATGACATGTGATCTCTATTGTCGCTTGCTGCCACAGTGTGAAGCTTTTCGCACTTGCCGCTCGGGCTTTCCGATCGCAACACAACAAACTACAGTAGAATCCTTAACTGGTTGATGTTGTTTCAAAGAATCGCGATCGATAAAACATGTCTGACATGCAATGATTAGTTCTGCAACGTTGTTTGCTGCAGATACAACCTCATGCGGTAAAGGTTTTATGCGAAGTTGTTGTCACGTGATGCTTTCATTCAGCGTGACATAACAATGACTGATTGTTAAGATGTTTCACTGTGTATCTAACAGTCATAATTCGTTGTTGATATTGTTAATAAGACTTCCACTAGCAATAAATTATTTTAATCAGATTCATTCCCGCGCGGAGGCGCTAGTGAGCAGCCTCGGAGACAACTTAAGTCATCAAGAAAAGTATGACGCCACCAAACGGCAAGTTGAGGAAGGTTTGGCTCATGCCGAGCAAATCCTCAAACAGCCGTTGGAGGCCTGTGGTCGCTCGGATGACGTCATCGATCGGAAAGATGAGCATTTGGTGAGGTTTTGAATTTTTTCNGAAAAATTCTCGATCGTTTNATTCATATTTGCTATTGCTTTTGGGTTTTGTGGCAAACACTTCTATTTTTTCAATTTTACCAAAGCATGTCCACCAAGAGTTGTTTGCTAAAGCATCTCTGCTTTCAGATCTCAGTTGAGAAAAATGAGAATCAACCCAAAGTCAATAAACGCTTTGCTTACCTCGCATCATAAGGAACTTAATTGCCCTTACTGAAAATTTAGAAAAAATGAAAACTGTTTTTTCTTTGCCGTTACAAAAAGATTTAAAGCAATGCATTTAACTACTTTTCCTAATATCACTGATTCACGAAAAAAAATATAACAAGAGTGCTTGAGACGTTTGAACCGGAAGTTGCCAAGTAGATAGGGTTGGTGGGTGGTGGGGGGTTTCATTCATCGCCAAAACTTAGCGTCGTCCATAGATACTAACATATATCTCCACCAACGTTTGTGGAGATTTACAATAACGAAGGAGGAAGATGCTTGGCTGCAAATATACGTCCATCGCTGATTAAGTACTTAGCGTACACATCTTCGCTTCAAAACCTTAGGTTAANGGTTCGATTCCCCTCTCAAATGCATCAGGTGTTTCAACCAACTAATTTTCTCGCAGAAATTTTCACACGGGTTGGAGCAGATCAGACTNGGGATTGCCGCCCTTCAAACTGAATCGAAGTTACTGAAAGACGCGAAGCTGGCGCAGGACACGAATAAAATGCTTCAGAAAAAGTGATTTGGTGTTTTGATGATTTCAGGCTGTTTTCGTGTTTGCTATCAAGCGTTTTTCACTAAAAGAGTTTTTTTATTTTTTTATTTTATATTTATTGCGATTTATGAAACAATTATTCATGTAACTCACAGATACAATGACGTCATGCAAGATGCGAAGTCACGTGCTCGGTCGCTGGATGACGTTTTAAGTCGATGGAGAAATTTCGAGAAAGAAATGAACGTCGTGCGGCAGTTCATCGATAAGTGAGATCGATTCACTGTTTCTAATTTCCGGCCTAATTTTAAGATACCCTTTTGCAAAAAACGGTATTTGTTAACGAAAGCTGCAATTGCCGAAAAGGAGACCTCCTCCCCCGTTGCTGAATGAACCGCACCTCTGATTTGAATCAGATTAAGTCCCTTTTGCATCCAAGTTTGATTTATTCTGTGAGTTATCACTAATATGTGTATGTATTTGTGTCTCTATTTATGTTAACCTTTGCGTTGCCAATGACCTTTTCAGGCCTTGGCCTGCCATCATTGGTTGTTTGTTAATAAATAAATAAATAAGTAAATAAATTATCACAAATATCGTTGTAAGCTCACCGTGGTCGGCCAAGTAATTTCAACCTTATTTTGTGTCTTGTGGTAAGATGTCAATCCATCGTTAGTGGGAGCAGCGGAGGGTTGCCAGGCGACCAACAGAAGCTTCGGAGCGAGCTGGACACCGCTGATCAATTGTCAGGATCTGTTCAGAGATACATGGTATGCTTGCTGCATGCAACGTGAATGTACATCGTGCACCAATCCTCTGCGAAGCACTGCACAGAGTGTTGGTTTTGATCAAAACGCTGCCGAACAATTTTCGTTTTTCACTGTTGCGTTAATTTGAACAAAAGCTTGAAACATTAGTGAGTGAGCTTAAGCTGGAATTCCAGACACTGCTTCCAGGGGCGTGGCGCCCGGGGCAAGAAAAAAGTTTGGCGTCCCCATGTTCGAACCTAAGGTCTTTCGGAAGCAAATGTGCTGTATTGAAGAAAGTACTTGTGACATTGTTGGTACTTTGC